>Ga0307436_1000236_pt1 | contig 24833 bp, 20 predicted proteins | sample SalMarWE160440MG_FD_202513 | JGI IMG/M metagenome (GOLD analysis project Ga0307436, IMG submission 202513) | Salt marsh sediment microbial communities from the Plum Island Ecosystem LTER, Massachusetts, United States - WE1604-40 | ecosystem: Environmental > Aquatic > Marine > Intertidal zone >...
ATGGATTAAGCTTATGCAAAAAGCATTGGACGATGCTTACGCAAAAGGTTACATTGGTGAGAAGATGAAAGAAACATTCGGTACTGATTTCTATTGTGATATTTATATTCACAAAGGTGCCGGGGCATACATTTGTGGTGAAGAATCCGCTTTGATGAATTCGTTAGAAGGGAAGAGAGGTTATCCAAGAGTTAAACCTCCATTCCCTGCACAAAACGGATTGTGGGGAAATCCGACAACTATTAACAATGTTGAAACCTTAGCTAACGTTCCCAAAATTATAGAAAAAGGCTGGGAATGGTTTGCTGCTATCGGTGAGCCGAAACATCCGGGGACAATTTTATTCGGTGTAAGCGGACACGTAAATGAACCGGGAATTTATGAACTGCCATCCGGTATACTTTTAACGGATATCATTTATAACTACGCTGGAGGAGTTCCCGGTAATAAAAATATATTGTGCGTTATTCCCGGCGGTTCATCTATGCCGCCGTTAAGAGGGGATCAGCTTGAAGGCGTGAAGATGGATGCTGAATCTTTAAAAACGGTCGGTTCTGCAATTGGAACCGGTGGAATAATAGTAATGGATGAGAATACCGATCTTGTTAAAGTTCTTGCAAGGATAGCTCATTTTTATCATCACGAGTCTTGCGGACAATGTACACCCTGTCGTGAAGGTACGGGCTGGATGGAAAAAGTCTTGCAAAGAATTCTAAGGGGTGAAGGATCGATCAGTGATATCGATCTTCTGATCTCAATTGCAAATAACATCGAGGGAAATACGATCTGCGCATTAGGTGAAGCTGCTGCCTGGCCTGTAAGGTATATGGTTACAAGGTTCAGAGATTATTTTGAAGCAAGGGTAAGCAAAGAAATTAATCTTCCTATTGCTAATAAAGTTCATTCGATGAGAAACACAGCAGTTCCGCTTGCTGATATTACAAAGTAATTGCTAGTGCCTCTACTTTAATTTATTTTATTTTCGATAAATTAAAAACTTATTGTTGAGTTGCCCTCATTCCCATTTCTCTGTCCATCATCATTAACCCCGGCATATTATTACCAACCATTTCCATTCTCTTTAATAACTTTTGTGAAGTAGCTTCTTCTTCAACTTGTTCACTTACAAACCACTGAAGAAAATTATTTGTTGCATAATCTTTTTCTTTACCGGATAATTCCACAATAGAATTTATCGACCTCGTAACTTTTTGTTCTGCGGCATACATATCTTTGAAAACATCAAGATGTTTTTTCCAATCGATCTTAGGAGGTTTAATATCTTTCAAAGTTACCTTGCCTCCAGCCTGATGTAAATAATCGAATATCTTCATTGCATGTCCGTACTCTTCTGCTGATTGTGCTTTAAACCAGCCTGCAAATCCGCTTAAGTCGTGTGATTCAAAATATGCAGACATTGCAAGGTAGCTGTAGGACGCGAACATCTCCTCATTTAGTTGATTATTTAATGCAGTCTGAACTTTTGTGGGTACCATCTTAACCTCTTAATTTTTTATTGCAAGTATTTGTTTTTGCTAAATATATAAATTTTATCACAAAAAATTATTGCCGGATCGTTTTTCTAAAATCCTGATGTATAATTTTGCATGATTTAACGCACAATTTACAAAAAGTCACGTGGATACTGATTGTATTTCCGTCACTCTTTAACTAATTTTACAAACCCTATTTAACTGAATCTTAACTTTTATTTGAGGAGAAAAATAATGGCAATTAAAGTCGGAATTAACGGTTTTGGAAGAATTGGAAGATTAGTTTTCAGAAGATGCCTTGAGTTAGGCAGATTCGATTTTGTTGGTATTAATGATCTAACCGATTCTAAAACTCTCGGTCATTTATTAAAATATGATTCTGTTCACCGAAGATTTAACGGCGATATTAAAGTTGATGGAAATGACTTAGTCGTAAACGGTGACAGGATAAAAATTACTGCAGAAAAAGATCCTTCAAAATTAAACTGGAAAGATGTTGATGTTGTAATTGAATCGACAGGTGTTTTCCGCGATAAAGAAAGCTGTATGAATCACATTAAAGCCGGAGCAAAAAAAGTTATCCTTACCGTGCCTCCTAAAGGCGATGTCGATGGGATGATAGTTCTTGGTGTAAACGAAGATGCAATCACCGGTAAAGAACAAATTTTATCAAATGCTTCATGTACAACCAATTGTCTTGCCCCTATGGTCAAAGTATTGAATGATAATTTCGGTGTTGAAAAAGGATTGATGACAACGGTACACTCTTACACAAACGATCAAAGACTTCTCGATTTGCCACATAAAGATTTAAGAAGAGCCAGATCTGCTGCCCTTTCGATTATTCCTACGACCACCGGGGCAGCAAAAGCTATCGGAAAAGTTATTCCTGAATTAAAAGGTAAACTCGATGGTTTTTCATTAAGAGTTCCTACACCGGATGGTTCTATTACCGACTTTGTTGCTAATGTAAAAAAAGAAGCGACAGTTGAACAGGTTAATGAAGCTTTCAAAAAAGCTGCCGGCAGTTCATTAAAGGGAATAATGGAATATACTGAAGATCCGATAGTCTCTGCTGATATTATTGGAAGTACTTACTCAGTTGTTTTTGATTCTCAATCGACCATGGTTATGGGAAATCTTGTTAAGGTTGTTGGATGGTACGATAACGAATACGGTTATTCCTGCCGTGTTGTCGATCTGATGAAGAAGGTTTCTTAATCAGATTAGATTACAGGTTTGATATAAATTACTAAGTTATCGAATTGTTCTAAGTGTCTTAGTGATGAAGTTTTACCACTAAGACACAAAGAACACTATGTTTCCCTAAGATTTTAAAAATAAAATTCTCCAATAACTCCACTCAATTTCTTTAAGAGGGATTAAAATGAAAAAGTTAACCATTGATGATGTTGAACTAAAAAATAAAAAAGTTTTGGTTAGAGTCGATTTCAACGTACCTCTCGACGAGAACCAGAACATCACGAATGATATAAGAATCAGAGCCTCTCTTCCTACAATTAAAAAAATAATCAGTGAAGGCGGAATGGCGATCCTGATGAGTCACCTTGGAAGACCAAAAGGTAATAGAGATCCCAAGTTCAGTCTGAAACCAACTGCTGTGCGTCTGGGTGAATTGCTTGGAAAAGAAGTGAAATTTGTAGATGATTGTATTGGTGAAGAAGTTAATGCTGTTGTGAATACTATGAAACCGGGCGATGTAACGGTACTGGAAAATGTAAGGTTTCATGCCGGTGAAACAAAAAATGATCCTGAGCTATCTAAAGAACTTGCAGCACTTGGTGATGTTTACATTAATGATGCTTTCGGCAGTGCACATCGTGCCCATTCTTCCACCGAGGGTGTTACAAAATTTATTTCTGTTTCTGCTGGGGGTTATCTTATGAAGAAAGAGCTCGATTATCTTGGTTCCGCATTGGCTGATCCTAAAAAACCATATTGTGCAGTTTTAGGTGGTGCAAAAATATCGGGTAAAATAGATGTCATCAATAATCTTTTTGATAAGGTGGATACTTTGATAATCGGTGGCGGAATGGCATTTACATTTTTCAAGGCTATGGGAAAAGAGATTGGTAAATCACTGCTTGAAGAAGAAAAGCTTGAACTGGCAACTGAAATTCTTAATAAAGCAAAAAATTCAAAAGTAAAATTTTTGTTGCCGGAAGATGTTATTGTTGCTGAAGAATTTAAGAATGAATCTCCGTCTGAAGCCGTTTCTGTGGATAATATTCCTGTTAACAAAATGGGATTGGATATCGGACCTGAATCGGTTAAATTATTCAGTGATGAATTACTAAAATCAAAAACGATTGTTTGGAACGGACCAATGGGAGTTTTTGAAATGGAAAACTTTGCTAAAGGAACTTTCGCAATTGCAAATGTTTTGGCTGAAGCTACAAAGAACGGAAGTGTAACTGTGATTGGCGGAGGTGATTCTGCTGCTGCTATTAGCAAAGCCGGGTTGGAAAATAAAGTATCACACGTTTCTACCGGCGGCGGTGCTTCGTTAGAATTTCTTGAGGGGAAAACCCTTCCCGGAGTTGCAGCATTAAATGACAAATAAAATTTTTAAATTGGATTAAATGTGAGTTATTACAGACCTAAAGGATTTGGCGGATTTAGTTTTTTCCCGCCGGTATTAAAAAATCTACTTATCATTAATGGGGTGGTATTCTTATTCCAGATTTTTTTCGAGAATATTATGATAGGTGGAGTACCTGGCAGTTATATATTAAACAAATGGTTTGCTTTGAATCCATTGGGTGCGGGAGCCAATTTCCAAATCTGGCAATTGATTACTTACCAGTTTATGCATGGGGGTTTTGGACACATTTTCTTTAACATGTTTGCCTTGTGGATGTTCGGAATGGAAATTGAAAATTTATGGGGTTCTAAAAAATTTCTTTTCTACTACTTATTATGTGGCGTTGCTGCTGGAATATCACAGTTATTTCTTCCTCCATTACTCGGTGCCCTTCCGGGATTAACAATTGGTGCTTCGGGTGCAATTTATGGTGTGTTAATAGCTTTCGGATTATTATTTCCTGACAGATACATTTACCTTTGGTTTCTCGTTCCCATTAAGGCTAAATATTTAATTGGATTTTTAATTGTGCTTGAATTTTTATTAGTTAACAGTGCGGGTAGCAATATTGCGCATCTTGCACATCTTGGCGGTGCGCTTGCAGGCTTTCTATTTATAATGCTTGATAGTTCAATTGATACTCCTATAAAACGTTCACTGGGAGGCAGAGGTTCATATTCTTCCAGGGCGGGTTTTACAAATCCATTCAGCGGGATTGGTGAAAAATTTAAAAAGCGATACGGAAATATTGAAAACGCTAAATACTATGATATAGATGACAAAAAAGAACATAAAGATGAAGATAAGATAACACAGGAAGAGATTGACAAAATTCTTGATAAAATAAGCGAATCCGGTTATCAGAATCTTACCGAACGCGAAAAGAAAATTCTCTTCGAAGCAAGCAAAAAGATGAATTAATCTTTCTAATGAAAAAGTGTTTCCTGTTTTGCGTTTTTATATCTGTTTTAATTGTTGGTTGTAACAAAGATGAAACAATTCCGGAAGATGAATTCATCAAAGTTTATGTAGATATCCTTGTGGCACAGGATACACTTCAAAGTAATTCAATTCCTACCGATTCGATCAAAGCTATTGTACTTAAAAAACATAACATCTCAGATTCACTCTACACAAACACGATCGATTATTATAATTCTTCTGAAGAAAAATGGGAAAAATTTTTTGATAAGGCTATTAAGTATGTGGAAGAATTAAAAACCGCTAAAGAGAAGTAGCTTTGTTTTTTGCTACGGCAATCCTTATATGTGCGAAAGTAATTTTTGGAGGAAGCTTTGCCTTTAGTTCTTTTAAAGAAGAAAATCCCTTTTTAATTTCTTTACTTATCAATTCGTAATTATTCTTATCAAATAAATATTCGATGTCGCAGTCGCTATCATATTCAAGGATAGTTTCGATTTGCATGGATATAACCGGTTCGGATAATTTTCTAAGTTGTGCAATTTCCTGTAAGCTGTATTTTTTTTTAAGAAGATTGTAAGTCTCACGGATATTCCCCGGTATTTCTCTCTTATAATTAGTCGGTTTTACCAGTATGGAATATGAATTTATTGCTTCTAAAAAATCTTCGCCCACTTTATTCATCATCCTGTTGTTAAAGCCTTCAATTCCCGCCAATGCTGATTTGGTTTTTGGCTTCTCTTTAGCAATTATTTTCAAAACTTCATCCGGACAAATAAGGTATTGTATTTGCACAAATTTTTGTGAAGCCTTTTTTCTTACATCTTTTAAAACGTGAAAAAGTCCGAGATCATTTTCGTAATCGTTTGTTTTCGGAGTTGGGGGAATTATTTTTTCTGTTTGATCTAATCCTTCTCTCGTAAGTTCGAGATATCTGTTGCTGCCCTGCGATCTTGTTATTAGCTTTTTTGAAATCAGGTTCTGAATTACAATTTTTATTTCATTATTTCCGTAATTCGATGCAGCACCAAAACTTTCGAATTTTGCGTAGCTTTCTTTCTCTTTTTCTCCTCTTATTATTTTTATTACAGAACTTTCGGGCAATTGATTTTCCGATTCAGCTAAGGTTTTTAATATCATTTCAGCAATGTAGTCGACTGCAGAATCGGAAATTTGTTTGCTCGTTGAGCAATTATCGCATTTCCCACACTTATAATCTTCAGTTATTTCACCGAAATAATTCAGGATATATTTAAACCTGCACTCGTTTGTAAAAACATAGTCTATCATCTTATCTAATTTCTGCTTAGAATTAAGGTAAGCCTCATTTATTTTTTTATAGTTAAGCTGAAGCCTTTCCTTAGCTATACGTGGGACAGTAAGCAGAATTGTTTCTTTCTCTATCGAAGGATGGTATGAAATTATTCCAAGGTTATCCAACGTTGTAAGAGATTCACTCAGAGCTTCTTCTGAAATCCCTAAGATATTTGCAATTTTATAAACCGAGATTTGTTTGTGTTCTCTGAAAAGCTGGCTGCCAAAATCCCTAAGCAGTAAAAGTAAAATGTTTTTCAATTCTTCATCAGAAGTCCTTCTGACAAACTGTTCAAGATTGCCTTTACTCATTAGGAATTGAATAGTATCCTTTTTTTCAAATTCTGAAACTTGTTTCAGATAACCAGCATTCTCCAGGAATTTGAGTGAAGAATGCAACAGACCTCTGCTAATTGTAGCACCTGTATGATTTGAAATGAATTCCGTATCAACGATTAATTCGGTTTCAGGCAAGCTGCCAACCGCAACCTGATTAAAATCGTTTATTGCAGAATAAATTTTTTGAATGAGTTCTTTTGTAGGATGAGAATTTGAGATAAAATAATTTTGAATTCCCAGATCTCGTTCATCGTATAACATATAGACAAACGATTCTTGATTATCCCTGCCTGCTCTTCCGATTTCCTGGTAGTAATTTTCAATCGAGCCGGGCATATTATAATGAATTATCAGCCGGATATCTTTTTTATCGATTCCCATTCCAAAAGCATTTGTTGCGCAAATTACGCGGATATTATCATTTATGAATTCTTCCTGTACTTTTCTTCTCTCGATTGAATTTAATCCGGCATGATAATAACCGCAGTTAATTCCTTTAAGAGATAAAAACTCCGAAACCTCCTCTGCTTTTTTTCTAGAAGAAGTGTAAATGATTGCCGGTCCACCGGTGCCCGAAAGCAATTCCAGAACTTTGCTGTTCTTTTTAACATTCAGTAAAACGTTTAGATGGAGATTTTCCCGTTCAAATCCTTTTACAAATATTTCCGGTTCTTTAAAGTTTAGTTGTTCCTGAATGTCTCTAACAACTTCGGGAGTTGCAGTTGCGGTGAATGCAGAGACTTTTTTAATTGAGCAATATTCGATGAACTCCTGAATTTTTGTATAACTTGGCCGGAAATTATGTCCCCACTCGCTTATACAATGTGCTTCATCGACAAACAAAAAATTGGGGTTTAATTCGTTTATCCTTTCCGCAAATTTTTTATTGTCTAATCTTTCGGGAGCGAGGTAAAGCAGCTTAATTTTTCCGAATGAAATCTTTTGAAAAACCTCTTCTGTTTCCGAAAAGCTCATTGTGCTGTTAATAAATGCTGCGACCTCATTTCCCTTGTTTAAGTTATCAACCTGGTCTTTCATTAAAGCGATAAGCGGTGAAATGACAATTGAAAAATTCTCTGAAATCAACGCCGGAAGCTGATAACACAATGATTTACCCGCACCGGTTGGGAGGATTGCAATTACCTGTTTTCCTTTAAGAATAGACTCGATTATTTCCTTTTGTCCCCGCAAAAAGCTGTTATATCCAAAATATCTTTTTAATGCTTTTTCTATTTCGTTCATTTGCGTGATTTAATTAACTGCGCTATACCAAAAGATTGTATATTTTCTTGAGTGGGTTTATTTTGAATTCTAAATCTAATTAAGTTTTCAGATAATAGAAATTATGATAATAGCAATTCTTAACTATTCAAATTGGGGCAATTTATGATTGCAATTGAAACCACCTCCTTATCTAAAGTTTATGTATCATCGTTCGGGAAGAAAAGAGTCCGCGCGTTAAACGAACTAAGTCTTTCCATAAATAAAGGAACCATCTTCGGGTTGCTTGGACCAAACGGAGCAGGGAAAACTACACTCGTAAAACTTTTGCTTCAGATTATCTTTCCAACTTTCGGTTCGGCAAAAATGCTGGGAGAAAACATAAACAATTATAAGCTGAAAAAATCTATCGGGTATTTGCCTGAAAATCATAAATATCCCTCGTATTTAAAGGGTGGTGAAGTGCTCAGGTTTTTCGGCAAACTTAGCGGAATAAACGGAAGTAATCTCGATAAAAAAATAGATGAACTTCTGGAACTCGTTAAATTGTCAAAATGGAAAAAAACAAAGGTTAAAGCATATTCAAAAGGAATGATGCAGAGATTAGGACTTGCACAAGCACTGATCAATGATCCGGAACTGATCTTTCTCGATGAGCCAACGGATGGAGTCGATCCTATCGGGCGGAAAGAAATACGCGATATACTGGTTGAACTTAAAAGCAGGGAAAAAACGATCTTTCTGAATAGCCATTTACTTTCTGAAGTAGAATTGATTACAGACCGTGTGGGAATTCTGAATAAGGGTAAATTGCTCAGGGAAGGAACCGTAAAAGAGTTAACCGAAAAGAAAGAAGAATATAAATTGGTGATAGAAAACATTCCTGAAAATATAGAATTGGATAATGCCACAAAACAATCCGATGACAGTTACTTGCTTAAAGTTACTGACATTGCTGAGCTCAACAGGATTATCGATGATATCCGTAGTAGAGGAGTTTTACTTAAAGAGATAGTCCCGCTTAAAAGTACACTTGAAGAAATGTTCATTTCGTTAATAAATGAATCTGAGGGAGCTGCAAATGAATAATATCTGGATAACGACATGGTATACTGTTAGAGAAGCACTTGCCAGAAAAGTGTTTCTTTTCTTTCTCGGACTTTCAGCACTGGCAATAATCATTACTGCTATTGTTGTTAGTGTATTGAGTGATGCAGCACTTGAAAGTAGTATTACCGTTCACGATAAAAATCTCGTGCTCGATCAAATCGTTACTTCGATACAATTAATGATTACAACTCCACTTATAAGTCTTTGTATTCTTCTCGCAATCTTTTCAAGTGCAAGTTTTGTCCCGAACATGCTTGAGAAAGGCAACATCGATCTCTTATTATCAAAACCTATATCACGATTACAGCTTCTTTTAGGAAAATATTTCGGTGGACTTTTAGTTGTTTTTATTAATGTAGCATTCCTTGTAATAGGGATCTGGCTGGTAATTTCACTTAGATTTTCAATTTTTAATTTTGCTTTTCTCAACATAATTCTTTCTGTTACTTTTACATTCGCCGTACTTTACTCGCTTATAGTATTATTTGGTGTTATCACTCAGGGTTCAATGCTTGGGATGATGTCTGCATATTTTATATTCCTTATTTTAAGTCCTTTACTTTACGCGGGAAGAACAAAATTCGGTGATGTTATTACGAGTGATTTTCTTAAATCGGTAATTGATTTTTTCTACTACATTATTCCTAAAACATCCGAACTTATCGGTAATATAACGGTTAACCTTGCTGTTGGCGAGGGAATAGTTGACTGGCAGCCTGTTTTAACATCTTTAGCATTTACAATAGCAGTGATGTGGTACGCAATATTTATTTTTCGTAAAAAAGATTTTTAGTGGAATTGGCAGCATATTACCTCAAACTGCCGACTTAATGGGAAAAACAATGTGAGAACTTATATCCGGTACAGGAATTGCTAACCTCCAAACTGTTTTAGCATCATTTTTATTCATAATTTTAACGCTAACATTTTCAATTTTTTTATTCAGGGAGAAAGATTTCTGATTCGTGTTGATAAACACAATCGAAAATATGATATACAAGGTTACTTTGACTTTCCTGATAAGCAATTGAATTATGTAAATATTAGTTATCATTTTAATGTAAGTAAGGGATAAATAAAGAATTATGGCGGAAGAAAATTTAAAATTAGAAGATTTGCTGGAACGAACCCGCGCACTTGATGATAGCGGTGCTATAGCAAAAGTAGCAATTATAGGTGCGGGAATAATGGGACAGGGGATTGCTCAAAGTATTTCGAGTTCGGGATTAGAAGTGCTGATCGTTGAGCAAAATGAAAAAAATCTCAAGAAAGCAAAAGATTCATTGTCCGAGTTTATCGATAACGAAATCAAAAGATGGGCAATGACTAACTCAGAGAAGAAAGCCATCTTAAGCAGGATTAGCTGGGGAACTAATTTCGATCATATAAATGAATGCGATCTTATTGTTGAAGCGGTTAATGAAGATTTTGAACTTAAGCGGAAGATTTTTGTGCAACTTGATAAAATTGCAGATGATGAATGTATTTTCATTTCAAACACCTCTACTCTTAGTTTAACAAGGCTCGCTGAATCAACAAACAGACCCGACAGGGTAATAGGTTTACATTTCCTTACACCTGTTCCTAAAATTCCTGTGGTTGAAGTTGTAAAATGTCTTCATACATCGAATGAAACAGTAGACAAAATAAAAGCCTTTGTAAAAACGATTGGCAAGACACCTGTTGAAGTTTATGAGTATCCCGGCTTTGTAACTACAAGAGCGATTGTTCCTTTGTTAAATGAAGCGATGTATATACTGCTTGAAGGTGTTGCTACTGCAAAAGACATAGACACGGCAATGAAGCTTGGATACAATTTCCAGTATGGTCCGCTTGAAATGGCAGATATGATGGGGCTCGATGAGGTTCTCGCATGGATGGAATCGTTGTGGAAAACTCTTGGTGAGCCGAGATACCGTGCATGTCCTATTCTGAGGAAGCTTGTGAGAGAAAGAAAGCTTGGCAGAAAAACCCGTGAAGGATTTTACAAATATGATGAACACGGGAACATCATTTATTAATTTTATTGAACATTTAAGAAAATAATTATATGAAGGTATTAGTTTTAAATTGCGGAAGCTCATCAATTAAATACCAGTTTATAGATACCGATCAGAAAAAAGCACTGGCAAAAGGTATGGTAGATCGAATCGGGATGACAGGGGCAGTGCTAACTCATCAAAGATATGATGGCGATAAAATAAAAATTGCGGGTGAAATTCTCGATCATTCTGTGGCAATTGAATATGTCCTTGGTGTGATGATGAGTAAAAATCATGGTGTGATCGATAGTAAAAAAGATATTGAAGCAGTTGGTCATAGAGTCGTGCATGGCGGTGAGACGTTTTCGGATTCTGTACTTATCACAGATGAAGTTATAAATGTTATTCAGGAAAATATAGAGCTTGCGCCATTACACAATCCGCCGAACTTAAAAGGTATACAGGCGTGTATGAAGCTTTTACCGGATGCACCACAGGTTAGTGTTTTTGATACGGCTTTCCACGTTAAGATGCCGCCCAGAGCTTATCTTTACGGTATTCCTTATGATCTTTACAAAAAGCATAAGATCAGAAGATATGGATTTCACGGGACGTCTCATTTATATGTTTCAAACAAAGCTGCTGAGATACTAGGTAAAAAGCTTGAGGATTTGAGGATTATAACTGCACATCTTGGTAATGGATGCAGTATGGCTGCTATAAAATATGGCACTTCTGTAGATACAACTATGGGCTTCACACCACTCGAAGGTTTACTTATGGGAACAAGAAGCGGAGATATCGATCCTTCATTGATTCTATATATAATGGGAAAAGAGGGATTATCATTACACGAAGCCGCAACTTTACTGAACAAGCATAGCGGGTTGATTGGAATAAGCGGAGAGAGTAGCGACATGAGAGAAATTTTAGCTGCACATAAAGACGGGCATAAACGAGCTACATATGCCTTTGAAATTTTCTGCTACAGGATAAAAAAATATTTTGGTGCCTACACTGCTGCTATGGGCGGTGTAGATGCATTGGTATTCACCGGCGGAATAGGTGAGAATGCTGTTGAGGTAAGATCGGAAGTTTGTAGGGACCTTGAGTTTTTTGGAGTCTCGCTCGATGAAATAAAAAATAAGGATAATGAAGAAATAATTTCTAAGAACAATTCCAAAGTAAAAGTTCTCAGAATTCCTACAAACGAAGAACTTGTAATTGCAATGGATACAAGCAGAATCGCTGAAGAAATAGTTCAATCAGCTTAAATTATTTATACAATCTTCGTATCTTAATCAATAAAATGCTAATTCTATGAAAACAGGATTAAAAGGAAAGACTGTCCTTATTACGGCAGCCAGCAAAGGTTTAGGCAAAGCGGCTGCAGAAGCATTTGCTTCGGAAGGATGCCAGGTAGCAATTTGTTCAAGAACTAAAAGTACACTTCTCGAAACATCAAAAGAAATAAAAGAGAAGTATGGAACGGAACCACTCTGGTGTGTTTGTGATATTAATAAAGCAAAAGATATTGAACATACTTACGAAGCAGTTGTAAAAGAATACGGTTCACTTGATGTTCTGGTAAATAATTGCGGAGGTCCGGTACCGGGATATTTTACAGAGCTTGATGAAAGAGACTGGGATCACGCATACGAACAAGTTTTGCTCAGTGCAGTTAGGCTTACAAAACTTGCTATACCCGAAATGATAAAAAATGATTGGGGAAGAATAATTAATATTACATCCATTGCAGTTAAGCAGCCGATTGATAATCTTATACTTTCGAACTCGTTAAGAGCAGGCGTAACGGGATTCGCAAAAACGTTAAGTACCGAAATAGCCAAATACAATATTACTGTTAATAATGTTGCTCCGGGATTAACTCTTACCAACAGGTTATATGAGCTGGCAGTCGTTGAGGCAAAAGAAAAAGGCAAATCACACGAGGAGGTTCTTGTGGAAATGGCAAAAAAAGTTCCGATGAACAGGCTTGCTCTCCCTGAAGAAATTGCTTCAGTAATTCTCTTTCTCGCCTCAAAAAATGCAAGCTATCTTACAGGAACTACAATCCAGGTTGATGGAGGATATACGAAGGGATTAATTTAAAGATCTGTTTTATTTAGGAATCCCCCTAAAAAAGATTAGGTTTCAAATATGGAAAAAATCTAGCGAGAAATAATTTATAATCTTAAGAGATACCTAAAATCTTCACTTCCTTTGAATAATAGGCATTAATTCAACATTTTAATATCACCACATTTGAATCTTGACATTTTTGTATGGATTCTATAACATTGTACTGAGATTATATAAGAACAAGAATTAAATGACTTTCAATAAGAAATATACCACATGCAATTGTTGTTGCGCTTGTTGTTGTATTAGTTGCAACAAAGCAGCGGTATATTATTTAAAGAGTATTGAAAACAGTTAAATAAGAAATAATATAGAAAAATAATTAAGCCCGCTGTATAACACAGCGGGTTTTTTTGTTTTAAAAATCTTTTATGAAAATAATTTCTTGAGAAAGGAGAAGTTAATAATGACCGTGAAAATGAGTAAGCTCGACAGGTCAGCACTAAAATTTAACCAGGGAGCAATTGTATCATTAACTGCTGTTGCTTTTGTTTTTAATATAAATTGGTTGATTGCATTAGTAGCCATTGTTCTAATAACTGGAACAATCTTTCCTAAAGCCGGATTTTTTAAGTTGATATATTTTCATATCGCTAAAAGACTTAATCTGATTAAACCAAAAATTGTTGAAGAAGACAACATTCCGCATCTTTTTGCACAAGGAATGGGTGGGGTATTTCTCTCCATATCATTTTTACTTTTGGAATTTACAAATCAGCAATTTGTAGGATGGACTTTATCCTTATTAGTTCTTGTGCTTGCCTTTGTAAATCTCACGCTGAATTTCTGTGCCGGTTGTTTTATCTATTTCCAATTAGGTAAGCTTGGTGTTTTCCCACATAAACTATCGGAGAACCAGCATGTCTGAGAGAATTATAATTTTAATTTTGATATTGGCGGGGACATTTCTCTTATTAAAGAAAGTGTTTTATAGCTCACCCAAAAGAATAAAAAATAAGGTACTTGATTTTACAGATGGCATTCCGGGTTTACCAACGATTCTGTATTTCTGGACTGAACAATGTACACAATGTTTCAGCTTACAGAAGCCCGCTTTATCAAAACTGAAACAAGAGCATAATAGTTTCAACCTTATTTCTTATAACGCCCTTAGTGAAAATAAAATAACGAAGGAATTGAATATAAAAACCGTTCCCTCCACAGTTGTACTTTCACAGAAAAATGAATTGAAATTTATAAACAATGGTTTTGCATCCGAGAAACTGCTTGCTTCTCAGTTGAAAGAGATTTAACCAAAACAGAAAACACTGATTTTATGTTGTATAGAACTTTTATTAATTAATGCTCTTTCATTCATTCCGTCTGATGCTAAAATATCAGATTAATATCCAAGAATTAAGTTGCTAATATACTATCGACTAATACAACATTATTGAGTAATCGGAGTTTTCTATATATCAATATATTTTTTAAAGATAACAGAAGTATTGTGCCCACCGAATCCAAATGCATTGCTCATCCCGATATTTACAATTCGTTTTTGTGGCTTGTTGAATGTATAATTCAAATCGCATTCGGGATCCGGGTGTTCAAAATTAATTGTTGGCGGAATAATATCGTTTTTGCAAGCGAGTAAAGTTGCAATGCCCTCAACGGCACCCGCGGCACCGAGTAAATGTCCGGTCATACTTTTTGTAGAGGAAATGTTCATTTTATAAGCATAATCCCCGAACAAAGTTTTAATTGCTTTTGTTTCACCGATATCACCAAGCGGAGTCGAAGTACCATGCATATTTATATAATCAATATCTTCCGGTTTAAGTTCGGCAGTTTTTAATGCCATCTGCATAGAAAGTATAGCGCCGGTTCCTTCAGGATGCGGCGCCGTTATGTGATGTGCATCAGCAGATAAACCTGCACCAATTATTTCACCGTAAATTTTTGCGTTGCGTTTTTTTGCATGTTCGAGTTCTTCAAGCACAAGCGATCCACCGCCTTCACCCATAACAAATCCATCCCGTGTTGCATCGAAGGGACGACTGGCTGTTTCAGGTGAATCGTTTCTGGTAGACAGAGCACGCGAAGCATTGAAACCGCCGACGCCAAGTTCAGAAATTGGTGCTTCAGAACCCCCGCTTATAACAACATCTGCGAGATCTTGTTTTATCAACATGTATGAATCTATCATATTGTTGTTTGCAGTAGCGCATGCACTAACTATACAATAATTTGGACCGCGGAAACCGTACTTAATTGATATTTGTCCGGAAGCAATATCAGGAATTAGCATTGGAATAAAGAAAGGTGAAATCCTTGAAGGACCCCGAGTTGAATTTATTACTGACTGTTCATCAAAGGTGTTCATTCCACCTATTCCACTACCGAAAATTACTCCTGTTCGGTTTTTTTCATCATCGGACATGTTATCTGGTTCAAGTCCGCAGTCTTTAATTGCCTGTGCAGCAGCAGCAATTGCATATTGAGCAAAAAGATCTAAACGCCTAACCTCCTTTTTATCCAAATAATCGAGTGGTTCGAATCCTTTTACTTCACACGCAAAGTGAGTATTTAATCTAGAAGGGTCGAATTTTGTAATATTAGCAGAACCACTTTTACCATCAAGCAGAGCATGCCAAAATTCATCAACTGAAATTCCGATTGGTGTTATGGCACCCAATCCTGTAACTACAACTCTTCTTCTATCAGCCATAATTGTTTCCGTTTTTTATTAATAATTGGCAAAAATTATCGTGCAAGATACAAATCATCATGCAATTAATTATTCAAAATAGAGTCAAAATCTTCACAGGTTATCCTGAATGTTGTCCATTCATCCAAAGGTTTCGCGCCCGTTTTTTTATAAAATGAAATTGCTGGTTCATTCCAGTCCAGAACATTCCATTCTACTCGTCCGCAGTCTCTTTCTTTTGCAAGTTCTATAACCTTGAATAAAAGTTTTTTCCCGATACCTTTACCTCTGAATTCAGGTAAAATGAAAATATCTTCGATGAACAATCCTGCTTTAGCCAGGAAGGATGAAAAATTATAGTAAAAAATCAGGTAACCCGCAGCCTTGTTTTGATATTCAGCCAGCCATACTTCAACAAACTGATTTTTACCGAAAAGATTATTCCGAAGCAAATCTTCCGTTGCTGTAACCTGATCGGATATTTTTTCATAGTGAGCTAAGTCTTTGATCAATCTAAAAATTACAGGAATATCCTCCGGCTTTGCTTTCCTTATAATTAGTTCGTTTTTATTGTTTGCCATCTTATGATTTTAAAATGATTTGAATTAAAGAGTTAAAATCATACAGTCTCTTTTTGTCCGACTTTATTTTGTTTATCAATTATAGAATTCAGTTTTAATACAATATTTCCAAATATGTAACCGAGAGCTATTCCAATTGCCGCGCCCGCAATAATATCTGATGGGTAATGCAGCCCAAGATAGACTCTGCTTAGAGCCACAAGAGAAGCGACTATGTAAAGAACAGTATTATATTTTTTATAAAGGATTGAAAAAAAAGCTGCTGCTGCAAAATTATTTAATGCATGATTCGATGGAAATGAATAACTACCGTTGCATCCGAGTGGAGTAAAAACATCCGATAGAATTTTACACGGTCTCGGTCTCTGGAATAATTCTTTCAATAATTTATATCCCAGCTGGTCTGTAACTACAATTAATACTAAAATTCCCAGAACAGCTAATTTGCCTTGCTTACCACCTTTGATGAAAACAATGCCTAATAGAATGACATACGCGATATACCAGTGATTGACATCAGTAATGATGATAAAGAATTTATCCAATAAACCGGTAGAAATAGTATGGTTTAGAAAGTAAAAGATGGCTAAATCTATAGAATAAAATACTTGCATACTGGCATTAAATATGAGGTTATTGCCCTGAAAATAAGGGATACTTGTATTTAATTGATACGGCTTGGTAAAATCTTAAAAAGAACTCACAAATCCAAGGCAGGTAGTAAATGATAATGGAAAAAGCAGCTTCAATCATAGAATTTCTTTTAAAAAACAAATCATATGATCACGGAAGTAAATACGAAGAGGTAAAAAGAGAAGCAAACCTTTTAGTGATTAGTCCGCTAAGATTAATGGGGTATCTTGTAGTAATATTTGGCGTACTTGCGATGATATTCGAGGTACGCTACTTCAATGAATTTTCTCTCGAGATTTACAATATAAGATTGACAGCCGTTTTTGTAGCGTTGTTTGTTCTTGCAATATTGAATTCAAAATTTGCCGGGAAATATTCGATTATTTTAGTGCATCTACTCCTGCTTTCCATCATAATATCATCGGCAATGATGGTTTATTACATACCTAAAACTTTGCTGGTAAATTCACAGATAGTCGGTTTAATCATATTTACATCTGCATTGTTCCTGAGTTGGGAAGTGAGGCATCAAATAATAGTAGCAATCTATTATAACGTGGTTTTCGCTGGTGCAATATTATTAAGTGATGAAGCAGTTTACTTCCTGCCAAACGTTCCTGAGTCTGTAGCATTTGTTTCACTTCTTAGCCTGATATCGGTTGTTGCATGTGCATTTAATTTCAGGATGAGATTATTGCTGGCAGAAAAAAGTTATAAGATCGAGATTAGCAACAAAAAATACCGATCGATGTTTGACAATTCCGTGGAAGGCATTTTTCAATCTACTGCAGATGGAAGATTTCTAACTATAAATAAAGCGTTTGCAGAAATACTTGGTTATAATGATGAGAATGAGCTTACAGAAGTTGATATACAAGAAATTTACGTGAATCCGGAGGAAAGACTTGAACTGATCAGAAAATTAAGAAAAGATGGATATGTAAAAGATTACCAGGTCGAATTAAGAAAGAAAGACGGCAAAAGTGTTTTTGTACGATTGAATGACAGACTGGTTCAGGATGAAAAAGGTGAGCAGTTCATGGAGGGCAACATCCAGGATATAACGGAGAAGGTTTTGCTTGACAGGGAAAAATTTGCTGCACTTGATGCCCTTAGAAAGGAAAAGGAAAAATCTGAAAAGCTTGCTCTGGAAGCAATCCGGTTGACAGGGAATAAAAGTAAATTCCTGGCAAATATGAGTCACGAGATAAGAACGCCTATGAACGGTATACTTGGTTTTCTTACTCTGATAGAAGCTGGTGCATATAAAAATGAAGAAGAGCTAAAACAATTCACTTCAAGTGCAAGAAATTCAGCTGAATCATTAATTGAAATAATTAATTCTATTCTCGACTTGTCAAAAATTGAATCCGGTAAAGTTGAACTTGAATATATAGATTTTGATTTGACTGGTGTGATCGATCATGCAATTTCGATTCTTTCCACGAAGATAAATGAAAAAGGTGTTAAGATAGTAAAGGATTTACCCGGTGATTCACAACTTCACCTCAACGGTGACCCTACAAAATTGCGCCAGATATTTATCAACCTGCTGGCGAATGCTGTTAAGTTTACATCGGAAGGAGAAATAAAGGTAAAAGTTATAACGGAGAATACCGGGGAAGATTATATTGTCCTGAAAGTATCTATAATGGATTCAGGTATAGGCATTCCCGCTGATAAAATTAATAATTTATTTAAACCATTTTCCCAGATAACCGGTGTTGAGACAAGATCGTTTGGTGGTACAGGTTTGGGACTTGTTATTTGCAAAGAATATATAACCTTAATGAATGGAGAAATTGTTGTGACTAGTGAACAAGGCAAAGGGAGCAGTTTTAATTTTACTGCAAGATTGAAAAGAAGTAACAGTCCGATTGAAGAAAAGGTAAAGGTGGAAACTAAACCGGTTCTTAAAACGGTTGAACGAACATCGGCAAATACAGAAACCTCATTAAAAGCAATAAGAGGGCAGTTTGATATTCTACTGGCGGAAGATAACCTGATAAATCAAAAAGTCTTGTTGAAAATTTTACAGGCATCAGGCTATAAAGCATATTCTGTTGGCAATGGTGCTGAGGCTGTAGCTGCTGTTACAAAAGGAAATTACAACCTGGTATTAATGGATATCCAAATGCCGGAAGTTGATGGATTTTCTGCAACTTCCCAGATAAGGAATTTAGAGGATAATAAGAAAGATACACCGATAATTGCACTTACGGCTCATGCATTGATGGGAGACAGGGAAAAGTGCCTGGCAGCAGGTATGAATGAGTATATCCCCAAACCAATTATTGCCAAAGATCTTCTGGATATGATGGATAAATTGCTTGATGTTCAGAATGCACCAATTCCAGAACCTGTCAATAAGGAAGATGAATCAAATGGTTCAATCTTTGATTTTGACAGACTTAAAAGAATAAGTGCAGATGATTCGGATTTTGAGAAGGATCTCGTTGGATCATACATTGAAGACTTAGAACAAAAATACAAACAGCTGGACGACTATCTTTCTTCCGGCGATGTTGAGAGTATAACAAAACTTGCACATACTATTAAAGGTGCAAGTTACTCAATTGGAGCTCAGAGAGTTGGTGATGAAGCTTTTGGAATTGAGATTTCAGGTAAAAGCAACGATTTAATGAGCATTGAGGAACGTCTTCCTCAATTCAAAAAGGCATTGGATGAAACTTTCAAAATATTAAACGGGATTCTCGAACCTCAGTAACAGGAGAATGGGTTCTTACCCGTTTTCCGTCATCACCGGTTTATTTTCAACTTCAAACTTTTGTAGAACTTTTCTGATCGTATCTATTGCCCAGGCAATTTCTTCTTTTGTTATTACAAGCGGTGGTGCAAATCTTATTATATCTCCGTGTGTTGGTTTAGCAAGCAAGCCGTTATTCTTAAGTTCAACACAAACATCCCATGCAGTTTTTCCCGTAGCTGTTGGTTTTATAACAATAGCATTCAACAATCCTTTACCACGAACAAGAGTAATTATCTCAAGCTCATCAACAACCTTTTGCATTTCTTCCCTGAAATAATTTCCCAGTGTGAATGCATTCTCAACCAGATTTTCTTCTTTGATCACTTCAAGTGAAGCAATTGCAACTTTACCTGCTAAAGGATTTCCACCAAATGTAGAACCATGCTGCCCTGGTTTTATAGCAAGCATTATATCATCATCCGAAAGAACAGCCGATATAGGCATAACTCCGCCCGAGAGAGCTTTACCTAGAATCAGGATATCCGGTCTTACATTTTCATAATCGGAAGCCAGCATTTTACCTGTTCGTGCTAAACCCGTTTGTACCTCATCGCATATCAAAAGAACATTTTTTGATTTACAAAGTTCCTGCGCTTTTTTTAAGTAACCCTCATCAGGAACCATAACTCCCGCTTCACCCTGAATTGGTTCTACCAGAAAAGCTGCAACATTTTTATCCTGCAATGCTTTTTCAAGCGCATCGATATCATTAAAAGAAATTAATTCTATTCCGGGCAGGTAGGGACCAAAACCATCTTTACAATCAGGATCGGTAGAAGCCGAAACCGCTGCCATTGTTCTGCCGTGAAAATTTCCTTCACAGAAAATTATTTTCGCTTTATATTTTTCAATTCCCTTAACTTCGTAAGCCCATTTACGTGCAAGCTTAATTGCTGTTTCATCACCTTCAACGCCTGTATTCATCGGAAGAACTTTATCATAATCAAAATATTCCGTCACATATTTTTCATACTCACCTAAAACACTATTGTAAAAAGCACGTGAAGTAAGTGTTAACTTGTTTGCCTGATCTTTTAATGCTTTAATAATTTTTGGATGGCAATGTCCCTGGTTAACAGCAGAATAAGCAGAAAGAAAATCAAGGTATTTTTTCCCTTCAACATCCCAAACCCAGACGCCTTTTCCTTTGTCGATAACAACATCGAGCGGATGATAATTATGTGCTCCGTATTTATTTTCTAATTCAATAAAATCCTGGGATGTATATTTCATTTTTCTTCCATAGTAATAATTATTAATGAGTCCGGCTAAGTTAAGCTTAAGGCATTTTACAGTCAATAAATTTAGTCATCATGATTCAAAGACGGGCTAATTTTGATCTGTTTTTTATTAAAATTCAATGGTATTTTGCAATTGTAATTAGTTAAAAATGGTTCAATAAATCCTGTAATTATGCAAATCGAAACTCATTCTTTTACTATTCCCACAAAAGGGAACTGCGATATTCTTGATATTACTCAAAATGTGGCTCAAATCATCGACGCCGCAGAATTTAAAGAAGGAAACGCACTTGTTTTTGTTGTCGGATCAACGGCGGGAATTACAACAATTGAGTATGAACCGGGTTTGTTAAAAGATTACCCCGAATTTTTTAACAGGATAATACCAACCAGTATCAACTATAAGCATGATAATACGTGGCATGATGGAAATGGTCATTCACATGTGAGAGCTGCCTTACAGGGTTCATCGTTCATAGTTCCATTTAAAGATGGGAATTTATTACTTGGTACGTGGCAGCAAATTATTCTTGTTGATTTTGATACAAGAAATAGACACAGGGAGGTTATTGTACAAATAACCGGAACTAAATAGGAAATTTACTAATAGGGATTTATAGCATGAATAAACTCAGATATATATTTATTATTCTATTTTATGCAAATATAGCTTTTGCTCAGATAGTTGTAACGGAACCTGAATATCCTACACAAAATGACAGCATTGTTGTAATTTTTGATGCAACACAAACCGGGGCAGAGGAACTATTAAATTATACCGGAACACTATATGCACATACAGGAGTTAATACAAATCTTGGCGACTGGCAACATGTAATAGGTAGTTGGGGAGTTAATTCGACTCAACCTGCCCTAACAAGAATAAGTTCAAATAAATATAAGTTAGTAATAGGGCATCCACGACAGTTTTATAATATTACTATTCCTTCCGAACAAATTTTGAGGCTGGCGTTTGTGTTTAGGGAAGCTAGTGGAGATCCCATTCCCCAAACAAGACCTGATATATTTGTCGATCTTTACGAGCCAGGTTTAAATGTTGTAATTAATAATCCTGCAGTTTCGGTCGATTATGGTGATCCGTTAAGGTCACCTGCATTTGTCAGGCAATTTACATCTGTTGATATTACTGTTTCAGCTGTAACAATCGAAACCGAAATATCTTCATTAACTTTATTCGTGGACGAAAACCAGGTTGCTCAAACTACTGTCGATTCTCTCTCTTATACTTTTAACCATTCTGACTATACTGCCGGACCACATTATGTGAAAGCAATAGGAATTGATACAGCAGGAGTTGCGGACTCAAGTTCGTTTGTAATGTTTGTAAATCCAGTTATTGAAGATGAGCAGCCTCCCGAAGGAATAAAACCAGGCATAACCATAAATAGTCCAACGAGCGTCACTCTCATGTTATTCGCTCCGTACAAAAAATTTGTATATCTGCTCGGTGATTTTAATGATTGGAAGGTTGATTCAACTTATTTTTTAAAACGATGGACAACCGGACAGGATAAAATTACCTGGTGGATTACACTAAATAATATAACGCCCGGAACTGAGTATGCATTTCAATACTTGGTTGATGGAAATATAAGAATTGCTGATCCTTACACTGAAAAAGTGCTTGATCCCTGGAATGATCAATACATCACAAATGCAACTTATCCAAATTTAAAACCTTATCCGGAAGGTAAAACCGCTGAACCTGTTGCTGTCTTTCAAACAGATCAAACACCTTATAATTGGGATATAACCGATTTTCAACAACCCGCAAAAACCGATCTTGTAATTTATGAATTACTTATTCGTGATTTTGTTTCTACTCACGATTATAAAACTTTAACCGACACATTGAATTATTTGAAAAATCTTGGTGTCAATGCAATAGAGCTTATGCCCGTAATGGAATTCGAGGGAAACGAAAGCTGGGGATATAATCCTAGTTTTCATTTTGCTCTAGATAAATATTACGGTCCTAAAAATGATTTTAAAACATTTATTGATTCCTGTCATGCAAACGGAATCGCAGTTATTCTCGATATTGTTTTAAACCATATTTACGGTCAGTCTCCGTTAGTAAGATTATACTGGGATGATGCTAATGGTCGTCCAGCAGCAAACAATCCCTGGTTAAATGTAACATCGCCCAATTCAGCTTATTCATGGGGATATGATTTTAATCATGAAAGCCAGGCAACAAAGGATTATGTTGATAGAGTAAACCGTTATTGGCTTGGTGAATACAACATTGATGGATATAGATTTGATTTTACCAAAGGTTTTACAAATACACCTGGGGACGGCAGCGGTTTTGATCAAACGAGAATAGATATTCTTGAACGTATGGCAGATTCACTCTGGGCGTTTGATTCAACTGCCTATATTATTCTGGAACATTTTGCTCCAAATTCTGAAGAAACAATTCTTGCAAATTACGGTATGATGCTCTGGGGAAATATGAATTCCCAATACAATGAGGCTACAATGGGATATGTATCAAATTTATCAGATGCATCATATAAAACCAAAGGCTGGGCGTTTCCACACTTAGTTGCTTATATGGAAAGTCATGATGAAGAAAGATTAATGTATAAAAATTTACGTTGGGGTAATTCAAGTGGTGATTATATTATTAAGGATAATCTTAATCTTTCTCTTCAAAGAATGAAATTAGCTGCTGCATTTTACTTTTTAATACCCGGCCCAAAAATGATCTGGCAATTTGGTGAATTAGGCTATGATTATTCAATTTTCTACGATCCTCACACAGGAACAGTGCCTGAACCATACGGTACGGATTATGCAAAAACGGATTCCAAACCAATCAGATGGGATTATTATAACGTAACCACACGGTTAAATCTTTACAAAATTTTTTCTTCCCTGATCCATCTAAAAGAAAATTATGATGTATTCAGAAGCACTGATTTTACAATTATTGTTACAACTTATTCAAAGAGAATTAGCATCTCAGATCCATCGATGGATGTAACAATAATCGGGAACTTTTATGTTCAGGCGAATAATATCGATCCTGAATTCCAGCAAACCGGCTGGTGGTACGATTACTTTACCGGTGACAGCATTTATATTACCAACACTTCGGAGCAGGTTTCGCTTGAGCCTGGTGAATTCCATATTTACACAAATGTAAAACTTCCAACACCGGAACAGGGTATAATAGATGATGTTGAATCGGATGGTAAAGTAGCAGTATATGATTTTTCCTTGGCTCAGAATTATCCAAATCCATTTAATCCTTCAACTGTTATCCGGTATTCGGTAAGCAGTGCTCAACTTGTAACTTTAAAAATATATGATGTTCTTGGCAGGGAGGTTGCAACTCTTGTAAATGAAGAAAAACCTTCCGGAAATTATGAGGTTGAGTTTAATGCATCTAAATTCTCAAGTGGTATTTATTTTTATACGCTTACTGCAGGAGAATATACCAACACAAAAAAAATGATTTTGCTTAGATAGATCTTTTTTTTGATCTTGGGGAGATTATTAATGATATACCAAACGGAATTTTAACCGTTTAACAAATAATTTAACACCTTGTTAAAGATTAAATAGTATATATCCTTCCAGGTTTACTACATTCTATTTTAGATGGTGTAATGCTTTATAGATCTTATGCTAATACAACATTAATGATTCTAACAGCTCGAATAAAATAAATTACCTGAATTGCATTCAAGTATCGATAGAACACTTAAAGGAGAAATAATATGAAAATCATCTTGAAAATAGCCTGCATACTGGCAATTGGTTCTTTTATGGCAGGGTCAACTCTTTATTCACAAATAA
>Ga0307436_1000237_pt1 | contig 24789 bp, 29 predicted proteins | sample SalMarWE160440MG_FD_202513 | JGI IMG/M metagenome (GOLD analysis project Ga0307436, IMG submission 202513) | Salt marsh sediment microbial communities from the Plum Island Ecosystem LTER, Massachusetts, United States - WE1604-40 | ecosystem: Environmental > Aquatic > Marine > Intertidal zone >...
GCCGGGCGTGCAATAGCCGCATTGCAGGCCATGGTTCTCGCGGAACGCCTCCTGCATCGGGTGCAGCGCACCACCTGGCTCGGCCAGGCCCTCGATGGTGGTAATCTTGGCGCCCTCGCACTGGAGCGCCAGCGTGGTGCAGGACTTGGCGGCAATGCCGTCGATATGGACGACACAAGCGCCGCACTGCGAGGTGTCGCAACCGACATGCGTGCCGGTGAGCCTTAAGTGTTCGCGCAGGAATTGCACCAGCAAGGTGCGCGCTTCGACATCGCCTGTGACGGCTTTGCCGTTCACCGTCATAGAAACGGCAGCCATGACCTTCCTCCCATATTCGGGGCCACAAAGCCCTCTTTTCGCATCGCCCGGCCAGGGCGGCGGTCGCGCGGGCTCGAAATCGAGCCGATTTCGGTCCGGATGCGTCTTAGAACCTATCTAACTTTGAACCCCCGCGGCAGGCCGGGTCAAGGGAGTCAAAAGGCGAACGCCGCTCAAACGGCGGCGATGCACCCGCTCAGGACATTGCGCCGGCGCATGATCTTGCCCGAAAACCGATACCCACCTTTTGGGATCATGCGCTGGGCGGTGCAACCTGTGCGGCAAAGTTCTTGAAGAAATCGTCGGCGATCTTCTTGGCAGCGCCGTTGACCAGGCGCTGGCCGAGCTGGGCGAGCTTGCCGCCGATCTGCGCCTCGACATTGTAGGTGAGCAGCGTGCCGCCGTCCTTTTCGCTGAGTGCCACCATCGCCCCGCCCTTGGCGAAGCCGGCGACCCCGCCGTCGCCCTCGCCGGAAATCTTGTAGCCGTTGGGCGGGTCGAGATCGGTAAGGTGGACCTTGCCTTTGAAACGCGCCTTCACCGGTCCGATCTTGGTCACGGCAACCGCCTGAAACTCGGTGTCGGAATTCTTGTTGAGCTCCTCGCAGCCGGGGATGCAGACCTTGAGCACCTCGGGGTCGTTGAGCTTCGCCCACACCACGTTGCGGCTAGCGGGAAGCTGGACCTCGCCCGTCATCGTCATCGCCATCGCCCGTCTCCTTGTTACGCGCACGGCCTTCAGGGGCCGGCCGCTCCACTTAAGCCCTCGAAAGCCCGCTGAAAAGGGCTTTGCAGGACACGCGGAAGCCCTTTATGGGTAGCGCCGACAACAATAAGTCGCATCAGGGAGGACGCTCATGCCGACGATCATGACCGACGACGGCTGCCCGATCCATGTCGAGGTCGCAGGCAACGAGAGTGCGCCGGCTCTGATGCTGTCGAATTCGCTCGGCACCAATCTGCACATGTGGGACGACCAGGCGCAAGAATTCGCCAAGCATTTTCGCCTCATCCGCTACGACCGCCGCGGCCACGGCAGCTCCGGCGTGCCGCCCGGGCCCTACACCATGGAGCGGCTCGGCCGCGACGTGCTGGCCGTGCTCGATGCGCTCACGGTCAAGAAGACCAGTTGGTGCGGACTGTCGATGGGCGGCATGGTCGGGCAATGGCTCGGCGCCAACGCGCCCGACCGGGTCGACAAGCTCATCCTGTCGAATTGCACCGACTATTACCCCGACAAGGGACCGTGGAACGATCGCATCAAGGTCGTCACTGAAAAAGGCTTAAGCCATATCGTATCCGCCAATATGGAGCGTTGGTTCACCAAGGGCTTCCGCGACAAGCACCCGGAGGTGATCGCGCGCTTCACCGAGATGTTCCTCGCCACCAAGCTTGATGGCTACATCGCCTGCGGCATGGCCGTGCGCGACATGGATCATCGTGCGCTGTTGCCGAAGATCAGGGCGCCGACGCTGATCATCGCCGGCCGCCAGGATGCCGCCACCACGCTGGCGATGGCCGAAAGCATGCGCGAGCGCATTCCCGGCGCTAAGCTCGCGGTGCTCGACGCCGCGCACATTTCCAATGTCGAGCAGCCCCAGGCTTTCGCCGAAGGGGTGATAAATTTCTTGCGCTAGGGGCTCGCGCAAGCGAAGTTGTTGCATGTCGCCTGCCGCGACTGAATTAACGCTGGAATAGGCTGGTCCGGTTTGCTGCTCGCCACCTAGATCGGGGGACGGAGGGGGAAATGACAAACAGAGCAAGCAACTCTCCCGTCGTCGCCAAGCACTGCTGGTCATGTCACGGCGAAATCGATCCGAACGATAGTTATTGTCGCCACTGCGGCGTAAATTTGAAGCAAGGGAGCGCGCCGAACACGGCTATTCACAGGCAGCTTGTTTCCATAGAGAAAATGCTGCTGAAGACGGCGATCGGAGTTGCGCTCATCCTATTTCTGATCGGGTGGCTTCTGCTGCAAACCTACCACTTCGGAAAACGGGGTTTCATGGGCGACCTGCGCACGCAGAAATTCGGCGTGGCTCTGATTCAAGGAACGCCTCGCTCGCTCTTGTAATCACGAAGGACCCCCCATGGATGAAAAGGAACGCCACGAGCGTGGCATGGCGCAGCGCCGCAAAGTGCTGGGCAATGCCTGGGTCGACCGCGCCAATGCCAAAAAGACTGCGTTCACCGAGGAATTCCAGGACTTCATCACCCGCGCCGCCTGGGGCGAGATCTGGACGCGGCCGCATTTCGACGAGCGCACCCGCCGCGTGCTGGTGATCGGCACCATGATCGCGCTCGCGCAATGGGACGAGTTTCGGCTGCATGTCGGTGCGGCGCTGCGCGAGGGCGGCTTTTGCGCGGACGACATCAAGGAAGTCATCCTGCAACAGGCGATCTATTGCGGGGTGCCGGCCGCCAACCACGCCTTCAAGGAGGCGGCCGAGGTGATCGCCGAACTGGCAAAGGCAGAATCATAAAGGTCGCGGGCCGACGTCAGGACACATGTCCGGCTGCGGATGAATGTCCGGTTCGAATTTCATAAAGCGACTGTTGCAGAATGCGAACCGACGAATAGAAGAACAGCCCCGCCATCAGCGCGGCAACGATCAAGTCCGGCCATTTCGTTGCTGTCGCCCACACCGCCAGCGCCGCAAGCATCACCGCGACGTTGCCGATGGCGTCATTGCGCGAGCAGAGCCAGACCGACCGCACATTGGCATCGCCGTCCTTGTAACGCATCAGGATCAATACGCTCACGACATTGGCGGTCAGGGCCAAAAAACCGACGATGCCCATCACCTCGGCGCGCGGCACACCGACGATCAGCACGTGATAGGCGGTCATCGCCAGCACCCAGAGCGACATCAGGCTCAAGCTTGCCGCCTTGCCGATGGCCGCGAACCCGCGGGTGCGCACCGAGGCGCCGATGACGGCAAGGCTGATGCCGTAGGTCGCGGAGTCGGCCAGGAAGTCGAGCGCGTCGGCCTGCAGGGCATTCGACCCGGCCAGCGCGCCGGCGCCCATCTCCACCAGAAACATTCCGGCATTGATGACGATCACCAGCCACAGCCGCCGCTTGTAATCCGCCGACAACCCGTCGAATTTCACGCCGTTTCCGCAACAATCCGCGCCCATCGCCGAAGCTCCTTCAGGCCCAATATGGGTCGCCGGGGCGACGTTACACAATCACGCCTTGGTGACGCGGTCGTCATTTCCACTTGAAAAGGCTTCAATGCTAGCCGTGGGCCGCTCCGTCGGAGAAAACCATGGCCAAGCTCAAAGTGCGCCAGGGCATGCCGAGCGTTGCGCTCGACAAGGAGCAAGGCTTGCAGGAGGACGTGCGCAACGCCGCGCGCGCTGATGCAGGCGGCCAAGGCTCGTCGCAGCGGAAAATCGCAGCCGCCCGACCGCGGCCTGCACGAGGCACAGCCGAAATAGCTTTCAGCGCCGGAACGGCGAGAACCAGGTCGCGCCCTCCGGCACGGCGTTCCTGGGGGCTGCGAGATCAACCGGCGTACTTGCCTTGGCCTCGCGCTTGTAGCGGCGCTCGAGAATGCCGAGGCCGGCGGCGACGCCCGCGAGCATCAGCTGGATGGTCTGCTCGCGCACCAGCTCGGTGTTATGCGACCAGATCGCCGGGCCGACCGAGGCGATGCTGATCAGCACCACCAGCATCAGGCCGGCCTCGAAGATTTCCGTGTTAACCTTGCCGCCGCGCAGACTGCGGAAGCGGTCGAGGATATGCACCGCGCAGATGCCGGCGACGGCGAGCTTGAGGGTGGCGAAGAAGGCCGCGAGCTTGATCAGGCCGATCGGCGTAAGCCCGAACAGGCGGCCGATCTCGAACACGAATTGCGAGCGCCAGACCTGGTCGAGGCCGTAGCTCGGCGAGGCGAGCATGCGCAGCGCGTCGAAGCCCCAGTACAAGGTGAAGTAGAAGGCGATCGCCAGAATCATGGCAACGGCGACGGTTGAAAGCTTACGCATGGTTGCCTCCTTGCTAAGGCACGCAGACGTAAGCGCTTCAAATGCGAAATTCAAAACAAACCAATCCTTTACCTTACTTGTTAGCCGCTTAACCATGGAGCGGCCGAGCTTGCCGTTTTTCTTGCGCATGATCTTTTCCGAAAACCGGTTCCCCTCCCCGGTCAAGTCGAGGACAAGCTTTACGGGATCATGCACTAGCCGCCGCGGCCCTCGCGGAAGGCCTGCGGCGTGGTGCCGGTCTGCTTGCGGAAAAAGCGCGTGAAGTGGGAAGGGTCGGAAAACGCCAGATCATAGGCGATCTCGTGGATCGGCTGCGCGGTGAACACCAGCTGGCGCTTAGCTTCGGTGAGCACGCGCTGGCGGATCAGGTGGCCGGCGGTGACGCCGGTCGCGCGCTTGACGTGGTCGTTGAGCCGGTCGGCGGTCATCGCCAGCTTTTCGGCGTAGAAGCTGATCAGCCGCTCCTTGCGGAAATGCTCCTCGATCAGCCGCCGCAGCTCGTCCACCCGCGCGTCGGCGGGCTCAAGCGTCACCGCGCCGGTGCGCGCGCGGCTGACGCCCAGGCGCACTACCTCGATGGCAATGAGCGCCAACAGGCCGCGCATCGCCAAACGAAAGCCCTCCCGCGCCAGCGAGGCTTCTTCGTCGAGGTCCGCGCACAGCGCCGACAGCCGCTTGGCTTCGGCCGCACTCTTGAGCGACACCAGCGGATCGACCGCCACCGCTTTGAGCCGCGCCAGCGCTTCGCCCGACTGGTCGCCGAGCGCATCGGTGACGTCCTCGGTGAAGCTCACCACCCAGCCATCGGTCACCTGCGGATCGAAGCGGAAGCCGTGCGCGGTGGTAGCGGGAATGAGGATCGCGGCCGGCGCGGAAAACGGCACCGTCGCGGTCTCGAAACTCATCTCGCCGCCGCCCTTTTCGATCAGCAGGATCTGAAACAGGTTGCGATGACGGTGTGCGCGGATGGTCCATTCGTGCAGCGAGGAGCGCGAGGCGATGGTCTCGATATGGATGAAGTCGAACGCGGAATCATCCGGCGGATCGCCGTAAAGGTGAAACAGCGGCAGCGCGGTCATGGTCATAAGGCGATCAGCATATGCGAGCCGGCGTTGCAGGCCAACGCGCAACCGCTCCGAAAGCAAAAAGCCCCACCGGCGCGGCGGGGCTTTTCGTTCATTCGCTGCACTGCATCAGCGGCTTTGGCCTTGCTGGCCGCCCGGGCCGGGGCGATTTTGCTGCTGTTGCTGCTGCTGGCCGGGCTTCAGGCCGCCTTGCTGCTGCTGCCCAGGCTGCTGGCCCTGCTGCCGTTGCTGACCCGGTCGCTGGCTGGGGTTCTGGTTCGGATTTCGATTCAATTTATGGTGTTCTCTCGGTTGGTTCGACGTCCAGACTTCGATCGCTCACAGCCCCAAACGGGGGAACGATGCGCGCGCCATGCATCCGTTCCCGTTCAAAATGCCGCGCCATATTGAAGCAAATGCGTTGCAGCCCGGCGCGACCGCGTCTGCTTAACCGCGCCGTTTAGGCTCGTGCGCTATCGTCGTCGCGAAACGGCTGGGTCAAAAGCCGCGTAATGCGCAGTTCCGCCACGTCGCGGAAGATCGGCAGCCCGATCACGATGCCCTGCTCGCCGGCGCGCGGCGCCGCGCGATAGGTGCCGAACAGCCGGTCCCACCACGGCAGATTGAAGCCGAAATTGCTGTCGGTTTCCTCGCGCTCGATCGAGTGATGCACCTGGTGCATCTGCGGCGTCACCACGATCCAGCGCGCAATCGCATCGAGCCAGGGCGGCAACGCCACATTGGAGTGGTTGAACATCGAGGTGGCGTTGAGCAGCACCTCGAAGATCAGCACGGCAATCGCCGGCACGCCGAGCGCGGCCAACGCCGCAATCTTGATCGCGAGCGACAGCAGGATTTCGATCGGATGGAAGCGCACGCCGGTGGTGACATCGATGTCGATATCGGCGTGGTGCATGCGGTGCAGCCGCCACAGCACCGGCACGTGATGGAACACGACGTGCTGGAGATAGATGGCGAGATCAAGCGCGATCACGCCCGCCACCAGCGCCGCCCAGAACGGCACACCCAGCACGCGGAACAGGCCCCAGCCTTGCTCGGCTGCGACCAGCGCCACGCCGACCGCCGTGGTCGGAACCAGCAGGCGCACCGCCGCAATGTCGATCGCCAGGATGCCGAGATTGCCGGGCCAGCGGGGCGTGCGGCCCGCGATCAGGCGCCGGCGCGGGGCGAACCATTCCCACAGCGCCATGGCGGCGAAAACCGTCGCTGAGCCGCCCACGCGGATTGCAATTTCAAGACCGGGTGACAAGGCCATGGCTCTCCAGATCGACAAGCTGATTCATAACACAGGTGCGCTCCGGCGTTGCCGCTCCCGCCATGCCCTGTTAAGCCTTTTATGGGGGGACCATGGTTGTCGGCCGGGCGGCCATGCGGAAGGAAGGCGGCGATGGATTATTTCCTTCAGCAAATGATCAACGGCATCACGCTCGGCGCCATCTACGGCCTGATCGCCATTGGCTATACGATGGTTTACGGCATCATCGGCATGATCAATTTCGCGCATGGCGACATTTTCATGGTCAGCGCGTTCCTCGGCCTGATCGCCTTCCTCGCTCTGGTCGCGATCGGCGTCACCTCGGTGCCGCTCGCGCTTTTTTGCGTGCTGCTGATCGCCATGGCGCTCACCTCGCTCTACGGCTGGACGGTCGAGCGTTTCGCCTACCGGCCGCTGCGCCGCTCGTTCCGCCTGGCGCCGCTGATCTCGGCGATCGGCATGTCGATCGTGCTGCAGAATTACGTGCAGATCGTGCAAGGCGCGCGCGTCAAGCCGCTGCCGCCGCTGATCCCCGGCGGCGTCACGCTGGTCAGCGACCCGAGCTTTCCGGTGGAGCTGTCCTACGTGCAGATCCTCGTGGTGGTCACCACCGTGGTGTTGATGGGGATCTTCTCCTGGCTGGTCGCCCGCACCCGGCTCGGCCGCGACATGCGCGCTTGCGAGCAGGACCTCAAGATGGCCTCGCTGCTCGGCGTCAATGTCGACCGCACGATCTCCTACACCTTCGTCATCGGTGCGGCGCTCGCCGCGGTCGCCGGCATCATGCACCTGCTCTACTACGGCGTGATCGATTTCTACATCGGCTTCATCGCCGGCGTGAAAGCCTTCACCGCCGCCGTGCTCGGCGGCATCGGCTCTTTGCCGGGCGCCATGCTGGGCGGATTGCTGATCGGCCTGATCGAAACCATGTGGTCGGCCTATTTTTCCGTCGAGTACAAGGACGTGGCCGCCTTCTCCATCCTGGTCATCGTGCTGATCTTTCTGCCGACCGGCATCCTCGGCCGGCCGGAAGTCGAAAAGGTCTGAAGAGAGCACAACCGGCGTGTCAGTCCTTTCCGAGCACAGCACCGGCCACCGCTTCGACTTCCTCACCGCGCTCAAGCGGGCGCTGCTGTCCGCGCTGATCGCCTTCGGGCTGTTCTCGCTGCTGATCGGCATCCGCACAGACACCGGGCCGACCGGCGCGCTGGTGCTCACGGGCCGGCCCGCGGCGCTGGCGATTATCGTCGGGCTGGTCTTTGCCGGCGCCCTTGTGCGCGAACTTATCCTCGGCGAACGCGGCATCGCGGTGGGTCGGCTCGTCTCGCCCGCTTTGCTCGCGCGCGCGCAGGCGCTGCGTAGGTTCGTCGGCCTTACGCTGCTCGGTTTCGCGATCCTGGTGCCGATCATCTTCTACCACAACCGCTACCTGCTCGATCTCGGCATCATGATCCTCACTTATGTGATGCTGGGCTGGGGGCTGAACATCGTGGTGGGGCTCGCAGGCCTGCTCGATCTCGGCTACGTCGCCTTCTACGCGGTCGGCGCCTATTCCTACGCGCTGCTGGCCGAGAACTTCGGCTTCTCGTTCTGGATCTGCCTGCCGCTCGCCGGCATCCTCGCCTCGTTCTGGGGAGTCCTGCTCGGCTTTCCGGTCTTAAGGCTGCGCGGCGATTATCTCGCCATCGTCACGCTCGCCTTCGGCGAGATGATCCGGCTGGTGCTGATCAACTGGCAGAGCCTGACCCACGGCCCCGACGGTATCACCGGTGTACCGCGGCCGAGCTTCTTCGGGCTGCCGTTCAACAACGGCGACGGCGGCTTCGCCCACACGTTCGGTCTCGAATGGTCGCCGCTCCACCGCATCGTATTCCTTTATTATCTGATCCTGGTGCTGGCCTTGGTCACCAATCTGGTGACGATCAGGCTGCGGCGGCTGCCGATCGGTCGCGCCTGGGAAGCGCTGCGCGAGGACGAGATCGCCTGCCGGTCGCTCGGCATCAACACCACCAACACCAAGCTCACCGCCTTCGCCATGGGCGCCATGTTCGCTGGTTTCGCCGGCTCGTTCTTCGCCACCCGCCAGGGCTTCATCAGCCCGGAGAGCTTCACCTTCACGGAGTCGGCCCTGGTGCTGGCGATCGTGGTGCTCGGCGGCATGGGCTCGCAGATCGGGGTGGCCGTCGCCGCCGCGGCGATGCTCGGCGGCTTTGAGTTCTTCCGCGAGTTCGCCCAGTTCCGCATGCTGGTGTTCGGCCTCGCCATGGTGACGATCATGATCTGGCGGCCGCGCGGCTTGGTGGCCACGCGCACGCCCTCGATCTTCCTGAACCGGGAAAAGGACATCGACGCCGAGCTGGTCAGGCGGGCACGGACCAAGACCTGGTCATGGAGGCGCGCCCGACATGACTGACGCCGCGGCCGAACCGATCCTCACCGTCGAGCATCTGTCGATGCGTTTCGGCGGCCTGGTCGCGGTCGACGATCTGTCGTTTACGGCGCGGCGCGGCGACATCACCGCGCTGATCGGCCCCAACGGCGCCGGCAAGACCACGGTGTTCAACTGCATCACCGGCTTCTACAAGCCGAGCGTCGGCATGATCCGCCTCTCCCATGCCGACGGCGCGGTATTTCTGCTCGAGCGCCTGTTCGACTTCCGCATTTCCAAGCACGCCCGCGTCGCCCGCACCTTTCAGAACATCCGCTTGTTCCCCGGCATGACCGCGCTCGAAAATTTGATGGTGGCGCAGCACAATCCGCTGATGCTCGCCTCCGGACTGACGTTTCTCGGCATATTCGGTATTGCCTCCTTCACTCAGGCGGAGCGCGCGGCCATCGACAAGGCGCGCTACTGGCTCGACCGCATCGGCCTCGTTGAGCGCGCCGACGATCCGGCCGGCTCGCTTCCCTACGGGGCCCAGCGCCGGCTCGAGATCGCGCGCGCCATGTGCGCCGACCCGGTGCTGTTGTGCCTCGACGAGCCGGCGGCGGGGTTGAACGCGCGCGAAAGCGGCGAGCTCAACGAGCTGCTCAAGTTCATTCGCGCCGAGCACGGCACGTCGATCCTCTTGATCGAGCATGACATGTCGGTGGTGATGGAAATCTCCGATCACATTGTCGTGCTCGACTACGGCCTCAAGATCGCCGACGGCGGACCGGACGCGGTGCGCGACGACCCCAAGGTCATCGCCGCATATCTCGGCGTTCATGACGAGGAGCTCGACGAAGCCCACGCGGAGGCCGGCCTATGAGCACCATGTCGGCAGCAATGGCAACGCTGGCCTCGCCGCTGCTCGCGGTACGCGGCGTGAAGACCTACTACGGCAACATCATCGCGTTGAAAGGCGTCGACCTCGAGGTCAATGCCGGCGAGATCGTCGCCATGATCGGCGCCAACGGCGCCGGCAAGTCGACGCTGATGATGACCATCTTCGGCGACCCGCGGCCGCGCGAGGGCAGCATCCTGTTCGATGGGCGCGACATCACCGGCCTGCCCGCGCATGAGATCGCGCGCCTGCGCATCTCCCAGGCGCCGGAAGGCCGCCGGATCTTCGGTCGCATGACGGTGATGGAGAACCTGCAGATGGGGGCGACCGTCGCCGGCGAGACGCATTTCGAGGACGACCTTGCACGCGTGTTCCGGCTGTTCCCGCGCCTGAAGGAACGCATCCACCAGCGTGGCGGCACGCTGTCGGGCGGCGAGCAGCAGATGCTGGCGATCGGGCGCGCGCTGATGAGCCGGCCGCGCCTTCTGCTGCTCGACGAGCCCTCGCTCGGCCTCGCGCCCCTCCTGGTCAAGCAGATCTTCGACGCCATCCGCGAGCTCAACGAAAGCGAAAAGATCACCGTGTTCCTGGTGGAGCAGAACGCCTACCATGCGCTCAAGCTCGCGCACCGCGGCTATGTCATGGTCAACGGGCTGATTACCATGTCGGGCCCCGGGCGCGAGTTGTTGAAGCGGCCGGAGGTGCGCGCGGCCTATCTGGAAGGCGGCCGGCATTGATCATGAGCGAGCTCTACGCGGCGGAAACATTCCTTCAGGTCGTCATGGTGACCGGGGTCATCGGCGGCGGCGCGGCGCTGCTGGCCGGCCGGGCCATTGCCACGACTTGGCGGCCGTACTGGTACGTGATTGCCTATATGCTGCTGCTCGGCGCCGGGGTGCGTTTCCTCCACTACGCGCTGTTTCAGGGCGATATTCTGTCGCTGCCGTCCTATTTGGCGGACACGCTCTATGTGATGGCGGTCGGCTCGATCTCCTACCGGATGACCCGCGCCCGCCAGATGGCGCGGCAATACCCGTGGCTCTATGAGCAGACCGGCCCCTTCAGCTGGCGCGAGCGGCGCTCCCGGACGTAAAAATCGGCCCCGAAACGACTGGCCGGGTGATGACTTCCGTGTAATTCTTGCAAAAATGCACGCCGACGGTTCCCCCACTACCGCAGGCCGCCGGGGGCCCGTGGACGTCCTGCCCGCTGAGAGGAGCAAATCATGAATATGTTGCGGCTAATGGGTTTTGCAGCCGGCCTTTCCCTCGCACTCACCGGTGCGGCTTTCGCGCAGGACATCACTATCGGTGTCGCAGGACCCCTGACCGGCCAATACGCCACGTTCGGGCAGCAATTCAAGAACGGCGCCGAACTCGCCATCGCCGACATCAACGCCGCCGGCGGCGTGCTCGGCAAGAAGCTCAAGATGGTCATGGAAGATGATGCCTGCGATCCGAAGCAGGCGCACGCCGTCGCCGAGAAGCTGGTCGGCATGAAAGTGCCGTTCGTCGACGGGCACTTCTGCTCGGGCTCGTCGATCCCCGCCTCCGACGTCTATGCCGAAGCCGGCGTGCTGGAGATCACCCCCGCCTCGACCAATCCGAAGTTCACCGAACGCGGCATGTGGAACACGTTCCGCGTCTGCGGCCGCGATGACCAGCAAGGCGCGGTCGCCGGCAAGTACATCGCTTCGCACTACAAGGGCAAGAAAGTCGCGATCCTTCAAGACAAGTCGACCTACGGCAAAGGCCTCGCCGACGAGACCAAGAAGGCAATCAACAAGGCCGGCCTGAAGGAGACAATGTACGAGGCCTACACCGCGGGCGAGAAGGACTTCAACGCCCTGGTCTCGCGCATGAAGGCGGCCTCGATCGACGTCGTCTATGTCGGCGGCTATCACACCGAAGCCGGCCTGATCCTGCGCCAGATGCGCGCGCAGGGCATGAAGGCGCAGATGATCTCCGGTGACGCCATCGCCACCAACGAGTTCTGGTCGATCACCGGCGAGGCCGGCACCGGCATGCTGTTCACCTTCGGTCCCGACCCGCGCAAGCGCCCGACCGCCGCCGCCGTGGTCAAGCGCTTCAAGGACAAGGGCATCGATCCGGAAGGCTATACGCTTTACACCTACGCCGCCCTGCAGGTCTGGACCCAGGCCGTCAAGAAGGCGAAGACCACCGATCCGAAGAAGGTTGCCGCTACACTCAGGGCCGGCAAGTGGAACACCGTGCTGGGGCCCATCTCCTACAACAAGAAAGGCGACATCACCCGCCTCGACTACGTGTTCTACAAGTGGTCGAAGGACGGCAAATACGCCGAAGTGGAATAACCGCTTCGCAAGCGTCACAGTTTCGACCCGCCGCGGCCTCCGCGGCGGGTTTTTCTATCTCCATCATCCTGAGGCAACCGCAAAGCGGCCCTCGAAGAATGACGGATGAAAGTCGCTAGCCGATCTTGCCCAGCACCGGAAACGTTTCCAACAGCCACACGCTTATCTGGTTGAGGCTGCCGGTCAAAAAGGCGATGCCGGTGAGCACCAAGAGCGCGCCCATGGCCTGCTCGACGCGATGCAGATAGTTCTTGAATCGCGCCAGGAAGGCGGCGAACGGTTCGACCGCGAAGGCGGCGATGATGAAGGGGATGCCTAAACCCAGCGAATAGACCGCCAGCAGGCCGGCGCCCTTGGCCACGGTCTGCTCGGACGCCGCCACCGCCAGAATCGCCGCCAGGATCGGCCCGATGCACGGCGTCCAGCCAAAGGCAAACGCCAGGCCGATCACATAGGCGCCCCACAGCCCGACCGGTTTGGCGACCTCCAGCCGCTTCTGCCGGTGCAGCAAGGCGATCGGCGTGACGCCGAGGAAGTGCAGGCCCATCACGATGATGGCCACGCCGGCAATGGTGGCAAGCGGGCCCGAATACGCGCGGATCAGCGAGCCGATCACGCTGGCGCTGGCGCCGAGCGCCACGAACACCGTCGAGAAGCCGGCGACGAACAGAAGCGCCGCCGCCACGGTCTCGCGCTTGACGCGGGGTTCAGGCTCCTGGTCGGCAAAGCGCTCCAGCGAGGTACCGGCCAAGAACACCAGATAGGGTGGCACCAGGGGCAGCACGCAAGGGGAGAGGAAGCTGACCAGCCCTGCGATCAGGGCGGCCAGGAGGGTGACGTCGCCGTTCATGGGCCGCTACATGCACGTCCCAATGTGGCGATGGCAAGGTGCCCCTGACCGCAATGGCGCGGATGTGATAAGCGGTGATGCGATGACGAAAGGGCGCAATCTCATAACCGATATTGCGGGTGTGCGGGTCGGCCATGCCGGAGATGCCAAGCTCGGCTCCGGCTCGACGGCGGTGGTGTTCGACGCCGCGGTGGTGGCGAGCGTGGACGTGCGCGGCGGCGGCCCGGGCACGCGCGAAACCGCGCTGCTCGATCCGGCCCAGACCGTGGAAGGCATCGACGCCATCGTGCTCTCGGGCGGCTCGGCCTTCGGGCTCGACGCCGCTTCCGGCGTGCAAGCCTGGCTGCGCGAGCAGGGCCGCGGCTTTCAAGTGCGCGAGGCGCGCGTGCCGATCGTGCCGGGCGCCATCCTGTTCGACCTGCTGTCCGGCGGCAACAAGGCCTGGGGCCGCTACCCGCCCTATCGCGAATTCGGCTACGAGGCGGCGAAAACCGCCGGCAGCGACTTCGCGCTCGGCAGCGCCGGCGCTGGCCTCGGCGCCACCACCGTCAACCTCAAAGGCGGCATCGGCTCCGCCTCCGCCCAAACGCGCGACGGCTTGACGGTCGGCGCGCTGGTGGCGGCCAACGCTGCCGGCAGCGTCGTCATCGGCGACGGCCCGCATTTCTGGGCGGCGCCGTTCGAGCGGCCGCAAGAATTCGGCGGCCGTGGCTGGCCGGCTTCGTTCGGCGAAGATGCCTTGGCGTTCCGCAGCAAGGGCGCGCCCGGCGCCAACACCACGCTGGCGGTGGTGGCGACCGACGCCAAGCTCAGCAAGGCGCAAGCCAAGCGGCTGGCGGTGATGGCGCAGTCGGGGCTGTCGCGCGCGATCTATCCGGTGCATACGCCGCTCGACGGCGACGTGGTGTTCGCCGCCAGCATGGGGCAGAAGGCGCTGCCCGATCCGGTCTATTCGCTCAGCGAACTCGGTATGGTCGCCGCCAATGTGCTGGCGCGCGCCATCGCCCGCGGCGTCTATGAGGCAACGGCTTTGCCGTTCCCGGGCGCGCTGCCGAGCTGGCGCGATAAGTTCGGAAAGTAGTTCTTCGTCATTGCGGGGCGGCGCGGAGCGCCGGACCCGGAATCCAGATACGAACTCGGTGCTTGTTTCTGGATTCCGGGTTCGCGCTGATGCGCGCTCCGGAATGACAATTACGAGAGAAACCGCTCCGCCCGATACGGCGCCGGATCGACGAACGGCGCCTCGCCCACCATCATCGCCGCGATCATGCGCCCGGTCGCCGGTCCCAGCGTCAGCCCCCAATGGGCGTGGCCGATCGCCAACCAAATGCCGTTCAAGCCGGGCGCGCGGCCGATTACCGGACGTGAATCCGGAAAGCACGGCCGGCAACCCATCCAGGTCGTCTGGTCGGCGCGCGCGCCGAGTGGAAACAGCGCGCGCGCTTGGCCCATCACCCGGTCGAACTGCACCGGCGTCGGGGCTGCGTCGCGCGCGGCGAATTCGACGCCGGTGGTCATGCGGATGCCCATCTCCGTCGGCGTGATCACATAGCCGACATCGGCATCGAGCAGCGGCCGCGACAACGCTGCATTGCCGTCGCCACGAAAGTGCCGGTGATAGCCGCGCTTGACGGCAAAAGGCAGCCGCAAACCGAAATTCGCCAGCAGGTCGCCGGCCCACGGCCCGAGCGCCACCACCACCTGCGGCGCGTCGAGGCCGCCCTCGTCGGTTTCCAGCCGCCAGTACTGCCCGCTCCGGTGCAGCGAGCGCGCGTCGCCTGCAACCATGACGCCACCGAGCGCGCGAAAACTCGCCGCATAGGCGCGCGTGACGCCGTAAGGATTGCTCACGCTCGCCGCCTGCGGCCAGAACACCGCGTGCTTGAACACCGGACCGAGCGACGGCTCCAACGCCTGCGCGCCGCCTAAGTCGAGCGCCTGCAAGGGCAAGCCGAATTCTGCGGCGAGCTCGAATTCCCGCCGCAAACCCGCAAAGGTCCGTTCCCTGCGAAATAGCTTGAGCCAGCCGGTCTTGCGCAGGAAATGCGTCGCGCCGGATTCCGCCAGCAAGGCTTCGTGCTCGCGCACGGCGCTGGCAAACAGCGGGCGGATCAGATGCGCGGTTTCGACCAGCCGTTTCGGCTGCGAGGCGGCGCGGAAGGCCAGCAGCCACGGCGCGATCTTCGGCAGAAACGAAAGATGATAGTTGGCCTCGCCCGCGCGCTTGAGCGCGATGCGCAATAACGCACCGAAATCGGACGGGAACGCCGGTGGGAATACGGTGTTGCCTTCGATGATGCCGGCATTGCCGAACGATGTCTGTTCGCCCACGCCGGCGCGGTCGACCAGCGCAACGCTCAAGCCCCGCTTGGCGAGATGCAGCGCCGCGCAAGTGCCGACGGTGCCGGCGCCGAGAACGATCGCGTCAGTGCGTGCCATATATGCTCGCTTCCTCTCTTCGTCATTCCGGGATGGCGCGCCGGCGCCGGATCTGGAATCCAGATGCAATCGCCGGGCCTGCTTCTGAATTTCGGCTTCGCGGGCTGGCGCGCGCGCCCCGGAATGACAACCCTATATGGATCGCCCTCCGCGGAATCGCTATCAAGGACACAAAGCTTTGACCGGCGGCCGGGAGCCATTAAAGCCATGCAATTGTTTCGCGTGCCCGCGGCCGCGCTCAGCCTTGTCGGCCGCCATGGCACGCTGGTGGTGGCGGCCTCGCTGTTCGTCGGCCTGTTCGTGCCCGGGCTTGCCGCAGCGTGCAAGCCGCTGCTGGGGCCGGCCATCGTCGCGATCCTCGTCCTCGCCTTCCTGCGCATGGATCCAGCCGAGCTGGGCCATCACATGACGCGGCCAGGGCTGATCGCCGCCGCCACCTTATGGGTCATGCTGGTGGTGCCGGTCGCGCTTGGCGCGCTGTTTGTCGTTTTCGGCGTCCAGCAGCGCATGCCCGGCCTGTTCTTCATGCTGGTGCTGCAAATGTCGGCGCCCGGGCTGATGTCCTCGCCGGCGCTGGCCGCGCTGATGGGGCTCGATGTCACGTTGACGCTTGCGAGCATGATCTTGTGCACGGCGATCACGCCGCTCACCGCCGGCCTGTTCACTCACATCTTCCTCGGCACCGCGCTCGCCTCGCCCCTCGCCTTCGGGTTGCGGTTGTTCCTGCTCATCGCCGGCTCGGCGGCCGCCGCCGCCATTATCCGCCGCCTCGCCGGCCGCGCCTTCATCAAGGCGCAGCGCTTGGCCATCGACGGCTTGAGCGTGATCGCCATGTTCCTGTTCGCGGTCGCCGCCATGGACGGCGTCGCCGATCATTTCCTGAGCCGTCCGTTGCTGGTCATCGGCCTCACGCTGCTTGCTTTCGTGTTGGCGCTCGGCCTGATCGCGGTCACCGCGCTCGTGTTCGCGCGCGCCGGGCGCTCCCGCGCCTTTGCCATCGGCCTGATCGCCGGCAACAGAAATATAGGGCTAATGCTGGCGGCGACCGGCTTTGCGGTGCCCGACGTAGCCTGGCTTTATTTCGCGCTGGCGCAGTTCCCGATTTATCTCTTGCCGCATCTGCTCAAGCCGCTGGCGCGGCGGCTGCACCGCGGGGCGGCCGACTAGGCGCCGCGATGTTGCTCCTGCAGCGCGAGCAGGACCGCCTGCGTGCGTTGATCAAATTTCGGGAACATGACGCCGGGGTCTTTCGGTGCGGCATAAAATTGCGCGGCGGCCGGCGTTGCCGGGCTGAACGTCTGGTCGAGCGCCGGCGGCTGCTTTGCGGCCGCCGCTTGGCTGATGCCGGCAGCGGCGGCTTCGAGCAACGATGAGATCGTCGACACCGCACCCAGCGCGAGACCGATCGAACCGAACATGGCAGCGCTCCTTGAACGCGCCGGCCATACCGGCGCTTCCTTGCCACGGCACGATGCAAGGCCCGCGCCACACCCGCGGCCAGCGAAAAACCCGCGTCCCGCTTGACGTTTTCTACAGTCCGCCGGCCGCCGCGGCGCCGCTTTGCGCCGTGCCAACCGGCAATTTTTGCCGGGTTAAGGAAAAATTGGACAGCTTGAGGCCGCAGGCGGCGGCGCGTTGCCCCCGGCCCGCCCCCGTGTTACCCGAACGGCATCCGGAGAAACGTTATGCGCCCGCTGATCATCGCGCCGTCGATCCTTGCGGCCGACTTCGCCAAATTGGGCGAAGAGGTGCGCGCGGTCGAAGCCGCCGGCGCCGATTGGATCCATGTCGACGTGATGGACGGCCACTTCGTGCCCAACATTTCCATCGGTCCCGAAGTCGTTAAGGCGATCCGCCCGGTCACCAAAAAGACCCTCGACGTCCACCTGATGATCAGCCCGTGCGATCCTTATCTGGAAGCCTTCGCCAAGGCCGGCTCCGACATCATCACCGTGCATGTGGAGGCCGGCCCGCACATCCACCGTTCGCTGCAGGCGATCCGCGCGCTCGGCAAGAAGGCCGGCGTCACCATGAATCCCGGCACGCCGGTCGACACCGTCGAGCCGGTCATCGACATGGTCGACCTCATCCTGGTGATGTCGGTCAATCCCGGCTTCGGCGGCCAGGCCTTCATCCCCTCCGCGCTCGACAAGATCGCCAGCTTGCGCGCCATGGTTGGCGCACGGCCCATTGACATTGAAGTGGACGGCGGCATCACCGCCGCCAACGCCGGCAAAGCCGTGCGCGCCGGCGCCAACGTCCTGGTCGCCGGCTCCGCGGTGTTCAAGGGAGGCAATTACAAGGCCAATATCGACGCCATCCGCAACGCGGCGGCGCTGGCGCGCGGGGAAGCGGCGTGAAAACCTTAGTCCTCATCCTGGGGAGCGCGAAGCGCGTCTCGAAGGATGAGGCCCCGGCAGTGAGGGCCACATGGTTCGAGACGCCGCGCTGCGCGCGGCTCCTCACCATGAGGATTGAGACTGTGCAGGCACGCCAATGATCCCCCGCTACTCCCGCCCCGCCATGACCGCGATCTGGTCGCCGGAAACCAAGTTCCGCATCTGGTTCGAGATCGAGGCGCATGCCGCCGACGCCATGGCGGAGCTCGGCATCATCCCGAAGGAAGCCGCCAAGAAAATCTGGGAGAGAGGCAAAGCCGCTAAGTTCGACGTCGCCCGCATCGACGAGATCGAAGCGGAAGTGAAGCACGACGTCATCGCCTTCCTCACCCACCTGACCGAAATCGTCGGCCCGGAAGCGCGTTTCGTGCATGCCGGCATGACCTCATCCGACGTGCTCGACACCTGCTTCAACGTGCAGCTGGTGCGCTCAGCCGACATCCTCATTGCCGACATCGACGCCCTGCTGGCCGCCCTAAAACGCCGCGCGCTCGAGCACAAGATGACGCCGACGATCGGGCGCTCGCACGGCATCCATGCCGAACCGACGACCTTCGGCCTCAAGCTTGCTTATGCCTATGCCGAATTCGCCCGCGCCCGGCGCCGCCTGCATGCCGCCCGCGAGGAGGTCGCCACTTGCGCGATTTCCGGCGCGGTCGGCACGTTTGCGCAAGTCGACCCGCGCGTGGAGGCGCACGTCGCCAAGGCCATGGGACTGCGGGTCGAGCCGATCTCCACGCAGATCATCCCGCGCGACCGCCACGCCATGTATTTCGCCACCTTGGGCGTGGTCGCATCTTCCATGGAGCGTCTCGCCATCGAAATCCGCCACCTCCAGCGCACCGAAGTGCTGGAGGCGGAAGAGTTCTTCTCCGAAAAGCAGAAGGGCTCCTCCGCCATGCCGCACAAGCGCAACCCGGTGCTGTCGGAGAACTTGACCGGGCTTGCCCGCATGGTGCGCGCCTATGCGTTGCCGGCGATGGAGAACGTGGCGCTCTGGCACGAGCGCGACATTTCGCACTCCTCCGTTGAGCGCATGATCGGACCCGACGCCACCGTAACGCTCGACTTCGCGCTCGCGCGCTTGGCCGGCATCATTGACAAGCTCGTGGTCTATCCCGCCGCCATGCAGAAGAACCTCGACAAGCTCGGCGGCCTGATCCATTCCCAACGCGTGCTGATCGCGCTCACGCAAAAAGGCGTGCCGCGCGAGGACGCCTACCGCCTGGTGCAGCGCAACGCCATGAAAGTCTGGAGCGGCGACGAAAAAGATTTCCTCGCCCTGTTGAAGGCCGACAAGGATGTGCGTGCGAAGTTGAGCGAGAAGGAGCTCGAGGCCAATTTCGACCTCGACTACCACTTGAAGCACGTCGATACGATTTTCAGCCGCGTGTTTGGGACCGGCTGACGCCGCGCACGCGTCTCACGCGCGCGGCGCAATCTGCTTAGCGGTGGTGCCCGTGGCCGCCATGCCAGCCATGCCCGCCGCGCCCGCCGTGCCAGCCGTGACGCCAGCCACCGCCGCCAAACCCGAAGCCGAAACTGACCACCGGTCCCGGTGCGTAATCGTAATAGGGCGCCGGCTCGTAGGCATAATACGGAGCCGGCGCATAGGCATATGCGCCGCCACCGCCCGCGAGATAGCTGGCGCTGGCAAAGCCTTCGATGCCGCGCCAAGCCACGCGGCACCAGGCGCCGCCGCATTCCAGCACGTCGACGCGTGCGCCGGGTGGCATCGCGGTGATCACGCCAAAGCCCGTGCCGGGTCCGCGGCGAAGATTAAGGGGGCTGGTGACGATCGCGGCGGCGGCGGTGCTCACCGACACCAGCACAATGCCGGCGGCGAGCGCGAATTGTTTCAATCGCATGCTATGGTCCCATCCGTGGTTTGCGTTGCGTTCCACTTCGTTCAGGTAATAAACGGTTAACGCGCGCCTTCGTTCGCCCTCGGATATTCAACGGATCGCGCCGCCGGCTCCGCCTGCGACCCATTGTCACCCGCCCGGGGCCATGTTTTAGGTGCCGCATGTCCGCGAGTGACCCCGCCACCATCCTGGTCTTCGACTCCGGCCTCGGCGGTCTCACGGTGTTCCGCGAGGTGGCCGTCGCGCGCCCCGACGCCCGCCTCGTCTATGTGGCGGACGATGCCGCGTTTCCTTACGGCGACCTCGCCGAGGACGCGCTGATCGCGCGCGTCAGCGCCGTGCTCGGCGCGGCGATCGCAGAGCATGCTCCTGATCTCGTCGTGGTGGCCTGCAACACCGCCTCGACGCTGGCGCTCGCCGCCTTGCGCGCGCGCTTCACCGTGCCCTTCGTCGGCACCGTGCCGGCGATCAAGCCGGCCTGCGCGCGGTCGACGAGCCAGCGCGTCGCGGTGCTCGGTACGCGGGCAACCGTCTCCCGCGAATATACCCGTGCGCTGATCCGCGAATTCGCCGGCGGCTGTGAGATCGTGCTGGCCGGCTCGCCGCGGCTGGCCGCTTTCGCCGAAGCCGAGCTCGCCGGCGAGCCGGTCGCTGACGCGCAGATTGCCGCCGAGATCGTCCCCTGCTTCGTCGCGACACAAGGCCGGCGCACCGACATCGTGGTGCTGGCCTGCACCCACTACCCGCTGCTGATCGCGCGCTTCCGTCAGGTCGCCCCTTGGCCGGTCGAATGGCTGGATCCCGCGCCGGCGATCGCCCGCCGCGTCGCCGACCTGCTGCACGAGCGCCCGGCCGCAGGCAGCCCACCGCCGCCGCCGGACATCGCCTTTACGTCCGGCCGCAGACCGTCGCCAAAGCTGGCCGCGGCGCTGGCCGGTTATGGCTTCCAAACCGCCGCAAAACCCGATCCCGGCCGGTTTGACAGCGCCGCCCCTAGCCCCTAAATACGCCGCGCCCGGTGGGTTTTCAGGCCTACCGGGCGTTTCGCGACCCGCGGCAAGGCCTTGCGCTTTCGAGGTCCTGCCTGTCGGCCCCGGCGAGTTCCGGGACAGAGGAGGGCGCGATCCTCACCAACAAACACAAGATTTGAGGACGCGATGACCAAGCGCATGGAATCCAAGTACAAGATCGACCGCCGGATGGGCGAGAACATCTGGGGCCGCCCGAAAAGCCCGGTCAACCGGCGCGAATACGGCCCCGGCCAGCACGGCCAGCGCCGCAAGGGCAAGCTTTCCGACTACGGCGTGCAGCTCAAGGCCAAGCAGAAGCTGCGCGGCTATTACGGCAACATTTCCGAGAAGCAGTTCCGCGGCATCTATGACACCGCCATCCGCATGAAGGGCGACAGCGGCGCCCACATGATCGGCTTGTTGGAGCGCCGGCTCGACGCCGTCGTCTACCGCGCCAAGTTCGTGCCGACCGTTTTCGCCGCGCGCCAGTTCATCAACCACGGCCACATCAAGGTGAACGGCCGCCGCGTGACCATCCCGAGCTACCGGGTCAAGGTCGGCGACGTGGTGGAGATCAAGGAAAAGTCGAAGGAGCTGGTGCTGGAGGCGCAGGCGCTCGCCGAGCGCGACGTGCCCGATTACATCGACGTCGACGCCGCCAAGCGCACCGCCACCCTCACCCGCATCCCGGCTTATTCCGACGTGCCCTACCCGGTGCAGATGGAGCCGCACCTGGTAGTCGAATATTATTCGCGCTGACCGGCGGTCGACGTTTCACAAACGCCAAAATCCCCCGCCCAACGGCGGGGGATTTTGTTTTCGGCAGGAGCGAAGCTGGAAGATCGGCTGAGTCGCAAACGGTTTTTTCCCCCGAAATCCCCGTAATGCACATAAATTTAGTATGGGGGCTTCTTACTTTTTCCTACATTTAGTGGTGGCGCTGCGGTAGTTTTGCGCGTCCTCGAATCGGGGGCATCTCTAGGGAGAATTCGCTATGAAAGCGATCGATACCATCAAGAACTGGGTCGGTGCCTTGACCGAGCTGGGGCTGATGTTGCTTGCGCTGGCAATCGTGCTGGCCATTCTCGTGGGTTCGAACCTCCCCTTCTTCGGCGCCGTAACCGCCAATATCATGGGCTGGGTCAAGGACTTGGGCTCGAACGGCCTGGTCGGCCTGATCACCCTCGGGATTATTTTCTGGCTGTTCCAGAACCGGCAGCTCAGCTGACGTTGACGCGTTCGGCCGTGCGCGGCCGAGTCACGCTGAACCGTTGAGGCGACTGGTGGGGGGTCGCAAAGCTCCCCATCACCTCATCAAGCTCGTTTGTACACCCCCGCTCCGGGGGTTCCCCGCCATCCTGGGGTCTGTGTCATGTGGAAATTCGCGGCCACTGCCAAGCGTGTCTTGTGGGAGTTTGTCGAGCTGGCCTTCCTGACCGTGCTTGCGCTCGTGCTGATCTTCCTGCTGCTGGGCAAGGACGCCGGCCCCTATGTGGTCTCGGTCGCCGACAACGTGACTAAGTTCTCCGCCGGCGCCAGTTCCGGCATGCTCGGCATCGTGCTCGTGCTGGCGATCATCTACTTGGCCATGCGCCGGCTAAATCCGCCCACCGGCACACGTAGCCGTTCGCGCGACTGACGCGCTGAACATAACGACAGCGACGCGCCGGATGCGGACCGCTGCCGCCAGGGTATTGGCGCGGGCTGTTGTCACCGCTACGCGCCGGCGCGCTCAGGCGGTCTGCCTGACCGAAACGCCCTTGTCTTTCAGCGCTTGCTGCAATTCGCCGGCCTGGAACATCTCGCGGATGATGTCGCAGCCGCCAACGAACTCGCCTTTCACGTAGAGTTGCGGGATCGTCGGCCAGTTGGAATAGGCCTTGATGCCGTTACGGATTTCGTCGGATTCCAGCACGTTGACGCCTTTATAGGCGACGCCCAGATGGTCGAGAATCTGCACGACCTGGCCGGAAAATCCGCACATCGGGAACTGCGGGGTGCCCTTCATGAACAGCACCACGTCGTTTCCCTTCACTTCATTGTCGATGAACTGCTCGATGCCCATGGATCCTTTTCCTGTTGAGCGGCACCTTGGCCGACAAGCTGCTTCGCTTCCGGATATATGTAGCCCAGATTGCGGTGTCACCCCAAGTGAAATGGCCGTAAATCAGGCCGTTTTCGGGGCATGGAACGTGCCTTCCACCTCGAAAATATCGTCCTGGGCAAGGCGCGACACCTCCATGATGGTGCGCGGCGGATAGGGCCCGCCGCCCCAGAATTCCTGCTGAATCTTGTTTACCAGCGGGCGCAGGCGGCCCATGTCGGTGACATAGACCACGATCGCTACGCAGTCGTGAGCTTGGCCCCTTCCGACTCGGCGATTACCTTCATGTTCGTATAAGCCTGCCGAACGCAGGCTTCCTCGGGACCGGCGATGCTGTTGGTCGCCGGTCGATGCCGCGCATGCCGGCGACGAGAACGAAATAGCCGGCGCGTGCGCCCAGGCTCCAGGTCCCGCTCGGCTTGATGGCGCCCGCTGGCGCCGGCGTCTTGAGCTTGGCCGTCATTTTCGCCCGCGCATGATCTTTTCCGAAAACCGGTGCCCATCCCGGATCAAGTCCGGGACATGCGTTTGCGGGATCATGCACTATTCCGGCGTGCCGGTCTGCAAAGCCAGCGCGTGCAGCACGCCGCCCATCTGGCCCTTCAGCGCCTCATAGACCAGCTGATGCTGCTGCACCCGCGACTTGCCCTTGAACGTGGCGGAAATCACCGTGGCCGCGTAATGATCGCCGTCGCCGGCGAGGTCGCGGATGGTCACCTGCGCGTCCGGGATGCGCGCCTTGATCAGGCGCTCGATCTCGCGGGCATCCATCGGCATGGCGGAACTCCTCAAGGCCGGGGGTCGCCCTGGGCGGCGGCTCCGGCGGCAGAATAAGCCTGCCATTTGCGCCGAAATTTTTGCGAATGACAATATCGGAATAGCCGATGCCCTTGTCGATGGTCGGCCGCCGCCTAAAGCTCGCCGGCTATGTAAAGCGGCAGCCAGGTTTCGAAGCGCTCGCTGAGCGCCTTGACCGGCAACGGCCGCTCGCCCGGCAGGCCACCGCATGGCGCTGACCGGTCGATGTCCGCTTTACCCCGGCGCGATCAGCATGTCCGCTTAGTGCCAACAGCAAACATCAGGGCTGGTCCAAACAGAAGACGTTTTTGGCCCGGCGGCCCGGTCGGGCGCGCCGGCAAAGCTCCGTCTGGCGATGACGGCATAACTCGCTACTGGAACGTCACGGTCGCGATGGCGCGGTCCACCTTGTCCCGCGGCCAGAAGGTGACGGGCCCGGGAGCGGCGCCCGGCGTGGCGATATTGGTGCCTTGGCCAGGCTGGCTCAGGATCTGCTCGCCCGCGGCGTTCGACACGCTCACCGTACCTTCGATCAGGAGAACGCCGAGCGCCTGATTGTCGATCGGCCCGCCCCAGAATTCCGTCCCGCGGATACCGAGGGTGGCGACCGGCGTCGTCACGCGGACGTCGGAGCTCGCCAGCTTCGACGCCTGGCCGGAGAGAAACCGGAAGGCGCCGACCACGCCGAACCTGATCGTTCCGCGGTCGGCGGCCGGATCGAAGACGTACGTATCGAGCGTCAGCTCCGCTTTCTCGCCGAGCGTCAGCCGCGTGCCGTCGATGAAAATGACTTCCAGCCGCGCCGCTTCACCGGTCGACACGACCTCGTTGAGAAAGACGGACGATTTGAGGGCGAGCGCTTCGGTGGCGCCGGCATGCGTTCCGCTCGCCGCTCCCTGGATGCGGCTGACGGCGCCGATCGCCTCCTGCGCCGCGGCCTGGCCGCCGGCGAAGCCAGAAAGAAGCGTCACCGCAATGACGATCAGCCTATGCAACACGGGCCTGCCGCTCAAAAAACCATCGGACCAATTCTGGCACAATGCGAGCGCGCGCCCAAGGCCGGCGTTTGCGGCTC
>Ga0307436_1000239_pt1 | contig 24716 bp, 24 predicted proteins | sample SalMarWE160440MG_FD_202513 | JGI IMG/M metagenome (GOLD analysis project Ga0307436, IMG submission 202513) | Salt marsh sediment microbial communities from the Plum Island Ecosystem LTER, Massachusetts, United States - WE1604-40 | ecosystem: Environmental > Aquatic > Marine > Intertidal zone >...
CAGCTTGCCAGGCTGGCAGCCAGCAGCCCCGTCGACAACAACAGGACGAGACCCGCCAACTCCATGAGACGATGCCGGAAGAAGCGCCGCACCGCCGCCGGTATGGCGTGATCGTCGGTATCGATCTGATGGGATTGCGCCATGGCCTTACCAGCTACGCCGCAGGCAGCGGCACCCGTTGGCCTCGAGGTGACCGCCACGACCCGGGCCGCAAAGCTTTCCAAGTGGTTAAGGCCATACTGCTGTGGGCGTGGTTAAGGAGCGGTTAAGTCGGGCTGGTTCGAGACAAAAGAAAGACCCGGTCAGCATGCGCTGACCGGGCCACATGGCGAGGGGGTCGTGGGGGTGATTACTGGACGACCTCGCCATGCAGGTTGATGTCGAGACCTTCGATCTCGATCTCCTTGGTCACCCGCAGGCCGATCGTGGCATCGATCACCTTGAGGATCACGAAGCTCGCGACACCCGACCAGATGATGGTGGCGAGCGTGCCGAGGAACTGGATCCACACCTGGCCGCCGATCGACATGCCCTTATCGAGGCCAACGCCACCGAAGCTGCTGCTGATGAAGACGCCAGTCAGGATAGCCCCGACAAATCCGCCGACACCGTGAACGCCGAAGGCGTCGAGCGAGTCGTCATAGCCCAGCATCGGCTTGAGCGAGGTCGCCGCCCAGGCGCAGATGACACCAGCCGCGATACCGATGATGAGCGCACCGGTCGGGCCGACGAAGCCGGAGGCCGGGGTGATCGCGACGAGACCGGCGACGGCACCGGAGATGATGCCGAGGACGCTCGGCTTGCCGCGGCTGATCCACTCGTAGAACATCCAGGCAAGGGCCGCCATCGCCGTGGCGATCTGGGTGACGGCCATGGCCATACCAGCGGTGCCGTCGGCTGCAAGCTCCGAGCCGGCGTTGAAGCCGAACCAGCCGACCCACAGCAGCGAGGCACCGATCAGGCTCAGAACCAGGTTGTGCGGTGCCATGTTCTCGGTGCCGTAGCCGTTGCGCTTGCCGAGCACGAGGGCACAAACGAGACCCGCGACACCGGCGTTGATATGAACCACTGTGCCACCGGCGAAGTCCTTGACGCCAAGGCCGCCGAGGAAGCCGCCGCCCCAGACCCAATGGCAAATCGGGCTGTAGACGATGATGCTCCATAGCCCCATGAACCACAGCATGGCCGAAAACTTCATGCGGTCCGCAAAGGCGCCGGCAATGAGCGCCGGCGTGATGATCGCAAAGGTCATCTGGAAGGTCATGAAGACCGTTTCCGGGATCGTGCCACTCAGCGAGGCGTCAGTCATACCCCTGAGAAAGAGGCTTTGGAGCCCGCCAACAAAAGCATTCAGGCCTCCGCCGTCCTTGAAGGCCAGCGAATAGCCAACGATCATCCACAGGACCGTCACCAGGCAGCAGATGGCGAAGCTCTGCATGGCCGTCGCCAGGACGTTCTTCTTGCGCACCATGCCGCCATAGAACAGGGCCAGACCGGGCACGGTCATCATCAGCACCAGCGCCGTCGAGGTGAGCATCCATGCCGTGTCGCCGTTATTGAGCTTGTCGTCGGCAAAAGCGGGCAGAGTGAAGGCCGGTAGCGCCAGCGCAGCCGCGGCGAAAGGGCCGGAAAGACGTCGAACGAGAGAATTCATGACCGTCAAATCTCCTTTAGGGCTTCAGAGGGCCGCGCTACCGGTTTCACCGGTGCGAATGCGGACGGCCTCGCTCAATGGCAGAACGAAAATCTTGCCGTCGCCGATGGATGAGGTGCGCGCCGAGGACTGGATGGCCTCGATCACCTTTTCCGTGTGCGATTCTTCGACGGCCAGCTCCAGCCGCGTCTTGGGCAGAAAGTGCACCTGGTATTCGGCGCCCCGGTAGATTTCGGTATGGCCCTTCTGTCGGCCATGGCCGCGCACCTCGCTAACCGTGAGACCCTCGATGCCAATCTGCTCGAGCGCGGCACGGACATTGTCGAGGCGGTGCGGCTTGATGATCGCTATGATGTAGTTCATCGCCTGCTCCCATGTTCAACGCCGCGAGCGCATGATGCAGCTGCGGTGTCCCGGAAGAGACATTACAAGTGCTGTGCCAGTTTGGATGCCCTGATTAACTAATTGTTATCAAATAGCTTTTTATTAGGAGTTGGATATTTGGTTCCGAGACTGTTGCCTAAACGCTGGGCACAAAGCGCGATGTGCTCAAAAAATAATCAATTGCGCCGGAGGCGAATCAATCCTTCCTGGGCGACAGAGGCAACCAACTGGCCGTCGCGACGGAAAATCAGGCCGCGCGTAAAGCCGAGCGCACCGGACGCCGATGGCGAATCCTGGGAATAAAGCAACCATTCGTCAGTGCGGAAATCCCGGTGAAACCACAGGGCGTGGTCAATGCTGGCCAGCATCAGATCGACACTGAACACACTGCGGCCGTGGGGGACGAGCGCAGTGTCGAGGATGGTCATGTCGGAAGCGTAGGCGAGAACACACTGGTGGAGGGCATGGTCGTCAGGCAAGGGGCCGGTGGCACGGATCCACACATTCTGCACAGCAGGCTGGCCCACTTTGGGTTCCAGATAATACATCGGCCGCGTAGGGCGCAATTCAATCGGTCGCTCGCGGCTGAAATATCGCTTCATATTTGGCGGCATGCGCTCGGCGTATTGCGCCAGCATTTCCTTCTCATCCGGCAGATCTTCGGGTTGCGGGACATCGGGCATGGGCATGTGGTGCTCGAAACCGTTTTCCCGGCGATGAAAGGAGGCCGCCATGGTGAAGATCGGGGCACCGTGCTGGATGGCGCTCACTCGCCGCGTCATGAAGCTCTTGCCGTCGCGGTCGCGCTCGACTTCGTAGATGATGGGCACGGCCGGATCGCCTGGACGCATGAAATAGCCGTGAAGGGAATGCGCCAACTGACCCTCCGGTACGGTGCGCGAGGCAGCGACCAGAGCCTGCCCGATCACCTGACCGCCATAGACCCGTTGCCAGCCGACCTGCGGGGAGCGGCCACGAAAAAGATTGACCTCGAGGCGCTCAAGATCGAGCGTGGCGATGAGATTTTCGAGCTCGCTGGCCATGCGCTGGGTCATGCCTTTTGTTTGGAGTTCACGCGTGATCAGGGCCAGAGATTGATTGCCGAGCCGCAGGTGCCTAGCCTGACCGCCACGATGCGAGGCGTGTCGGGCGCGATCACTAGCAGCCCCGGTCTCAATGCAAAAGGGCACACATGAGCGAAAGCGGACATAGAACGGATGTGGTGATCGTCGGCGGGGGCCTCAACGGTCTTGCTGCTGCTGTATGTCTGGCCGGGCCCGGGTCGCGGCTGCCGCTTCACTGCATTCTGGTCGATGCCGGCGATCCTTTCGCGCAGGCCACATCCGAATTCGACGGCCGTGCATCCGCCATCGCCCTCTCGTCGCGGCGGATGCTGGAGGCCATGGGGATTTGGCGGGCGCTTGCGCCGCATGCCCAGCCGGTCGAGCGCATCGTCGTCACCGACAGTCGCAACGGCTCGGCCGCGCGTCCGGCCCTGCTGCAGTTTGCTGAAAGCCAAACCATTGGCCCAAGCGCCTACATCGTGGAGAACCGGTATCTCTATGATGCGCTGGCTGAGGCAGCGCAGGAGCTTGCCACAGTCACTGTGCTTGCAAAGGCGAGGGTGGACAGCCTTGATGCCGAAGGCAACCAGGCGTGCATCAGGCTCATGGATGGGCGCCGGCTTGATGCCGAACTGGCAGTCGCCGCCGACGGGCGGAATTCTCGTCTTCGTCAGCTAGCCGGCATTGAGACGGTTAGATGGAGTTATGGGCAATCCGCCATCGTGACCGGGGTGTCGCATGAACGCGCACACGAGGCCTGTGCGTTCGAGCATTTTCGCCCTTCCGGACCGTTTGCCGTGCTGCCGCTGCCGGGCAATCGCGCCTCACTGGTGTGGACCGAATCGTCCAAGCAAGCCGAGCGCATCGTCGCCCTTGACGACGAGACCTTTGCCGAAGAACTGGCCGCTCGCTTCGGCACCGAGTTGGGGGCGGTACACGCGCAAGGACCGCGCCAAGTCTATCCGCTTGGCCTGTCGGTCGCCAAGGCATTCCGAGCGAAACGCCTGGCGCTGGTCGGCGATGCGGCACACGTGGTCCATCCGATAGCGGGACTCGGCTTCAATCTCGGACTGCGCGATATTGCCGCTCTTGCCGAATGTCTCGGCGATGCAGCCCAGCTTGGCGGCGACTTGGGTGCGGATGCGGTGCTCGAACGCTATGAAGCCTGGCGGCGTGTCGATACCGTCATGGTTGCTGCCGCCACCGACGGGCTGAACCGCCTGTTCTCCAACGACAATTCGGCCATACGCATATTGAGGGACAGCGGCCTTAGAGTTGTCGACGCCATCAATCCCCTCAAGACGGCCTTCATGCGCGAGGCCGCCGGCATGACCGGTTCCCTGCCGCGCCTGCTCTCAGGACGACCGGCCTAATCTCGGCCGCGGCCTTCGCTGGCGAGCTTGTCCAGATACGTCGACCACAGGGCATCGTGATTGCGCCCGAGGCGGTCTATGTAGCCCCACGAATAGAGCCCGGTCGAATGCCCGTCAGAAAAGATAAGGCGCACCGCGTAATTGCCCACCGGCTCGATGCGCGTGATCCTCACGTCGCGCTTGCCGGCGACCGTCACCTCCTGTCCCGGGCCGTGCCCCTTGACCTCGGCGCTCGGGCTCTCGACCCGGAGAAACTCGGCGGTGAAGGAGTGGCTCGTCCCGTCTTGGTAGCGGATTGTGAGGCGGCTGCCGCCATCGCCGAGGCGCAGTTCGTCAGGCCACACATGGGTGGAACCGGCCTGCTCAGAGTTCATCGTCGCCAAGTTCCCTTGCTTCTTCTGCCAGCATGATGGGGATGCCGTCACGGATGGGGAAGGCCAGTCGGGCCTTCTTGGATATCAGTTCCTGACGTTCGCGACGATATTCAAGGGGCTGTCGGGTAACCGGACAGACCAGCATCTCTAGAAGTTTGCGGTCGACCGCTATGGCAACGTTGCGCTGGGTTGGGGTGTTGCCCGTTGTATCGGCGATCTTGTTGCGGTCAGCCATCGCGCTATTGCAGCCGGGTTGTGGGCATGCCGGAGCGTCCGGACAGGGCACGTTCAGTCAGTGCCACCAGAAGCTCGGCGCGACCGGTGAGTGCGGGCGCTTCCAACAGCGCCTGCTTGTCTTCGGGCCCGTAAGGCGAAAGCATGGCGAGTGAGTTGACCAGTTGCTCGCTGGAAGCGGCATTGATTTCCCCCCAGTCGGCGGTCAGTTCATTGGCATCCAGATAGGCGCGCAGAGCCGTAAGGAGTGCTTCGCGGTCGACGAGGTTTTCCTCCATCGAGGCAGAGAGATCGTCGGCATACGGCTCATAGTCCGGGATGACCTTACGATAAGGCGTATCGGTTTCGATCTCACGTGCGACCGCAAAGCGGCATAGCCCGGTCAACATCATGGTAATGCGCCCGTCCGCGGTTTCGGCATAGCTGGTGATTCGCCCGGCGCATCCCACCCGGACCAGCGGCGGATGGGCGCCGGAGTCGGCTTCAAGGGCGACCGCCTCTTCACCGTCAGGCTGGATCATGCCGATCACGCGATCCCCGCCAAGCGCATCGTCCACCATGGCAAGGTAGCGGGGCTCGAACACGTTGAGCGGCAATTGCGCTCGCGGCAGCAGCAGAACTCCGCCCAGCGGAAAGACAGGGATCACTTTGGGCAGGTCGGCAACAGAACGATATTTCGCAAGGAACCCTGACATGGTGCTTATGCGAAGAGGATCGCTGACAGCTTTCTACGCCCGGCGAGCGTCAATTCATCTGTGGAACCCCAGGCCTCGAAGAAGGTGATGAGTTGCTTGCGGGCCGCCTCGTCGTTCCAGTCACGCTCGTGCCGCACGATATGCAACAGATGCTCGAGCGCCTCCTCGCGCCTGCCGGCGCTGTTGAGGGCGATGGCGAGATCGAAGCGCGACCGGAATTCGCCGGGATTGTCGGCGATGATCTCCGACAGCCGGGCAATCTCACCCAGATCGGCCGGATTGGCGGCAAGCTCGATGGCAGCGCGCGCTCCGGCGACTTCGGCATGTCCCGCCTTGTCCGCGGGCACGCGTGCCAGTATGGCCTCGGCCGACTCGAGATTGCCCTTGGCAATCTCGCAGCGCGCCAGCCCGGCCAAAGCCTCGACGTTCTCGGCGTCGGCCTCAAGAACGGCCGCAAATATCTGGAACGCTTTGTCGACATCATCAGAGTCCAGCGCCGCGCGCGCTTCGGCAATGGCGGCGGCGATCTCCTCGGCCATGCCGCCATTGCCGGCAATGCGCTTGAGGAAGGTTCGCAATTCGCTTTCCGGCAGCGCCCCCATGAAACCGTCGGCCGGCTGGCCGTTGACGAAGGCGAAGACGGCAGGGATCGACTGGATGCGCATCTGCGCCGCAAGCTGCTGGTTCTCATCGACATTGATCTTGACCAGTCGCACCGCACCTTTCATCTCGCGAACGAGCTTTTCGATCAGAGGACCGAGCTGCTTGCATGGCCCGCACCAAGGCGCCCAGAAATCGACGACGACGGGAACCTGCCGCGACGCCTCGATCACATCGACCATGAAAGTGCTCGTGTTCGATTCTTTAATCAGTCCATCGCCGGAGGCCGCCTCCCCGCCATCGGGCCGCGTCGTCCCGGCGCCAAAATCAATCAATGGTCCAGCCATGTTGTCCTATCCTCGTTGCAAGTGGGTGCAGGCGCAGTATTCGGATTTCTCCTGCGGGCCCTTTCCGCCTCCATAAATGGACAATCCTGTCATGAAATACAATCCGCGAGCCCGCTTCCGCTCCGAAGCGGGCGGAAAGTTTCAGGTAAACTCGATGATTTGCGGCGTATGGCCGGTGCTTGCGATGAAGGTCAGCAAATCGGCCGACGAAATGGTCGTGGTTGCGGTATTCTCCAAGGGATGGCAATTGACCGTTTCGGACCCGGCGATGCGGGCATCCAGGACCACGTTCACGCGGCACTCCTTATCGTTGATGAGCGCGAACGGGGTTACCGACCCGGGTTCGATGCCCAACACGTCGCGCAGCAACTCGGCGCGCCCGAAGGAGAGCCGCGCTGATCCTATGCGGGCTGGCAGGGCCTTGAGATCGACCGCGGCGTCCTCTTCGCAGACCACGAGCCAAAAAGCATCCTTCTTGTCCTTGAGGAACAGGTTCTTGATGTGGAGGCCGGGTATGGCGCCGCGAAGCGCTCGCGCCTCTTCGACGGTGAAGACGGGAGGATGGCTCACAGTTGTCGTCGCGATGCCGAGACTTTCAAGGTATTTGAAGAGCATTTCCCGAGTGGTGGGCATGGGCGAAATCCTGTTGGCAGGCGGCTGCTTGAGGGCCTTGTTTTCCCGTTCGTGTGTTCCGCAAGGGGGGTGTGAGGTGCTATTGCATTTCAATTCCGTTTGCGCAATAACGCCGCTCACTTCGGCGTCGTTCGATACCGCCGCCACGGAGCGCGGGCGTAGCTCAGGGGTAGAGCACAACCTTGCCAAGGTTGGGGTCGTGGGTTCGAATCCCATCGCCCGCTCCAGAATAAACAAGCTGAATCAAAAGATTACGAGGGTCGCTGCGAGGCGACCCTTTTCGTTTCTGCGCTCGGGCTAGCCTCCTGCGCTGTGGCTCTCCAGTGTCCGGCACAGGGCGTTGGTGAACTCGCTGACAAGACCCTCCGCAGAGGGCTTGACCCCGGCCGGGCGCACCACCGCGATCTCGTTGTCGATGCGTGGCTCGAAGCGGCGCACGGCGATCTGGTCGGCGGGAAACACTGCCGTCGAGAAGCGATCGACGATGGCAACGCCAAGGCCCTTGGCGGTAAAGGCGCAGGCCGAAGCGGCAAGCGTGGTGTCGATGCGGCTTTTCGGCTGGATGCCCTCCTGGCGCAGGGCGAACTCGATGCGCGGCCTGAGCTGGTCTATGAGCGAGAGCTGGATGAGCGTCTCGTTTGCAAGGTCGCGCGCCCTGATCACCTCGCGGTCGGCGAGGCGGTGATTGGCCGGCACCGCGCACACCATCGGAATGCGATGCAGCGAGACGATGTGGACGAGCGGGTTGGGCCCCAGATTGGCAAGGGCTGCCACGTCGAGCTGGCGCACCGCCACCATGCTGAGGAGCTGCGGCGAGGTGCGGGTCTGCAGCGTCACCGACACACCCGGATGCTCGCCCACCAGAGCGGCGATGACGCCCTGGACGAGGCCCCATGACAGGGTCGGCATGGCGCCGATGGTGAGCCGCCCGTAACGCCGCCGGCGGATGTCCTCGGCCTTTTCCGCCAGCGCCTCGATGCCGATCAGCGCCCGCTCCACGTCTTCATACAGAAGCCGCCCTTCGTCGGTGGGCACGAGGTGCCCGCCCGAGCGGTCGAAGAGCTGGAATCCGACGCGCCGTTCCAGAAGCTGGATGAGCTTGCTCACCGCCGGTTGCGAGATACCCAGATGCTCGGCCGCCAAAGTCATGGAGCCGCATTCGAACACCAGCTTGAAGGCCTCGACCTGGCGGAAATTGAGATGGCGTTGCATATCTGCGCGCATGACTTTTGGTTATGCCGTTTCCAATAAAGAGAATTAGACAATCCATTTCTCGATGCAATAGCCTGAAAAAGTCGCATAACCGCGGGTGCTGCAAAAGCCCGCGCCGAACTCGGGAGGTTCCAGATGAGCATCAGCCGGATCAAACGTCGTCAGTTTCTCAAGGCCTCAGCCGCAGTCGCGGGCAGCATGGCGGTCGGTGGTCTGCCGAGCAAGGGCTGGGCCGCCGGCAAGCCGGTCGAGTCGCCGAAACTCCTCACCGCCACGGCGCAGTTCGACCCCGTCCGCCCGGAGACCGCGCGCCTCATCTCGCAGGCCGCCAAGCAGATCGGCTTCGGCATCGAGGCCACACCCGAGGACTACAATCTCGGCATCCAGAAGGTCATCAAGGAGCACGATTACGATCTGTTCCTCGTGCGCTTGACCGGCCAGTCGGTGCGCATCGACCCGGATGTCTTCATCTACAAGGTGCACAACTCAACCAACTATCGCGCCGGCGGCTTCAACTGGACCGGCTACAAGAACGCCAAGGTGGACGAACTGTCGGCCGCCCAGCAGATCGAGATGGACCCGGTGAAGCGCCAGGTGCTGGTGCGCCAGGCGCAAGCCCTCATCGATGCCGACCAGCCGGAAAACGTCGTCGTCTATCCCGACATGACCAACGCCTATCGCTCCGACCGCATCACCGACCTGACGCCGCAGATGGGCGAGGGCATCGGCTCGCTATGGACCGATGTGTCGATGAAGGTCATCCCCGGCAGCGGCAGTGGCTATGTGCGCACCGGTGCCACTGTGGCGCTCAAGAGCCTCAGCCCCATTGCCGTTAACGACGCCAACGAGTTCAAGGAACTCAGGATGATCTATGACAGCCTGTTCCAGGTGGACCCGAGCGGCAAGGCGGTGCCATGGGCGGCCAAGTCCTACAAGCAGGTCGACAACACCACCATCGACATCACCCTGCGCTCGGGCATGAAGTGGCATGACGGCGAGCCGATGACGGCCAAGGATGTCAAATTCTCCTTCGACTACCAGAAGAAGTGGAAGGCGCCGTTCTTCGTCTCCTCGCTCGACAAGGTGGCCAGCGTCGACGTCACCGGACCTTTAAGCGTGCGCCTCAAGCTGAGCGAGCCTTATGCGCCGCTGTTTGCCAACCTGCTCTCGGCGCTGATGCTCATCCCCGAGCACATCTGGAAGGACATTCCGGAAAAGGTCGATGTTGACGACCCGCTGAATTATCCAAACCTCAAGCCGGTAGGCTCCGGACCGTTCAAGTTCGACTACTGGGACCGAGGCAAGGAGATGAAGGTGACGGCGGTGCCCGAGCATCCCTTCGCCCCCCATTGCCAAGGCATCATCCGCATCGTCTATGGCAGCCACGACGCCATGGCGGCGGCCATCGAGAAGGGCGAGTGCGACCGCACCCGCTACATCCTCAAACCCGACCTGATGGAGCAGGTGAACAAGGTGAAGGGCTGCGTCGGCAAGGGCTATCCCAGCCACGGCTTTTATGACCTGAGTTACAACCTCACCAAGCCGCCCTTCAACCACCCGGCCATCCGCAAGGCCATGCAGTACATCATTCCGCGCGATTTGATCCGCGACGTGGTGCTCGGCGGGCATGCCCATAGCGGCGGCTCGGTGATCGCCCCGGTCAACGCCTTTTGGCACAACCCGGATATCACCGCGCCGAGCCAGGACCTCGCCAAGGCGAAGAAGATCCTCGCCGATGCCGGCTTCACCTGGGTGGGCGGCAGGCTGCATTATCCGGCGTGAGGGCAAGGGGCGGGCTCTGGGCCCGCCCACCCTCTTTGACCGCGCTTCGACCTGTCCGGGGCTTCGTCTCGGCAAAGCCTTGCGGCGCGTCGTAGGATGACGGCAGAAATGGCCATGCGACTCCACGTCCAGCATCCCCGGCGTCATTCCCGCGAAAGCGGGAATCCATTGGCCTTGCTTGCGAGCTACGGCGCACGCCATTGGACTCCTGCTTTCGCGGGAATGACGATGTCTAATGCTGGGGAACTCTCATCGAGGGTCGGGGCATGAGGGAATACATCATCCGGCGCCTGGCCTATTCGGCGCTTACCATCTTCGCCATCGCCACCATCCTGTTCGTGATGTTCCGCATGATGCCGGGCGATCCGACGGCGCAGGTGATCTCGCCCGCTCTCGACGAGGTGGCGCAACAGCGCATGCGCCATGCCTTCGGGCTCGATCAGCCCATGTATATGCAATACCTGATCTATCTGAAGAACCTGGTGACGCTGGAATGGGGCCGCTCCTTCACCAGTTCGGAAAAGGTCTTTGACATCCTCGTCTACCGCTTCTGGAACACCATGCTGTTGATGATGGCCGGGCTGATGCTCACCTTCGCCATCGGCATCTCGCTGGGCATGGTGATGGGCTGGCGGCGCGGCGGCAAGCTCGACCTCGGTGCCACCGTCGTCTCGCTCATCATGCAGTCGGCGCCGCCCTTCATCACCGGCATCCTCTTGCTGATCGTGCTCAGCTACCGGCTCGACCTGTTTCCCACCGGCGGCATGTCGAGCCCCGGCAACCGGCCCGGCAATCTCCTCCATTTCATGTTCACTGGCGACTTCCTGCACCACCTGGTGCTGCCGACGCTCACAATCACCGCCTATTATCTCGCCACCCCCATGCTCATCATGCGCGATTCCATGCTCGAGGTCCTGGGCAGCGATTACGTCGAGTTCGCGCGCGCGAAAGGTCTGGCGCCGCACAAGGTGATGATCCGCCATGCCGCCCGCAACGCGCTGCTCGCCGTCGTCACCATCTCCTCCATCCTGCTGGGCTTTGCCATCGGCGGGCAGGTGATCGTGGAGACGGTGTTCTCATGGCCGGGCATGGGCCAGGCCATGGTCGAGGCCGCCTCGCGCCATGATTATCCCGTCGCCCAGGCCTCTTTCCTGGTGCTCGCTGTCATCGTCATCGTGATGAACCTGATTGCCGACATCTCCTATTGCTGGCTCGATCCGCGCATCAAACTGGGGGGCTGAGGGATGCGTATCGCAAGCATCGATCTGTGGCACGTCAAGAGCCCGCTCTTGCGGCCGTATCACCTGTCAAAATTCTACGGCACGCTCACCCACGCCGAGGCGGTGATGCTGCGCATGACCACCGACAACGGCCTCCAAGGCTGGGGCGAGGCCGATGCGCAACTGGGCTTCACCGAGGAATGGACGGGTGGTGTCTTCGCGTTGCTCGCCCAGCGCATCGGCCCGTATCTGATCGGGCGCGACGCGCACGACTTCGGACGCCTCATCGACGAACTTCAGCGCAACATCCCCGGCAATCCGTGCGCCCGTGGTGCCGTCGACATGGCGCTGCACGATCTCGCCGGCAAGGCCGCCGGGGTGCCGGCGCATGTGCTCATGGGTGGCAAGCTGCGTGACGACATCCCCGTCCTGTGGCCGCTCTCAAGCGAAAGTCTTGAAGACAGCCTAGAGGTCGTCAGCGCCAAGGTGGCCGACGGCTACCGCACCTTCATGGTGAAGACCGGCTCGCGCGACGTGGGCGAGGATGCGGCCCGCTGCCTTGCCCTCATCGAGCGCTTCCCCGATGTCGCGGTCCAGGCCGACGCCAACCAGGGCTGGAGCGAGGATGAGGCCTTGCGCTTTGTCAGCCTCATCGGCGCTGCCCCGCTTGCGCTTTTGGAACAACCCGTGCCGCGCACCAATCCGGAAGGGCTTGCGCGGGTGCGTGCGGCAGCACTCTTTCCGGTCTCGGCCGATGAAAGCGTCTTTTCCTTGAACGAAGCCGCCCGCCTTGCTCGCATGGGCGCGGTCGATGTCTTTTCCATCAAGCCGTCTAAGAACGGTGGCCTCACCCCCTCGCGCAAGATCGCCGCGCTGGCCGAGGGGCACGGGTTCTTCATCCTGATGAACTCGATGATCGAGTTCGGCATCACCCAGGCCGCCGCACTGCATCTGGGCGCGACGCTCCCCAACCTCATGGCTTGCGGCCATGCCTACATGTCGACCCTGCGCCTCAAGGGCGATCCCACCGATTTCGCCACGCTGGTCAAGGACGGCGTGGCGCATGTGCCCCACAAGCCCGGCCTCGGCATCGACGTCGACATGCAGCAACTGCAAAGCATCGCCGTTCAGCACCACCGCATCGAGGAAAGCGAAAAACGCGAGGCGGTGGCATGAACGCGCTCATCTCCCTGCGCCGCGGCGTGATGAACCAAATCGGCATCATCGGCCAGAGCCCGCTCGGCACCGTCGGGGCGCTGATCGTCCTCTTCTACGTCATTGTCGCCATCGTCACGCCATTCCTCGCGCCGCACGATCCGTGGGCGACGCTGAAGGATTCGAGCGGCCACATCGCTTCCTTGCGCCCGCCCTCGGCCGAGTTCTGGCTGGGCACCACCTTCCTTGCCCGCGACATGGTGAGCCAGATGATGTGGGCGGCGCGCACCACCATCTTCATCGGCCTCGTCTCGGGGCTCATCTCCATCGTCATCGGCGCCAATGTCGGCCTGTTCTCCGGCTATTACGGCGGGCGCATCGACGAGGTCCTCATGCGCTTCACCGACATCATCTACGGCATGCCGTTCCTGCCCTTCATCATCACGCTCATCGCGCTCTTTGGCCGCTCACAGTCCTTCGTCATCATCGCCATCGTGGTGATCGTGTGGCGCACCTCGGCAAGGGTGGTGCGGGCGCAGACGCTGGCCCTGAAGCAGCGCCAGTTCGTGCTGGCGGCTCGCGCGCGCGGCTGCGGCGATCTGCGCATCATCTACCGCCACATCATGCCCAACATCCTGCCGCTCCTGCTGCTCTACACTGCCTTCAACATCGCCTGGTCAATCATTGCAGAAGCCGGGGCCTCCTTCCTCGGCTTCGGCGACCCCAACCATCTCTCCTGGGGCGGCATGCTGTACGAAATGTGGATCTCCGGCCAGAGCCGCACCGCCTGGTGGTGGTTTGCCTTTCCCTCTATCGCCATCATCTCGCTGGTGAGCGCCCTCGTTTTCATCTCGCGCGCTTATGAGGAAGTGGCCAACCCGCGCCTGAGGCAACGCTGATGCTGCTCGAACTCGACAACCTCTCGGTCAGCTATTCCATCGGCGAAAACGAGGTGGTAGGGCTGGCAGGCGAATCCGGCTGCGGCAAGACCACCCTCATCCGCTCGCTCCTGCGGCTCCTCCCCAAGGGTGCGCGCGTGACCGCCGACTGCCTCGCCTGGAAGGGTAGCGATGTCCAGGGCATGAGCGACCGCGACTTCCGCCGCCGCATCATGTGGAACGAGATATCGCTGGTGCCGCAGAGCGCGCAAGCCTCGCTCAACCCGGTCTACCGGGTAGGCGACCAGATCATCGAGGCGATCGACGAGCATGCCTCGATGTCGCCGGCTGCGGCGAAAGCGCGGGTGGAGGAACTGTTCGACCTCGTCGGCCTCGAGCCGCGCCTTATCAGCGCCTATCCGCACGAGTTCTCCGGCGGCATGCGCCAGCGCGCCATGATCGCCATGGCGCTGGTGCTCGATCCGGCCCTCGTCATCATGGACGAACCCACCACCGGGCTCGATGTACTGGTGCAGGAACGCATCATCAGAAAAATCCGCGAGCTGCGCGAGAAAAGCGGAAATTCCATCCTCCTCATCACCCACGACATTTCCGTCATCGCCGAGATGAGCAACCGCATCGCCATCATGTATGGCGGCGAGATCATGGAGGTGGCGCCCGCCATCGAGCTGTTCGAACAGCCGGTGCACCCCTATACGCTCGGCCTCAAGAACGCCTTTCCCTCCATCAAGCAGATCGGCAAGCCGCTGATCTCCATTCCCGGCTCGCCCCCCAATCTCATAGGGGGGGTTCCGGGCTGTCCCTTCGCGGCGCGCTGTCCGTTCGCGGTGAAGCATTGCCGCAAGGAGCGGCCTCCCCTTTCCGAAATCGCCACCGGCCACGTGGCCGCCTGCCACCGCGCCGGCGAGGCCCAAATGATGCGCACCCAGGCAGCGGAGAAAGAGACATGGCAGTTCTCGAAGTCCGCGGCCTGACCAAGCATTTCGAGGTGCGACCCGGCCTCTTCAAGCGCCTCGTCGGCGAGGGCAAGCAGCGCACCATCAAGGCGGTGGAAGATGTGAGCTTTGCCATCGACGAGGGCGAGATCGTGGGGCTTGCCGGCGAATCGGGTTGCGGCAAGTCGACGGTGTGCCTGCTCGTCACCCGTCTCCTGGATCCCACATCGGGCGAGATCCTGTTCAAGGGCGCACCCGTCGGCAGTCTTGCCGGCGAGCCTCTCAAAAATTTTCGCCGCAAGGTGCAGATCATCTTCCAGGACCCGTATGAATCGCTCAATCCCCGTTTCACCGTGTTCGACCTCGTCGCCGAAGGCCCGAGGGCGCTGGGCTTATGGGATGCCAAGGAAACCGAGGAACGGGTGCTTGCCATGCTGGCGAGCGCCGGCCTCAAGCCGGGCGAATACCGCGAGCGCTACCCGCACGAGATGTCGGGCGGCGAGCGCCAGCGGGTGGGTATCGCCGCCGCGCTGATCCTGGAGCCGGAGCTTGTGGTGGCGGACGAGCCGCTGTCCATGCTCGATGTGTCGATCCGCGCCGACATCCTCGACCTGCTGCGCGGGCTTTCGGAGCGGCTCGGCTTTTCCTGCCTCTACGTATCGCATGACCTTTCCATCATCTCCAACATCGCCGATCGGCTGATGGTCATGTATCTCGGCATGGTGGCGGAGATCGGTCCCATCGAGGCGGTGATCGGCAAGCCACGCCATCCTTACGCCCGCGCGCTCGTCGAAGCCGTGCCGGCGCCCGATCCGCGCTACCGCCGCCCGGTGCCGAAGATCCACGGTGACATCACCCGCCCGATTGACCCGCCGCCGGGCTGCCGCTTCGCCGGGCGCTGCCCGCATGTGGCTGACATCTGCCGTGTCGATCCGCTGCCGGCACTCGCCAGCGTGGGCAAGGATCACCTCGCTGCCTGTCACCGCCTGGGAGAGCTCCAATGACCGCGCCTGATGTCATCGTGATTGGCGGTGGCCTCGTGGGCTCCGCCATTGCCTGGGGGCTGGTGCATCAGGGGGCGAAGACGCTTCTCCTCGACGAGGGCGATGTGGCCTTCCGTGCTTCGCGCGGCAATTTCGGCCTCGTATGGGTGCAAGGCAAGGGCAGGGGCTGCCCCGAATACGCTCAATGGTCGCTGCGCTCGGCCGATCTGTGGGGCGACTTCGCCGCCGAGCTCATGGGGGAGACCGGCATCGATGTGGCCCACGACCGCCCGGGCGGCATGGTGCTCAACCTCAGCGAGGCCGAGGCGCGCGAGAATGCGGCCCTCCTCGCCCAGCTTGCCCGCGAGGCCGGCAACAAGCCTTATGAGTATGAGCTGCTCGACCACAAGGGCGTGGCCGAGCGCCTGCCCGGCATCGGCCCCGACGTCGTGAGCGGTAGCTATTCGCCCTATGACGGACACGCCAATCCACTCTTCCTACTGCGCGCCCTGCACGCTGGATTCGAGGCCGAGGGTGGCACCTACCGCCCGGGCGAGTGCGTGGAATCCATGGATTGTTCCGGGGACGTAACGAGAGTCACCACTGCCAAGGACTCCTACGCCGCGCCCAAGGTGGTGATCGCGGCGGGCCTCTCGACCGGCCCGCTTGCCCGGCAGGTGGGGATCAACGCTCCCATCGTGCCGCTGCACGGCCAGATCCTGGTGACCGAGCGCACCGAGCCGCGTTTGCCCATGCCCACAAACCTGGTGCGCCAGACGCGCGAAGGGGTGATGATGCTGGGCTTCACCGTCGACGATTTCGGCTTCGATGTGCGCACCCGCGCTGACCGCTCGCGCAACGTGGCGGCCAGTGCCTTGCGCGCCTTTCCTTACCTGCGCGACCTGCGGGTGGTCAGGAGCTGGGCAGCCTTGCGCATCATGACCGCCGACGGCTTTCCCATCTACGAGACGTCCGAAAACCATCCCGGCGTCTTCATCGCCGCCTGCCATTCGGGCGTGACGCTGGCGGCGGTGCACGCGCGCGACATTTCCCGCTGGGTGCTCGGGCACAAGATGCCGGCCTCCTTCCGGCGCTTTTCCACACGGAGGTTCGATGTTCCAGAGACTGTCTGAACCGCAAGACCCGGTCACCTTCGACTTCGAAGGCGAGACGGTCACCGCCGAGGCGGGCGACACGGTGGCCGCGGCGCTGCTGGCGCATGGCATCGGCCATACCCGCAGCGCGGTGGTCTCGGGGGCCCGGCGTGCGCCCCATTGCCTCATCGGGGCGTGCTTCGAATGCCTGGTGGAGATCGACGGCCGTCCCAACCGCCAGGCCTGCCTCACGACGGTGCGCGCCGGCATGCACGTGCGCCGCCAGGACGGCCCTGCCCGGGTGGCGAACGGAGGTGGGCGATGAACGTCAACGCCTCTTTCGACGACAGCGTTGAGCTTGCCATCATCGGTGCCGGCCCGGCCGGCCTTTCCGCCGCTGTCGTGGCCGGCGAAGTCGGGGTGAAAGCCACGCTCTTCGATGAAGGATCCGGCCCCGGCGGCCAAGTCTACCGCGCCATAGAAGATAGCGGCAAACGGCCGGAACGGTCGTCGCTGCTCGGCGAGGACTATGCCAAGGGTAGCCATCTCGCGCAGCGCTTCCGCGCTTCCGGCTGCCGCTATCTGCCTGGCCATTCCGTCTTCGACATCGCGCCCGACGGCGGCATCGGCGTGCTCGGCCCTGACGGCGCCCGCTGGATCGCGGCAAAGCGCGTCATCATCGCCCCCGGCGCCATGGAGCGTCCGGTGCCGGTGCCGGGCTGGACCTTACCCGGCGTGATGGGTGCCGGCGCCGCCCAGACGCTTCTGAAAGGCTCCGGCCTCATACCCTCCGCACCGGTGGTGCTGGCGGGCAGCGGCCCCCTCGTCGTGCTGGTCGCCCGCCAGTTGCTGGCGGCGGGTGCCCAGATCGCCGCAATTCTCGATACCACCCCGCGCGCCAATTACATGAGCGCTGCCCCGCTGCTGCCCGCTGCCTTCCTTGCCGGCAACGACCTGCGCAAGGGGCTTGGCTGGCTGCGCGAGGTCAAGCGCAGTGGTGTGGTCTGGCACAGCCGCGTCAGCGCCATCCGCATCGAGGGGGGCGAGGCAGTCGAGGCGGTCAGCTTTTCCGCCGGCGGCCGGCGCCAGCGCATCGCCTGCCGGCTGGTGCTGCTGCACGAAGGCGTCATTCCCAACACCCAGCTTTCCATGGCGGCCGGCATCGAGCACGATTTCGACGAGGCCCAATGGTGCTGGCGCCCGCGCGCCGATGCCTATGGGCGCACCAGCCTCGAGCCCATTCTCGTGGCCGGCGACGGCGCGGGCATCGGCGGGGCCGATCTCGCCGCCGATGCGGGACACCTTGCCGGCCTGGCCGCGGCGGCCGGTCTCGGGCGCCTCGCCGCCGGCGATCTCGAAACCGGCGCCCGGCCGGTCATGGCCCTCATGGAGCGCAAGCGCCGGGTGCGCCGATTCCTCGATTGCCTCTATCGTCCGCGCCAGGAGGTGCTGGCTCCGCCGGATGACGAGACCATGGTGTGCCGTTGCGAGAAGGTGACGGCGGGCGAGTTGCGCCGCGTCGCCGCCATGGGCTGTCCCGGCCCCAACCAGGCCAAGGCGTTTACCCGCTGCGGTATGGGCCCCTGCCAGGGGCGCATGTGCGGCCTTGCGGCCGCGGCGGTGCTGGCCGCTGCCAGCGGACGCAGCATGGCCGATATGGGCCACTTGCGCATACGCCCGCCCATCAAGCCCATTACGGTGGGTGAGCTGGCAGGTCTCGACGGCGTCGGCCCGCCGCCCGCCGCGACGCCTCCCATGCCCACGCGGCCGAAGGACGAGACGGGCGGATGATCAGGTGCGATGTCGTGGTCATCGGCGGCGGCATCCATGGCTGTTCGGCGGCACTCAACCTCGCCCGTCGCGGCCTGAAAGTCGTGGTGCTGGAAAAGGACCACGTCGGCCGCCATGCCTCGGGCGCCAATGCCGGTGGGGTGCGCACACTTCTGCGCCATGAGGCCGAGGTTCCCCTTGCTCTTGCCTCGCGCGAAATCTGGCACGACATCCAAACAGAGCTCGGCGATCCGTGCGGCTATCACACCGTCGGACAGCTTGCTGTAGCCGAGACTGATGAAGGTTTGCACGAACTTGAACACCGGGCCGAACGCATGCAAACCCTCGGCTACAGCCATGAAGAGCTCATCGATGCCGATGAACTGAAGACATTGGTGCCGGGGATTGCCGCAACCGTCAGGGGCGGCCTCATCGCGCGCGAGGACGGCGCCGCCAGCCCCTATCACACCACCATGGCGTTTCGCCAAGCGGCATCGGCCAAGGGCGTCGAGATCCGCGAAGGCACCGAGGTCGACACACTTGAAGCCACAGCTGGCGGCTGGCATGTCAGGGCCGGGGAAACGGCGGTGGAGGCCGGTTTCCTCGTCAACACCGCCGGTGCCTGGGGCGGGCGCATCGCCGGGCTCATTGGCGATGAAGTGCTCCTTTCCTGGTTCCTGCCCATGATGATGGTGACCGCGCGGGTGGAACCCTTTCTCGAGCCCGTGATCATCGGCACCGAGCGCCCCTTGTCCTTCAAGCAGATGCCCAACGGCACGTTGGTCATCGGCGGCGGGCGACCCGCCACCGGCGATCGCGAGACGATGACCTACCGTCCCGATTTCGCCGGCCTCAAGGCGACGGCCGAGACGGTGCGCGATCTCTTTCCCATGCTGGGGAATGTGCCGGTGGTGCGCGCCTGGGCAGGGTTCGAGGGCCATTTCCCCGACGAGATCCCGGTGATCGGCTTGAGCCGCGCGGCGCCCAACGCGGTTCATGCCTTCGGCTTTTGCGGCCACGGATTTCAGCTCGCCCCCATCGTCGGCCGGCTCGTGGCCGAACTTGTGACGGAGGGCAAGGCCAGCCTGCCGATCGAAGCCTTTGCCGTCGACCGCTTCAACATGACAGGCTGAGGAACGACCATGCGTCTCGATCCGAGATTGGCTTCCCGCATCGACAGCGACCCTTTGCTGATGCAGAACCTCGCCGCCATTTGCGATTGCGGCGGCAGGCTTGCCGGCAGCGACAGCGAGCGCCGCGCGGTGGAGCTGGTGGCGCGGCTGGGCGAGCAGGCATCGGGGGTTGCCCCGCACCGGCTCCCGGTGCCCTATCAGGGCTGGATCGCCACCCATGCCGCCTTGCGGCTTGCCGATGTCACTCCATGCGATTGTTATCCCTTGCTTTTCTCGGCGCCAGCGCCCAAAGGCGGGCTGACCGCGGAGGTAGTCGATCTGGGACGAGGGGCGCCGGCGGACTTCGAAAGACTGAAGGCCGATCTCCCGCGGCGCATCGCCCTCGTGCGCCACGAGCTGATGTTTGCCTCGGGCACCATCCACCGCAGCCGCAAATACCGCATGGCGCTTGAGGCGGGGGCAGCCGGCTTCCTCATTTCCGGACCGCTCGCCGGCGCGGTCGTGGCTGGTTCGTCCGGCCGCTCGGGAGCTGGCGGCATCCCCGCCCTTGGCATTGCGCCGGAAACGGCCGTGCGTCTTGCTTCGGTGAATGGACAGCGGGCGACGGTGGGGATTGAGCTGGACACTGTCGAAGCGCCGGCTGAAGCGCAAAATCTCGTCTTCGATCTGCCGGGTGAGGAGGATGAGTGGGTGGTGTTGTGTGCTCACATCGACGGGCACGAGGTGAGCGAGAGCGCCATGGACAACGCTTCAGGGGTTGCCGCCGTGCTGGCGGCGATGCGCTCGTTGGCCCCGGAAATCTGCCATTTTCGCCGGGGGTTGAGGGTCATTTTCTTCAATGTCGAGGAATGGGCGCTGACCGGGTCGGCGCATTATGTTGCGGGCTTGAGCGCGGAGGAAAGAGAGCGAATCGCACTTGTCATCAACCTCGATTCGGTGGCGGGAAGCGGGCATCTCACCGCGCTCACCAGCGGCTTTGCGGCGCTGGGGCCATTTGTGCAAACAGTGGCCGCGGACAACCGGATGACGCTCGCTATCCACTTGCCATTGATGCAGAATTCCGATCATGCCAACTTTGCATTGGCCGGCATCCCGGCTTTTCGCCTCGTTGCCGGCTTCGATGAGCCGGAGGCGGAATTGCGCCATGTGCTCACGCCCGCCGATACCCACGACAAGGTGAAGCGCGAGGAGTTGTGCCAGGCTGCGCGCCTTGCCGCCGCCATCGCCATGGCGGCTGCCAATGTCTCTCGAAACGAGGCGCAAGGCTGGCGGAACAGGGTTTGAACAGGCCCGAACACGCCTCAGAACAGCGCCGAACACAGCCCGGAACAGACGCAAACAACGCCCAGAACAAGCTGTTTCGCGACTGCTGCCGACGAGTCTAGACTGACGACATGAACCCCTGGGTCGTGTTGCAGCTTGTCGTCCTGCTTGCCGTCGCCAATGGCGCGCCGGTGGCGGCAAAATGGTTACTTGGCGATCGCTTCGCCATGCCGCTTGACGGGCACATGACCTTCATCGACGGACGGGCGCTGCTGGGGCGATCGAAAACCATCCGCGGCCTCCTGGTGGCGCTGGTAGCAACGACGGCGGGAGCCTGGTGCATCGGTCTCGAACTTGGCATTGGACTGCGGGTGGCAGCGGGCGCCATGGCGGGCGATCTCTTGTCCAGCTTCGTCAAGCGGCGGCTCGGTCTCGCCCCGAGCAGCCGCGCCATCGGACTCGACCAGATCCCCGAATCGCTCATTCCCCTCATCGCCTGCCGCGAGGTGCTGTCGCTGACCTTTGCCGACATCGCAGCGGGCATGGTGATCTTCTGTGCCGGCGAGATGGTACTATCGCCGCTGCTCTACCGACTGCGATTGCGCGACAGACCCTATTAGAGCGTGTGCAGGTGATGCAGGGTGATCTCGGGCAGGCAGTTGAGCCTTACCGGGACGATGGACGTGCCGGCGCCGACTGAGGTGTAGCCGGACATCTCATGGTAGCTCCAGGCGCCGGCACCCATATGGCGCGGCAGCACCGAATCGAGCGTGATGGGAAATCCACCGGGCAAGCAGATCTGGCCGCCATGAGTATGGCCGCCGAGCAGCAGTCTGAAGCCGGCATGGGCCGCCTGGCGATAGATTTCCGGCGTATGCGACAAGAGGACGGAAAAGCCGCCCTCGGGTATGTCGGCGGCCGCCTTCTCGATATTATCGACTCGAAAATAATGGGCATCGTCAATGCCGGCGAGATAAATGCTCTCGCTCTTGCGCTTGAGGGTGACGCACTCGTTGAGCAGCATGCGGATGCCCATCTCTTCCAGCCGCGGCAGCATGCGGATGGTGTCGTGATTGCCGAGGACACCGTAGACAGGGCCCTTGAGGCATCGGCGGACTCGCTCAAGGCCGTCGAGTGATGCCGCGAAGGGACCGAAAGTGGCGCCGCGATAATCGCCCGTCAGCACGGCAACATCGTAATCGAGACCTGGCAGCATCACTTCCAGCCGCCGCATGGCGGTTGTGCTGATGTCGGCATGGGTATCGGAGATGTGCAGCAGGGTAAAACCGTCGAAGGCTCGCGGCAGCCCGGCAAAGCGCAGCTCGTTGTGGCGGAGCCGGATGTTTTCGGCGTTGCGCTTGCCGCGCCAGTAAAGCCCGGTCAGCGAGAGCGTCCAGCGGATGAGCGCATGGCTCGCATACCAGTTCTCGATATGAAAGAAGTTGAGCCCCTGGCCGAAGACCTGTGCTTCATGGTCGGCCTCAATACCGAGCCGCTGGCGCGCATGCACGCGCCCCAGGCGCTCGTCCAGTTTGCTCACAATCCGATCGTTCATCGCCTGTCGAGGTGAGAAGCGAACCGCCCCGCCGTTGCCGCACCCGGCCGAATCGCTTCGCGCATGGGGCGAATCCGAGCCGGGCGCGATCATAGCCGATCCGAGGTCGGCAGCGCCATGGATTGGTCAGGGTGGTGCTGTCTTGTTCGGCCCTTGGTGCTGAGGGGTGCCGGCGGCACGCCACGGGAACTGATTAGCGCTCGCCCGTGAATTTGAAGCGCGCAAGCACGGCGCGCGTCCTGGCGTAGAGGCGCCATAAGGCCGGTGTTTGCTTGACGAAGCGCTTGGTGCGCCTGAACGCCCTTGCGGCAATGAGCACCGGCAGGGCGCGCCAACGTCGCGCGGCACAATGATCGTAAAGCTTCAGCTCCTCCTCGCACCAGTCGCGCTTGTAGGCCTCGTCGCCGATGGTGAAGTCGAAGTGGGAAAAGCCGCGCTCGATGGCGAGTTGCATGAGGTGGCGCAGATGCTGAGCGCCGGGGCCGAAGCGCGCCAGCTCGCCCGCCTGGTAACTGGCCAGCAGATAGTAGCAGGCGCCTTTCCAGCGCAGGCAGAAGGTTGCCGCAGCGGTCTCCTCGCCGACGTCGAGGCGGGCGACCTGCACCAGGTCACCGAGGTCAGGGTCGAGCGCCAGATCGAGATAGAAGTCGCGATAGCCGGCCTCAGCGAAAGGATCACGCACCCCCATGCGGGCGAAAGAACCTGCCTTCTGCTCGAACAAGCAGTGAAGCGTCACTTCGATATCGGCAGCCCTTTCGGGCTCGATGAAGGCGATCTCGCCGTAGGCGGCGAGGCGACTGAACTTGGTGCGGTCGCGCCGCCGGGTGGCGCTGGAGCGCTTGCCGTAATAGGCCTCCCAGCTCTCGCCGAGCGCCGTGCGGTGGGCGCCGGATGGGTTGAGGCTGACCGGCAGCTCGAGCATCGGGTTCGCCTGGGTGCCGACCCGCTCAGGCATCTTGGCGAGCTCCACCAGATCGAAACTCAAGGACCGATCGGCATTGATGAGGTCGATCACCGCCTGCCACAGGCCGGCAAAGCGGCCAGGCTCGACGGCGGTGGTGAACTCCTTTGCCAGCAAGGGCGCGTTGTAGTCGGCAAGATCGCTGCCGAGGAAGGTGAGGCGGCGCATGCCCTTCGAGCGTTCGACCGCCAGCGGCAGGATGAAGCTTGGGGTGCCGTCGGGGCCGCGGCCGACGACGATCGCCGGGCGAACGCCGCGCGGCGCACCGATATGGCGCTGCCAGGCTGCAAGCCAGCCAAAGGTCTGGAATGGGGTGAGATCGGCCTTTTGCTCGAAGTCGCACCACACTTCGGCAGCGGCATCGAGGTCGCTGTAAAGCGCGAGCGCAATCTCGCCGTGCCCGGCACCGGCCGTCGAGGCCCGGTCCGGGCGGGCCGGGGCCGGGGTCGGGGCGAGGGCTTCGCTCTCCTCCGTCACGCGCAACAGCGCGGCCGGCCAAAGGGCTAAACGTCCGGCGGTGCTCATCATGTTGCCTTGCGCTCGGTTTGCACCCTTCCAGTGATGGCAACGATTAGTGAACAAAGTGTGGATGCTCAGCATCAGTCTTTTGTCAATGAATTCACCCTAGGCTCAATGGCCGAAGGCCTGCATGGAACTCCGTGCGGGCGCCGCTCACGAGGACGATATCCATGGCCATCTCGCTGCCCGGCCGCCACGACCTGACAGGGATCATCGCCAGCGCGCCTTATTCGGTGCGCCAGGGCATCCTCGGCCTTGCCTATCTCATGGTGCCGCGCCGCCTGCCGGGTCTGTTGCCGCTGATCGCCGTCACCCTGCGTGATCTGCCGCGCCTCAACCGCCCGCTTGTGCCCGATCCGGAAGACGCCCTTGAAAGCCCTGACGGCCTCACCGGCCTTGCCGGCCGCATCGGCGTGAACGAGCTGATGGCCGGTTACAAGCGCGGCATGTTCGTGATGAGCCACATCGGACCGCTCAAATGGTGGGCGCCGCGCTACCGCATGGTGCTGTTCTTCGACCAGGCGCGGGTGGAAAAGACCACTCGGCGGCTGTTGCGCAACAAACGCTTCCGCATCACCTTCGATGAGGCCTTCGAGGCGGTGATGGAGGCCTGTGCCGAGCCGCGCGGCGGCGGCACGCCGCTCACCTGGATCACCCCGCGCATCAAGGCGCTGTTCGCCGAGGCGTATGCCAGGGGCCATGCCCATTCGGTCGAGGTTTGGGAGGAGGACAGGCTGGCGGGCGGCGCCTATGGCCTGGCGGTGGGCAATGTCTTCTTCACCGAATCGCAGTTCCATACCGCCCGCGATGCCTCAAAGGTTGGCTTTTCGGTGCTCAACCGGCACCTGCAGGCCTGGGGTTTTGCCGTCAACGATGG
>Ga0307436_1000241_pt1 | contig 24664 bp, 20 predicted proteins | sample SalMarWE160440MG_FD_202513 | JGI IMG/M metagenome (GOLD analysis project Ga0307436, IMG submission 202513) | Salt marsh sediment microbial communities from the Plum Island Ecosystem LTER, Massachusetts, United States - WE1604-40 | ecosystem: Environmental > Aquatic > Marine > Intertidal zone >...
GAGGTGCTGCTCAACAGCGTCGGCGACCAGGACTCGCGTGAGGCCTACCGGGGGGCGTTGCTGGAGTATCTGCGGCCGTTTCGCAACCGACTCTCGGACGAGTCTAGACATCGCCTCACCACCAACCCGCTGCGCATCCTGGATTCAAAGGATGATGGGGACCGCAGCATTCTGGAAGACGCACCGGAGTTTGCGGACTCTCTGTCGGCGGCGAGCCGCGAGCACTTCGCGACCGTGCAAACGGCGCTGGACGCCTGTGGCGTCCGCTTTCGCCTCGAGCCACGGCTGGTGCGGGGCCTCGACTACTACACGGAGACGGTGTTCGAGATCGTCTCGGGAGGTCTTGGCGCGCAGGACGCCATCGTCGGCGGCGGTCGCTATGATCGGCTCATCGCCGATCTGGGCGGCTACGACGTGCCCGGAATCGGTTTCGCGATCGGAGAGGATCGCCTGATCGAGGTCCTGCCCGAGCAATCGCCTGCCCGGGCGGAGATGACCCGGCCCATTCTGGTGGCCACAGCAGGCGACGTGGAGGAGATCGAAGGATTGCAGTTGGCGCACGAGCTCAGGGAGGCGGGCCTTGCCGCAGTCTCCGAGCTGGCGCGGCGTTCACTGAAAACGACCATGAAGCGGGCCGATCGATCGGACGTACAGACCGTGATCCTGCTCGGCGACGAGGAGCGCGAGGCCGGCGCGGTCACGGTGCGCGACCTGACCACGGGCGATCAACGCCGCGTGGCCCGCGGTGAGCTGGTGGCGATCTTGAAGGGCGAGGCATGAAGCGACGGGGTGCGGGAAGCCTGAGCTCCCAGGACGCAGGCCAAGCCGTGCGGCTGGCGGGATGGGTGCACCAGCGTCGCGATCACGGTGGTCTCACCTTCCTGAATCTGCGTGACCGCAGCGGCATCGTTCAACTGGTCGTGCGCCCCGAGGATTTTCCCGAGGCGGCCGAGACGCTGCGACCGGTGCGCCTGGAATGGGTGATCGAAGTCTCCGGCACGGTGGCTCGGCGCCTGCCGGAAGCGGTGAATCCGGAGATGGCCACCGGCGAGATCGAAGTGGCGGTCGAGTCGGCGCGTGTGCTGGCGGCGGCGGAACCGTTGCCCTTCGCCATCCACGAACGGGGGCAGGCGGAGGAAGACACACGGCTGAGATTTCGCTACCTCGATCTGCGGCGTCCCGAGCTGCAATCGAATCTGGCGCTGCGCCACCGGGTGATTCTCGAGATCTTGAAGTATTGCGACGAGCGTGGGTTCCTGCACCTCGAAACCCCCATCCTGACCCGTTCGACGCCGGAAGGGGCACGGGACTACCTGGTGCCGAGCCGCATCCACCGCGGCGAGTTTTACGCCTTGCCGCAGTCTCCGCAGTTGTTCAAGCAGTTGTTCATGGTGGCCGGTTTCGAGCGCTACGTACAGATCGCTCGCTGCTTCCGTGACGAGGACCTGCGCTCGGAGCGGCAGCCCGAGTTCACTCAGGTCGACCTGGAGATGTCCTTCACTGACGAGGGCGAGGTCTTCGACGTGGTCGAAGGACTGTTGCGCCGGATCATGTCGCTGGGCGGGATCGAAGTCCCCGAGGCGATCCCCCGGATGACCTGGGCCGAGGCGATGCGGCGCTTCGGTAGCGACAAGCCGGATCTGCGATTTGGTCTGGAGATCCGGGACCTGACCGAGGCGCTCGGCGAGACTGGATTCAGAGGCTTTCAGCAGGCGGCGGCGGAAGGCGGGGTGATCCGCGGCTTCGTCGTTCCGGGTGCCGCCGGCGCCAGCCGCCGACAGGTCGAGGGCTGGGCCGAGCTGGCGCGCACCTTCGGGGCCGCCGGGGTGTTGACGCTGAAGTGGGGAGAGGACGGCCCCGCCTTTCAGGTGCGCAATGCCTTGAGCGAAGACGAAGTGAAGGCGGCGGTGCAAGCATTGAACCTCGGTGAAGGCGGCCTGGCGTTGCTGGCGGCCGGCCGGGAGGCGACGGTGGCGACTGCGCTCGGCGCCTTGCGGATCGAATTGGCAAGGCAGTATGAGCTCATTCCGCCGGATCGCCACGAGTTCCTCTGGGTCACCGAGTTTCCCCTGGTGGAATGGCACGAGGAAGACGAGCGTTGGTACGCCTGCAATCACCCCTTCACCGCGCCCGACCCGCGTGACCTGGAGTGGCTCGAGAGCGCTCCGCAACGAGTGCGGTCACGCGGCTACGACATCGTCATGGACGGGGTCGAGCTCGGCGGCGGATCGATCCGTATTCACGACGCCGACCTGCAGTCACGCGTCTTCGCCCTGCTCGGCATCGGTGCAGAGGAAGCGCGAGCTCGCTTCGGATTCCTGCTGGATGCCTTGCGCTTCGGGGCTCCACCGCACGGTGGTATCGCGCTCGGCCTGGATCGCATCATCATGTTGATGGCCGGAGCCGAGTCCATTCGCGACGTCATCGCCTTCCCCAAGACGACCTCGGCGACCTGTCTGATGACCGAGGCGCCGTCGCTGGTCGACGGCGAGCAGCTCGACGCGCTGGGATTACGCATCGTGCGCGGCGACGACGAGTAGCGGTGCACAGGCTTCGCCTTGTCCACGCCGGTGGGTCGAGTGAGATCTTGGCCGGTCAGGGAGCACTGGCTGCCGCTCGCGCCGAGTTCGCCGAATGGCTGCGAGGTCACCGTGTCTTCACCCTGTCCAGCGCCGAGGTGAGAGCCCTACACGGCGGGTGTCTGGGCCCGCTGGTCGACAGCGCCTTCGATCGCGTCGATCTCGAGGTTCCGGACGGCGAGGCCGCCAAGTCACTGCGGCAGGCGGAGCGCCTGTGGGAGGAGATGGCCTCGGCCGGCGGCACCCGAGACAGTCGCTTGATCAGCTTGGGCGGCGGGACGGTCGGGGACCTGGGAGGCTTCGTCGCGTCGGCGTTCTTGCGTGGCATCGAATACGCGCAGGTTCCGACCACTCTGTTGGCCCAGGTCGATGCGTCGATCGGCGGCAAGACCGGGGTCGATCTGGAGGCGGGCAAGAATCTGGTCGGGACTCTTCATCATCCACGATGGGTGATCGCCGATCCGATGCCATTGAAGACCTTGCCGGTGCGCCAGGTTCGGGCGGGGCTGATCGAAGTGGTGAAGATCGCCCTGGCGTGCGATTGCGGCCTGTTCGAGGCGCTCGAGCGCTCGAGCGATCGATTGGACGGGGGCGCGCCGGGGCCGATCGCCGAGCTCGTACCGCGCGCTATCGAGGTCAAGATCGGAGTGGTCGAGGAGGATGTCGAGGAGCGCGGACATCGGCGGCTGCTGAACCTCGGCCACACTCTGGGCCACGCCCTGGAGGCGGCGGACGGCTACCGTACGCTGCTGCACGGCGAAGCCGTGGGGTGGGGGCTTCGCTTCGCGTTGCAGCTCGCGTTGGTGCGTGGCCTGGACGACGACGTGCACCGACGTGCCTTGGCGCTGCTGGCACGATTTCCCGTGCCGCCGCTGCCGCCACTTTCGATCGACACGGTGCTGGAATTCATCGGACGAGACAAGAAGGCACGAGAGGAGGGGCCGGTGTGGGTGCTGCCGCTCGAGATCGGCGCCGCGGAGATCGTGAGCGATCTGCCGGCGGACGTGGTGCGCCACGAGCTGGAGCGCTTCTTCGCAGCCGAGTCGGAGAAATCATGAGCCGAGGCGGAGGGGTCGGGATTGGCTATAATCGGATCACTTTGAGACTCTCCGGAACGCTGCCTCCCCGGCCGAGTCCGACGCGGCGCAGACAGCCGGCAGCCTTGGAGCGGATGCCGTGAAAATTCTCGGGCCGCCTCCGATTCTGCGCCGTTGGCGTATTCGGCAGTTTCTCTTCGCCCTGTTGCTGGTGACGGGCATCCTGCCTTTGGTGCTCAACAGCGCCCACCTGATCAGCCAGTTCTACAACGTCTCCCGCATCCAGGAGACGGCCAACCTGAGCCGGGCGACCGAGTTTCTCTCGCAACAGCTCGATGCCGAGATCGACGGGATGCGCGAGTCGCTCAAACAGCTCGGCTCGGGGGTCGTGGCGCCACTGGGCAGCAGCAAAGAGTCCCTGGAGGAGCTGCTTCACAACCAGTGGGTGCAGCCGCGGCTCAACCTCTACGCCCGGGCGCATCCCGAGCTGGAGAGCTTGCGGGTGCTGAATACCGAAGGCGCCGGCCCGACGCTGGTTCCGCCGGCCTCGCCGGAGGAGTTCGGTACGGCGCTGAATGAGGTCTTTCGCAAGACCCTCGCAGGCTCGTCCACCGTGTACCAATTCGTTGTGGACAAGACGACGAACCGGCCGTACATCGCCATCGGAGTACCCATCATCGTAGACGGGAGCGAGGACCGCTTGATCGTCGAAGGCCTCTTCCACCTGAAGTCGATGGACGCGGTCTTTCGCCGCGAAGCCCAGGAAGACGTCGCGGTTTTCCTGGTCGACTCGCACGGTCGAGTGCTCTGGCAGGAGGGCGCCGCACGGGACGAGGCGACGGCTTTCGAGGCGAGCGGGCTAGTCAAGGACTTTGAGCGCTATCCGTTGAATCTGGCCGGCGAGTACGACGTCACCGTCGACGGATCGAGTCAGCACATGATCGGACGGGTCAGCCCGGTGTCCGAGACGAAATGGGGCGTCGTGGTCCGCAAGCCGGCGGCAAGGAGCTTCGACGCAGTCCGACGCATGGTGTGGAACACGGTGCTCTCGACCGTGTTGCTGATTGCCCTGGCGCTTCTCTTCGCGGCCTATGCGGCGCGACAGATCAGCACGCCGATTCAGCGCATGGCGGAGACTTCGGAGGCCATCGCCGGCGGTGACTTCGGACAGCGGGTCTCGGTCATCGGAGTGGGTCGCGAATTCCAGAGCCTGGCGGAGAACTTCAACCGGATGGGGACGCACGTCGAGGAGCACATCGCGCGGCTCCGCGAAGCGGCGCAGGCCAACGAAGATCTCTTCTTCGGAACCATGCGCGCCTTCGCGGCGGCCATCGACGCAAAGGATCCCTACACCCGAGGTCATTCCGACCGGGTGGCCGAGCACACGCGGATCCTCGCCGAGGAGCTCGGTCTGCCGCTGGCCTTTCGGCGCCACGCCTGGATCGGAGCTCAACTGCACGACGTCGGAAAAATCGGCGTCGAGGACGAATTGCTGCGCAAGACCGGCGGTCTGAGTGACGAGGAGTTCGCGCAGATGAAACGCCACCCGGAGATCGGGGCCGACATCCTTCTGTCGATCGATCAGCTCCACGACGTCATTCCGGCGGTGCGTTGGCATCACGAGAACTGGAACGGTACCGGCTACCCGGACGGCCTGGCGGGCGAGGAGATCCCGTTCATCGCCCGCATCGTGGCAGTCGCCGACACCTTCGACGCGATCACCACACAACGCCCGTACCAACGGGCCTGCACGCCTTACATCGCAGTGGAAACGCTGCTCAAGCTGTGCGACACGCGCTTCGACTCGGCAGTGGTGGCGGCATTCCTGCGAGCCTTCGAGAAGGGCAAGATCCGCGCCCAAGAGGGCGACTTCACTGACCTCGAGGTCGCCACGGCCCGCGCGGCGGCGATCAGCTAGGGGAAAGCCGCCCGCTACCCGCTTCCCGCCACCCGAGGGAGTTACGGCGGAATGCTGGAAGGTGAACCGCATCACCTCGTGCCCGCCTCGAATGGATGCAGGGAGCCGGCGGGAGCCGTGGGAATATGCGAGCAATTCCAGAACCACTTCCCGCCTTCCCACTCTTGCTTCCAGGGTGGGCGGGGGAATCGGGAAGCGGGTAGCGGGCAGTCTTCTAGAGCCCCCTTTCTTGCTAGCATCTCCTCATGGCTGAGCTCGACGGCATCGATCTGACGCCGGAGGCGACTGCTCCCGAGAGCGCCTCGAGCGGGCTCTGGCGCAAGCTGAAGCGCGGCCTCGGGATGACCCATACGGAGCTGGCGGAGAAGCTGAGTGCGGCGTGGAGCGGTCGAACGGTGCTCGACGAGGAGAGCCTCGAATACCTGGAAGAGGTCCTGATCGGCGGCGATCTCGGCGTGGAGACGGTGATGGAGCTGCTCGACGGCTTGCGCGAGCAGGCGAGGGGCTTCGCGGGCGGCGACATCGTGCGGCTGCGCGAGCTCCTGGTGGATCAGATGGCGATTCTCCTGCTCGACGCGCCACGGCCGAAACCGCTTGGCGACGGCCCGGTGGTGACTCTGGTGGTGGGGGTGAACGGGGTCGGCAAGACGACGTCGATTGCCAAACTGGCATGGCGGGCGCGCCAGGAGGGGCGGCGCGTTCTGCTCGCCGCGGCCGACACCTTCCGCGCCGCCGCCGCCGAGCAGCTGGCGACCTGGGCCGAGCGGCTGCAGGTCGACATCGTCCGGCAGGGCCCGGGGGCGGATCCTGGCGCGGTCGTCTTCGACGCGCTTGCGGCGGCGCGAGCGCGCGGGGCCGACCAGGTGATCATCGATACCGCTGGTCGGCTTCACACCAAGGGACACCTGATGGAGGAGCTGGCCAAGATCCGCCGGGTCGTGGAGCGTTCGGCCGCGGACTGGCAGTTACAGACTCTGTTGGTGGTGGACGCGACGACCGGCCAGAACGCAGTGTCACAGGCGCGCGAGTTCGATCGCATCACACCGATCGACGGCGTGATTCTCGCCAAGCTGGACGGGACGGCGAAGGGCGGCGTCGCGGTGGCGATCGCCCGCGAGCTACGGCTTCCGATGCTCTATCTCGGCGTCGGTGAGGGCGCCGAGGACCTCGTTGCTTTCCATCCGCGGGAGTTTGCCGCTGCCCTCCTCGGCTGAGATGCTGCGGCACGCCTTGCGGCTGGCGCGCAAGGGACGCTACGAAGTCAGTCCGAATCCCATGGTCGGCGCCGTCGTGGTGCGCGACGGAGAGGTGGTGGGGGAGGGCTATCACGCCCGCGTCGGTGGGCCGCACGCCGAGGTCATGGCGCTTTCCGCGGCAGGTTACGAGGCACGCGGCGCCACCCTGTACGTGACCCTGGAGCCATGTTGCGCCTATGGGCGCACACCACCTTGTACCGACCTCGTCGTGGCGTCGGGAATCCGCCGAGTCGTCGCCTGTCACGTCGATCCGGATCCACGCGTCCGGGGGCGGGGGTTCGAGCTGCTGGCGGCGGCCGGCATCGAGATCGAGCGCGGGGTGTTGGCGGACGAGGCGCTCCGTCTCAATCTGCGCTATCTGGTGCCGCTGGTGCTCGAGCGGCCGATGATCAGCGTCAAATGGGCGATGAGTCTCGACGGCAAGGTCGCCACGGCGGCGGGCGAGAGCCAATGGATCTCCTCGCCTCGGTCGCGACAGTGGGCGTTGGATCAGCGTGAGCTTCACGATGCCATTCTGGTCGGCAGCGGCACCGTCCTATCGGATGACCCGCGGCTGAATCGACGTCGGGGCCGAGCGTCGGGACCGATCACGCGGGTGATTCTGGACCGGCGTTTGCGCACCCCGGAGAAGGCGCGGCTGTTCACCGAGCAAGGACCGGTTCTCTTGTACACTGAATCGGCGGACGGAGAGACCTCACGCCGTCTGACGGCGCGCGGCGCCGAGGTGGTGAGGCTGCCGGAGATCACCCCTGCCACGGTGGCTCGAGACCTGTTCGAGCGCGGCGTGCGCAGCGCCCTGGTCGAGGGTGGTCCGACGGTAGCTGAGGCATTTGTGCGCCGGCGCCTCTTCGATCAGGTGCTGATCGCCTGTGCGCCGAAGCTGATTGGCGGCGTCACGGCACCGGGGGCGCTCGGCGGCGAGGGCGTGGCGCCGCTTCGCGCAGCGCCTGAGGTCGAGGCATTGCGTGTCCGCCGCCGTGGACCCGATCTGGTGCTCGAGGCTTTGCGTGAAGGATGTTTACGGGAATTGTCACAGCGCTTGGAACCGTAGCCCGGGCGCCACGAGCCGATTCGACAGGGAACGCACGTCTCGAGCTGGAGGTCGGTGAGGGCATGCGCGCCCCCCTGGCCGAGGGCGACAGCCTGGCCGTCAACGGGGTCTGCCTCACCATCGTCGACTACCGTGACGGCGTCGCTCTGGTTGAGCTTTCGCCGGAGACCCTCAGCCGCACCAATCTTGGAGATCTCTCCGCCGGAGCCCGAGTGAATCTGGAAGTGGCGCTGCGCGCGGGCGATGCGCTCGGCGGGCACTTGGTTCAGGGGCATGTCGACGCCACGACGGCCATCCTCTCGCTCGAGCAACAGGGGGAGTCCTGTCTGATGCGACTCGCGTTACCGCGGGCGCAGCGACGCTACCTGGTGGAGAAGGGGTCGGTGACCCTGGACGGCGTCAGCCTGACCATCGCCGGCCTGACTCCGGACGAGTTCTCGGTCGCCCTGATTCCATTCACCCTGGCCCACACCACGCTGGGGCAACGCGTGTCGGGCGATCGGGTGAACCTGGAGGTCGACGTCCTGGCCAAATATGTCGAGCGCCAGTTGGCGGAACGCTTCGGAGAGGACGGGTGAGCGCGGTGGCGGGCTCGGCTCGAACCGTACGCTGGTATCGGATCCTCGCCGATCCGGGCCGCCTCTGGGTGCGCTACGTGCCGCGATCCTGGCCGGGACCGTCCGAGGCCTGGTCGGATCTGGCCCGACTCAGGCCCGGCGCGAGGCAGCGATTCGACGTCGGTCCGATCGCGCCGCCGGCACGCCTCGACGCGGCTCCCGATGCCGTCTGGGTACCGCCGGTCGACTCGGCCTACCGAGGCCACCGGGAGGCCTTGATCGACTCGCTGCGCGACGGCGGCTTGCCGTATGTCGATCACCGCCTGGCGGAGGAGGCGCCGCAGGCGGCTCAGGAGGAGCTGGTCCTCGACCTCTTCGGAATGCTGCTGCGTGGAGGCGGCGAAGGATTTGCCGCTCTTCCAGCCGGCGCCTGGGCGCTCTGGCCGTTGATCCCCGGCTTGACCGACTCACCCGAACGGGTTGAATCCGGCCTCGCTCTGCTGCGTGGCGCGGGCATCCGCGGGGTCCATGGCGTCGCTCTCGAGCTCGACGCACGTCAGCGACGCAGATTCGCCGAGATCGGGGGAGAAGAGGTCTTCGCGGCCCTGTTTCACGGCGTGCAGAGCTCGGAACGGGAGTTTGCGCGTCGTGTCGCCGGAGCGGGCCTGGAGGTCTTCCATCCGCGGCCCCTGCCCTCCGCCTCCCGTCCAGCGGCCAACCGCCGACTGGCGGCGCTGCTCTATCGGGTTGGTGATTTGTGGCGGCGGCTGGACCGGACTCGCGTGCAAGGAGAGGAGATCCTGGCGGCGGCGCGCCGGTTGGATGAGGTCGAAACGGATGCTCGCCGCCTGGTCGAGGAGGGCAACCTCGACATCCTCGACTGGCTGCCATCCGCCGCGCGAAGCCTGTTGCGCGAGTTCGTGGAAACAGGCGCTCCACCCGAGTTGCTGTGCCGACTGCAGCGCGAGTACCTGGAGGCGGGCGACTAATGGGGAAGCTCGGCTTATACGTCCACGTGCCCTTCTGCCGGACGCGTTGCCGCTACTGCGACTTCTATCGGGTCGGAGCGAACGGGCCGCGGATGGCCGGGTTTCTGGAGGCGCTGGGACGCGAGGTCGAGGCCCGTACCAGCTGGCGCGGCCGCTCGGTGGACAGCATCTTCCTGGGGGGCGGCACGCCGTCCCTGCTCGAGCCGGCGCAGTTGGGTGCGCTGCTCGGCCTGCTGGCTTCCCGGTTCGAACTGACCGTGGATTGCGAGATCACGGCGGAGTGCAATCCGAGCGACCTGACGTCGCGCCGCTTGCGCGACTACCGTGCCCTGGGTGTCAACCGCTTGAGCCTCGGTGTCCAATCGTTCAACGATCGCGAGCTGAGGCTGATCGGCCGCCGGCACGATGCGGCGCGGGCGCGCCGGGTGATCCTGGAGGCCCGCGAGGCGGGCTTCGAGAACATAAGCCTGGACCTCATTCTGGGACTGCCGGGCCAGACGCGGGCGGGCTTTCGAAGCAGCGTGGAGGAGGCGATCGCGCTGCGGCCGGATCACCTCAGTGTCTACATCCTGGAGATTCATCCCCAGTTGGAGATCGATGCGTTGCGCCGCAGGCGCCCGCGGCTGTTTCCCGGTGACGACGAGGAGAGCCGACGCTATCGGTGGATGGCGGGCCGGCTGGAGGAGGCCGGGCTGGTCCGTTACGAAATCTCTAACTTCGCTCGCCCGGGCCGGAGGTCTCGGCACAACCTGAAGTACTGGCACTGTGAGCCGGTGCTCGGCTTCGGCCCCTCGGCCCACTCCCTGGTGGACGGCCGCCGGTGGCGCAACCCACCCGACCTGCGGCGCTATCTCGAAGCGCCGGCGACGAGCGAGGATCAGCCCGTGGACCTGGATCAGGAGTCGCTCTTTCTCGGCCTGCGCCTGCGCGAGGGCGTTCGCCGCGATCGCCTCGAGTCCAGATTGAATCTAGATTCCGCGGCCCTCGACCGGAGGGTGGGGGCATTGAGTTCCTTCGTAGAAATGATCGGTGAGCGGGTACGGTTGACGCTCGACGGCGTGCTCGTCTCGACAGCGGTCCTGGCCGAACTGTTGTGGGGGGAGGACGCCGCTCGTCCGGCTTCCAATCGAAGATGAGGGATCCGGAGCCGCTCGTCGATCTGCGCTCCGACACGGTGACCCGGCCGAGTCCGGCGATGCGCCGGGCGATGGCGGAAGCGGAAGTCGGCGACGACGTTCTGGAAGAGGATCCGACGGTGCGCCGACTGCAAACGGTCGCCGCCGAGCTGCTGGGTCACGAGGCGGCGCTGTTCATGCCGTCCGGCACGATGGGCAATCAGGTGGCGCTGCACCTGTTGAGTCGCCCCGGGGAAGAGGTGATCTGCGAGGCCGGCAGCCACATCGTCCACTTCGAGATGGGCGCCATGGCGGCGCTCTCCGGTCTGCTGCCACGAACCGTCGACGGCGCGGGCGGCCGCATGACTCCGGAACAGGTGGAGCGCCGGATCGCGGCGGCCAGCGGCTTGCGCCATCCGACGGCCTTGCTCGAGCTCGAGAACAGCGCCAATCTCGCCGGCGGCACCGTCTACACGCTGGCTGAACAGCGATCTCTGCTGGACGTGGCGCGGGCACACCGCCTGCCGGTGCACCTGGACGGCGCTCGGCTGTTCAACGCGGCCGAGGCGACCGGGGAATCGGTCGCCGCGCTCGCCGGCGGCTTCGACACCGTGATGGTGTCGCTTTCCAAGGGCCTAGGCGCACCTGTTGGATCATTACTTTTCGGCAGTGCCGAGCTCATCGGGCGGGCCCGTCGGGTGCGCAAGATGTTTGGCGGCGGCATGCGGCAGGTCGGGGTGCTGGCCGCGGCCGGGCTGGTCGGGCTCGACGAGGGTCCACGGCAGATCCCTCGCGATCATGCCCAGGCCCGCCGCCTGGCGGAAGGGATAGCCGAGATTCCCGGCCTGAGGGTGGATCTCGCCTGCGTCCGGACGAATATCGTCATGCTGCGGCCGGCGACGGAACCGGGCCGTGTGTCAAGGGCCGCCGTCGAGTCGGTTCTGCGAGGGCTCAGGTCGCAAGGCGTGCTCGCCTCGTCGCTCGACGGCGAGTCGATCCGGTTCGTGACGCATCGGGACGTGGACGCTCAGGGCATAGACCGCGCGTTGCGGGTCCTGCGTGAGTTGGCGTGAGTCGGTTGGGGGCAGGCTGCCGGCTTCCGGTTCCCCCGCCCGACCGGGAGGCGAGAATCGAGAAGCGCGCTCCGAACCGACTCGCCTCTCGCTTCTCGCCTCTCGCTTCTCGCTTCTCGCTTCTCGCCTCTTGCCCCCTGGTGACTGGCGACTGGAGCCTGACGACTCGCTGCCCGCCCCGCGCTACTCGCCACGCGCCACGCGTGCCACCAGATCGATCTCCACCAACGCACCCTTCGGTAGGGCTGCGACTTGCACGGTCGAGCGGGCAGGGCGGTGCTCGCCCATGGCCTCGCCATAGAGCTCGTTGAGACGCGGAAAGTTGGTCAGGTCGGTGACGTAAATCGTCGCCTTGACCACGTCGTCGAAGGAGCAGCCGGCGGCGGTGAGGACGGCGGCCAGATTGGCCAGCACCCGCCGCGCTTGCGCATCGAAACCCTCGGCCATGGTGCCGTTCTCCGGGTCGAGAGCGATCTGCCCCGAGGTGTAGAGCATGCCGTCGACCTCGACGGCCTGTGCGTAGGGACCGATCGCCGCCGGGGCCTGATCGGTGTGAATCGTCTTCATGTCTCCTCCTCCTCGCCGCCCTCGTAGACGCCGACATAGGGCAATTGACGGTAGCGCTCGCCGACGTCCAGGCCGTAGCCGACGACGAAACGGTCGTCGATCTGAAAGCCGCAGTAGTCGATCGGCACGTCGACTTCTCGGGCGCTGCTCTTGTCCAAGAGGGTGCACAGCTTGACGCTGCGCGCGCCGCGAAAGTGCAGCAGGTCGAGGATGGTTCGCAGGGTGTAGCCGGTGTCGACGATGTCCTCGATCAGCAGGACGTGTTTGTCGCGGATCGAGACGTCGACGTCCTTCTTGATGCGAACCTCGCCCGGCGCCGTCCCGGCGCCGTAGCTCGAGGTCTGGAAGAAGTCGATGACGAGCTCGATATGGAGCCGCCGCACCAGGTCGACGAGAAAGAAGACCGAGCCCTTGAGCACGGCGATGCAGACCAGCTGATCCGCCTCTGCATAGTCACGGTTGAGCTCACGGGCCAGCTCGCGAATCCGCGCCTGCAGACGTTCCTCGGGGATCAGCACCTCGACCGAACCGGTGTTCATTTGCGGCTGAGATTAGCAGTCCGTCGGCGTCAGCGTCTTCTCAGTTCAGCAACTCGGGGCGGGCGAGGAGGCCTTGCAGCAGATCGCGGACTCGGGTGGCGGCGTCACGACCGGCGGCCAGGACCTCCTCGTGGGTGAGGGCGGTCGGCGTCACGCCGGCCGCCGGATTGGTCACCAATGACATGCACAGGCAACGCATGCCCATGTGGCGTGCCGCGATGACCTCGTGCACCGTCGACATGCCGACCAGGTGCGCGCCGATCGTTCGCATCATCACGACCTCGGCTGGCGTGTCATAGGTGGGGCCTTGCAGGCCCGCGTAGACTCCCTCGCCCAGTTCGAATCCCTGGCTTCGCGCCTCGCTCTGCGCCAGCTCTCTCAGCGTTCGCGAGTAGGCCTCCGTCATGTCCGGGAAGCGCGGGCCCCAGGAGGCAGGAAGATCACCGCGCAACGGATTGTCGCCGGTCAGATTGATGTGATCCCGGATCAGCACCAGGTCGCCGGCTCGCTGACCCGGATCGAGCCCCCCTGCCGCGTTGGTCATGATCAACAGCCTGGCGCCCATACGGGCGGCGACGCGAATGGGAAAGACGACCTCCGCCGGCCTGTAGCCTTGATAGCCGTGCAGACGACCGCGCTGATAGGCGACCTCCCTGCCGGTGGGATCCTGGAACGACTGGATCTCGTGGGGATGCCCTTCGACCGGTTTCACCTCGAATGGGACGATCTCCCGCAACGGCACGGTGTGGGACGGGTCGTCGGACAAGTCGACGGCGAGGCCGGATCCCGACACGACCAGGAGGTCGGGTCTCGGCAGGCCCTGCTCACGCCAGCGTCGAGCGCCGGCGTCGAGATCGAGTGCGGGGTCGGTCATGGGAAAGCGTATCGTAACAGGAGGTCAGGTGCCGGGAGCCTGGGGCCAGTAGCCAGAAGCGAGAAGCGAGAGGCGAGAATCGAGTTCCGGAGTGACTCACGTCAGGTCTCCAGCCGCCGGCGTCCAGCCGGCGGTCTCTCTACCCAACGCGGAAGCGATGAACCGGAGGTGAGAGTCGAGGTTGGGAATGACTCGCATCTCGCTTCTCGCGTCCCGCCTCTTGTCTCTACCCGGCGATTGGCGACCGGCCTCCGCCGTGGCACGCAGGTGCGGTATCGTTCGCGGGCGACACGGAGAAAGGAACCGTCGTTTCGCTCCGGGTGCCACCATGTCCGAACTCGAGACACAGATTCAGAATCGGCGCGACAAGCGGGAAGAGTTGCGTCGGTCCGGCCTGGAGCCGTATCCGCGTCGCTTCACCTTCGACCTCGAGCCAAGCGGCGTGCACGAGCGCTACGACGCACTCGACGCCGATGCCCTGGAAGCGGCCGGCCTCGACCTGTCCGTACCCGGACGGGTGCGCGCCGTGCGGCGCCACGGCAAGGCGGTGTTCGTCGACATCTCCGACGGCATTGCCAAGTTGCAGCTCATGGCCCGGCCGGAGCAGCTGGGCGAACCTGACGTTCAGGTCCTCGGGCTGCTCGATCTGGGGGACTACGTCGGCGCCCGCGGACGCCTGATGCGGACCCGGACCGGAGAGCTCACCTTGCTTCTGTCCGGCCTCACGATGCTCACCAAGGCGCTCCGGCCGCTGCCCGAGAAGTGGCACGGGCTGGCGGACGTCGAAGCGCGCTACCGGCAGCGCTACCTCGACCTGGTGGTGAACCCGGAAACGCGGCGGACGTTCGAGATCCGCGCCCGATTGATTGGGGCGCTGCGTCGCGAGCTGGACCGCCGGGGCTTTCTCGAAGTCGAGACGCCGATGCTACAGAGCCTTGCCGGCGGCGCCGCAGCTCGACCCTTCGTCACCCACCACAACACGCTCGACATCGACGTCTACCTCCGCATCGCGCCTGAGCTCTACCTCAAGCGGCTGCTGGTCGGCGGCCTGCACCGGGTCTACGAGATCAATCGGAACTTCCGCAACGAGGGCATCTCGACACAGCACAACCCGGAATTCACCATGCTCGAGTTCTATACGGCCTATGCGGACTACGAGGAGCTGATGGATCTCACCGAGGAGATCCTCTGCAGTCTCGCCGAGGAGGTGCTGGGGAGCGGCGAGATGGTCTATCAGGGGACGACGCTCGAGCTGGCGCAAAGACCCTGGCCACGCCTGACCATACGTGACGCGGTCAAGCGGCACGCCGGACTGAGCCAGGCGCAGGTGGATGACGCGACGGTATTACGGGCGGCGTTGCAGGAGCGCGGCCTGGAGCTGCCCGCGCCGGACGACTACGGTCACCTGCTGATGGCCCTCTTCGAGGAGGTGGCTGAGCCACACCTGATGCAGCCGACTTTCGTTCTGGAGCATCCGGTCGAGGTCTCGCCGTTTGCCAAGCCCACCCCGGGCGACGCTCGATTCACAGAACGCTTCGAGCTCTACCTCGCCGGCATGGAAATCGCGAATGCGTTTTCTGAGCTCAACGACCCCGACTTGCAGGCGGAGCGCTTCCGCCAGCAGCTCGCGGCGCGCGACCTCGGAGACGAGGAGGCGCACCGCTTCGACGCCGACTTCGTGCGGGCGTTGGAGTACGGCATGCCGCCGGCCGGCGGCGAGGGTATCGGCATCGACCGCTTGGTGATGCTGTTCACCGACCAATCGTCCATCCGGGACGTGATCCTCTTTCCCCTCATGCGTCAAACGACCGACGAAGAGGCGGGCGACGGCGCCGAGTCCGAGGGTGGCGAGTGAGTCGGCGTGAGCGTCGTCCGCGACTCGATCTCCCCTTTCCACCGAGCCTGGCCCTCCGTTATCTGCGCAGCACGCGTCGCGACGCCTTCGTGACCTTTCTCTCCGCGGTGGCGGCGGGCGGCCTCGTCCTCGGCGTGGCGGCGCTGATCCTGGCGCTCTCCGCGCTGTCGGGCTTTCATGACGTGCTGCTCAGCGAGGTGCGCTCTCACACGCCCGATCTCGAAGTGACGCCGTCCTCGAACGGCGATCTCACGCAGGTCGAGGGGGCGTTGGGCCGGGAGTCGCACGTGGCGTTCGTGCAGCAGATCGTCGAGGGGCGCGGCTGGATCGTCTCGGCGGATCGGGTCCGTGCGGTCGAGATCGTCGGCTTCGAAAAGCGGCTGCCGGCGTCTTTTCCCGTTTCCACTGGCGGCTCCCGGACGGGGTCGGGAGTCTATGTCGGTGACAGGCTGATGACGATTTGGGGTCTGCAGCCGGGACAGATCGTCGAGGTGGCTTCCAACCTGCCCACTCTGACCCCGTTCGGCCCGCAGCCTCGACTGCACCGGCTGGCCGTCGCGGGCAGCTACGTGGCGGCACGAACCGAGGAGCAAGAGCGCATCGCGATTCCGCTGGCCAGTGCCGCGACCCTCTTCGACCGGCCGCGGCGCCGGCTCGAGCTCGAGCTGACCGCCGGAGCTTCGCCCGAGGCTCTGGCGCGGCGGCTGCGGGAGAAGCTGCCGGCCGGCAGCACAGTCAAGACCTGGCGGGAGCTGAATCGTCCGCTGTTGTTCGCGCTCCATCTGGAGAAGACGCTGATGTTCGTCGCCGTGTCGCTGATCGTGCTAGTCGCGGCGTTGGCGTTGATCGCCGATCTGGCTCTCATCGTCTCCAACAAGCGCCCCGAATTGGGAATGCTCGGCGCGATGGGTGCGAGCGCCGGCCAACTGCGGCGTGCGTTCCTTTGGCTCGGTGGCCTATTGGCGGCGGTCGCCACATTGACCGGGGCGGTGCTCGGAGTGGCGACGGCGGTGGTGCTGGATCGGACTCAGCTGCTGTCACTCTCGGGTGACGTCTATTTCATCCACTACGTCCCGTTTCACGTCCGTCCACTCGAGGTGGCGGAGGTGATCGTTCTGGCGACACTCCTGAGCGTGGCCGGCGCCTCGTTCGTTGCCCGCCGCGCCGCCGCGCTGTCCCCGGTGGAGGCCTTGCGACGATGAGCGTGCGGGTGCTGGCGCACGACGTCGCCAAGTCCTATCGTGACGGCAGCCGCGAGATCCAGGTACTGCGCGGCGTCGACCTGGACGTCGCCCCCGGGGAGTTCGTCGCCGTGGTGGGTCCCTCCGGGGCCGGCAAGTCGACGCTGTTGCACCTGCTCGGAACGCTCGACCAGCCGGACCGTGGCGCCATCGAGATCGGCGGCACCATCGTGTCGACGCTGGCGCCGCGCGAACAGGCTGCATTCCGCAACCGCACGATCGGGTTCGTGTTTCAATTCCACGAGCTACTGGCGGACTTCACCGCCCTGGAGAACGTGATGCTGCCGGGGCGCATTGCCGATCGGCCGGTGGCCGAAGTGGAGGCCAAGGCACGAAGATTGCTGCACGAGGTGGCAATGGACGCGCGCATGGGGCATTATCCGAGTGAGCTCTCCGGCGGCGAGCGGCAACGGGTCGCGATCTGCCGGGCGCTGATGATGGAGCCGCCATTGCTGCTAGTGGACGAGCCGACGGGCAACCTCGATCCGGTCAGCGGGGATCAGGTCTTCGCCCTCTTGCTCGAGCTGCAGAAGGAGCACGGCACGACCGCCATCCTGGTCACGCACAACCCGGGAATGGCCGCCCGCTGTGGTAGAGTCCTGGCCTTGAACGAAGGCGTGTTGGAGCCTGTTAATAACTGAAAATAGAGTGACTTAGAACAGCTTCAACCAAGCCATGGAATGACCCCGGATGTTTGAGAAATACAACGAGAAGGCGCGACGGGCGCTGTTCTTCGCCCGTTACGAGGCGAGCAAACTGGGCAGCCGGGTGATCGAGTCGGAGCACATTCTGCTCGGCATCCTGCGGGAGGGCGAAGAGACGGTCGCGGCCATCCTCGATCGCTTCGACGTCAAGCCGGACGATCTGCGGCGGGAGATCGAGGGCGATCGAATCTTCATCGAGCGGATCTCTTCGACCGCGGAGCTTCCGCTCTCCGAAGAATCCAAGCGAATACTGGCCTACGCCTCGCACGAAGCCGAGAGCATGATGCACGCGGCGGTGGGGTCGGAGCATCTACTGATCGGGATCCTGCGGGTCGAAGGATGTCTCGCCGCGGACACCCTCACCGAGGCCGGACTGGATCTGCCGAGTGTGCGCGAAGAGGTCTTGCACATCGCGCGGGAGCGTGAGGCGAGCCAGCAGAAGAAGGACCTTCCGTTTCTCGCCGAGTTCGCTCGCGACCTCACGCTGTTGGCGATGGAGGAGGCGTTCGATCCGCTGATCGGGCGCGAGCTGGAGGTCGAGCGCATCATCCAGATCCTGTCGCGGCGCACCAAGAACAATCCGATCCTGCTGGGCGAGCCGGGGGTCGGCAAGACGGCCATCGTCGAAGGTCTGGCGCAGCGCATCACCAACGGGGATGTACCGGCCTCGCTGTCCAGTCGTCGCATCCTGGCCCTCGACCTCTCACTGGTCGTCGCCGGCACCAAATACCGCGGCCAGTTCGAAGAGCGCCTGAAGGGCATCCTCAAGGAGCTCAAGGAGAGCGACGACATCATCGTCTTCATCGACGAGATTCATTCGCTCATCGGTGCCGGTTCGGCGGAGGGCTCTTTGGACGCCGCCAATATCCTCAAGCCGGCGTTGTCGCGCGGCGAGATCTCGTGCATCGGGGCGACCACGGTGCGCGAGTACCGCAAGTACATCGAGAAGGACCGCTCACTGCTGCGCCGCTTCCAGGCGGTGGACGTCGAGCCGGCGACGGCCGAACAGACGCTGGAGATCCTGCGCGGCGTCAAGGAGCGCTACGAGTCGTTCCACAAGGTGCGCTACTCGGAGGCGGCGCTGCGTACCGCGATCTATCAGTCCAGCCGCTACATCACCGATCGGCACCAGCCGGACAAGGCGATCGACGTGATCGACGAGGCCGGGGCCAAGGTCAAGCTGCGGCGGGTGCGCAACACGCAGAATCTGCGCCGCCTCGAGGACGAGATCGCCGACGTCGTGCGCGACATGAAGCAGGCGATCTCGACGAAGGAGTTCGAACGCGCCGTCTTCCTTCGCGAGCGCGAGATCGAACTCCGCGAAGATCTCGAGCGTATGAAAGACAGCAGTGACGAGGGCGAGGCATTGGAGGTGACCGAGGAGGACATTCAGGCGGTGATCTCGTCTTGGACCGGCGTGCCGCTTTCCCGCCTGCGCACCGACGAGGCCGAGAAGCTGCAGCAGATGGAGGGAACGCTGCGCGGTTGGGTGATCGGCCAGGACGCGGCGATCGAGGCGATCAGCCGCGCCATCCGGCGCTCACGCCTCGGGGTCAGCAATCCCCAGCGCCCCGTCGGTTCGTTCATCTTTCTGGGGCCTTCGGGCGTCGGCAAGACCGAGACGGCGCGCCGCCTGGCTGAGTTCCTGTTCGGCAGCCAGCAGGCCCTGGTGCGCTTCGACATGAGCGAGTTCATGGAGAAACACGCGGTCTCCAAGCTGATCGGCTCGCCGCCGGGCTATGTCGGCCACGAGGAGGGGGGGCAGTTGACGGAGAGGATCCGCCGCCAGCCCTATTCGGTCATCCTCTTCGACGAGATCGAGAAGGCCCATCCGGAGGTCGCCAACATCCTGCTACAGATCCTCGAGGACGGCGTGCTCACCGACGCGCTGGGCAACCACGTCGATTTCACCAACACGATCGTGCTGATGACCTCCAACCTGGGCAGCAAACTGGTGCTGCGCGGCGGACGCATGGGCTTCGGCGAACAGGACGTCGAACAGGACTTTCGCAAGCTCCGCGATGAGATCCTCGCCTCTCTACGCGACGCATTCAGTCCGGAGTTCATCAACCGCGTTGACGAGGTCATCGTCTTCCGGCCCCTGGGGGCAGAGCAGCTGCGGTCCATCGTCGACATCCTGCTGCGCGACGTCAATGAGACTCTGGCCGAGAGAGGACTCCAGGTCGAGCTCGACGACGCCGCAAAGGACTGGCTGATGGTGCAGGCGGGGGTGGATCCTTCCACCGGCGCCAGACCCTTGCGACGCACGATCCAGCGACACATCCAGGACGCAATCTCGGAGATCTTGATTTCACACCGCGATCAGTTCGCGGGCAGCATCCACGTCACGGTGAGCGGCGACGAGCTCCACTTCGAGCTCGAAGCCCAGGTTCCAGTGAGTGAGTAGGGGACGAGCGGAGGCAGGCGGGCGCGACTGCGGCGACCGGCGCCGTCGGACATCGCCGAGCGAATGACGTTTCATTGCAGGAGAGGGCAGCGCATGGGACAGGTGAGAGGCGACATCGGACGGCACGCCGGGACGGGCCGCGGGCGCCGGGGGGCGCAACCGCTCCGTCTGCTCGCCATGATCCTGGTCCTGCTCGCCACCGCTGCGCCGGCGGCATTGCGAGCCCAGGAGTTCGCCGGCCAGACTATCCAGAAGATCGATGTGCAGGGGCTGGTCTCCCTGCCGACGGACACGTTGCTCTACTACCTCGACCTGAAACAGGGCCAGCCGTTCGATCCCACGGGGCTGAACGAGAAGATCCACGACCTCTGGAAGCGGGGGCTGATCGACGACCTGAAGGTCGACGCGGAGCCCGTGCAGGGAGGCATCGATCTGACCCTCACGGTGAAGGAGCGGCCGATCCTGCGCTCGATCGTCTATCAGGGCCTGAAGAAGGTCTCCAAGACCGACATCAACGATCGCATGGCGCAGGACCACGTCCAGGTGGTGGAAGGCGGGCCGCTGGATCGCGGCGAGCTCGAACGCCTCAGGGTGTTGATCCAGGATCTCTATCGTGAGCGAGGCTATCGGCTGGCGCAGGCGCAGTATCACCTCGAGACGGTGAGCCCGACGGATCGCCGAGCGGTGTTCACCGTCGACGAGGGGGACAAGGTACGGATCGCCGACATCAAGTTCGAGGGCAACAAGGTGTTCAGCGACCGGCGGCTACGCTGGGCGATGAAGAAGACCAAGGAGACCGGCCCTATCGCGCGCATCCGCAAGCACGACATCTACAACCCGGCTACGCTGGCCGAGGATCTCGATCTGGTCAAGAAGGTCTACCGCAACGACGGCTACAAGAACGTGCACCTGGGCGAGCCGGACATCGAGGTGCGGCCGCTACATCCCAAGGCCAAGACCGCGACGAAGCAGAAGCGACGGCTCTTCCTCACCATTCCGGTCGAGGAAGGCGAGCGCTGGAAGATGGGCACGGTATCGATCGAGGGGAACAAGAAGTACACTGACGAGCAACTGCTGAGCCTGTTCAAGCGGCCGCGCGGCGATTGGCTGCAGGCCTCCAAGGTGGACGATTTCGTCAAGTCGGTCACCGACATCTACAACAACACCGGGTTCATCCAGGCCAACGTGGTCGACGAACTGGTGGAGAAGGAGAACCACGTCGCCAACGTGGTGATCCACATTGCCGAGGGCGACCAGTTCAAAGTCGGGCGAATGGAGTTCGAGGGCAACACGAAGACCCGCGACAAGGTGCTGCGCCGTCAGATGCTGATCCAGGAAACCCGGGTGTTCAACACTGGGGCGTTGCGCAACAGCCTGCGGCGCATCGGGCAGCTTCAATACTGGAAGGTCGACAAGGACGATCCGGTGAAGATCGACGTCGACAACGAGGACAAGACGGTCGACGTGACGGTGAACGGACAGGAGGGCGACCGCACCGAGGTCCAGTTCGGGGCCGGCTGGAGCGAGCTGGAGGGTTTCTTCGGCCAGTTCCAGATCCAGTCGCGCAACTTCCTGGGTCGCGGCGAGACGCTCGGCGCGTCGTACTCGTCAGGCCGCTATTCCAACACTTTCGACCTCTCCTACGCGGCCCCCTGGTTCCTGGATCGTCCGCAGAGCTTCGGCATCCAGGTCTACAAGCGGAATCTGGACTACAGCCTGTTGACCGGCACGACTTTCATTCAGAATAGCGAAGGCGGCACGGTGAGCTATGGCCGCAACGTCGGCATCTTCGGCAGCGCCGGCTTCAGCGTGACGCACTTCAACGCGCGGGAGACACAGCAGTACCTGGATCCGTTCACCGGCCAGTTGCAGACCTATGACTACAATCGCGCGGTCAACATCATCCACCCCAATTACAGTTTCGACAATCGCGACAATCCGCTCTTCCCGACCAAGGGCATCAGTTTCGATTTCGGTGTCGACTACGCCGGCGGCGTGCTGGGTGGGTCGACGGACTACGTGCGCCCTGAAACCTCGTTCAGCGCCTGGATCCCGGTCACCAATGGCGCGCTGAAGACGGTGTTCGGCGCGCACGTGCGAATCGGGCGGATCATTCCGTTCAACAACTCGCAGCTCTTCTTCTCGGATCGTTACTATCTCGGCGGCGAGCAGACCTTGCGCGGCTTCCGCTACCGCACGATCTGGGTGCGTGACAAGAATGATCAGACCATCTTCGACTCGACCGGATTGTTTCCACTCGGCGGCGAGAAGATGTTCCAGTACAACATGGAGTATCACCTCGTGCTGGGCGAGCCGTTCCGCCTGCTGGCATTTCTCGACGCCGGCAACGTGTGGTCGGCCGACCAGAACTACGATATCGGCAACCTGCGATACAGTGCGGGCCTCGAGTTGCGGATCTTCGTCCCCGTGCTGGGCGCTCCGTTGCGTTTCATCTACGCCAAGGACCTGAATCCGCTGCCGGACGACAGATTTGATTCCTTCACGTTCAGCATCGGCACCACGTTCTAGAATCAGCTTGGAGGACACGTGAGTATGGGTAGCAAGATGGCACCATTTCGTTTGCTTAAAGTCGCGGCGCTGAGCGCGGCGGCTCTTTCTCTCGCCCTGCCGATTGCGGCGCATGCCCAGGCGAACACCATGTCGGCGAAGGTTGCGGTGGTCGATACGCAACGCATCCTGACCGATTCGAAGCTGGGCCGCGCGACGCTCGACAAGTTGAAGCAGCTGACCGAGAGCAAGCAGGCCGAGGCGAACGCCAAGCAGCAGGAGATCGCCGATCTGCGCAAGCGCATCGAGGATGGTCAGCTGACTCTCTCCGAAGACAAGCAGTCGGAGATGCAGAAGGACCTCGAGGACAAGGTGATCGCGTTTCGCCGCTTCCAGGACGACACCCAGCGTTCGTTGCAGAAGGCCCGGGACGACGCCTTTCAGGAAATCGAACGCAAAGTGTTGCCGATCATTCAGCAGGTCGGGCAGGAAGGGAACTACACGCTCATCTTCAACAAGTACCAGAGCGGCCTCCTTTACGCGCAGGACGCGGTCGACATCACCGACGCCATCCTGCAGCGCTTCGACGCCGCCAATCCTTCCGGCGCCGCGGCGTCGAAAGGGACTGGGAACACGCAGGGAAAGTGACGCTTGTCGACGACCCTCGCTGAACTCGCCCGGCTGGTTGAAGGCCGGGTCCAGGGCGACGGGGAGCGTCGAATCGAGGCGGTGCGGACGCTGGAGAGCGCCGGGCCGAACGATCTCTCCTTCCTGACCAACCCGCGCTATCGCGCGGCGGCTGCGGCCTCGGCCGCGGGAGCCGTGCTGGTGGGCGAGCCGGCGAGTGGCCTCGGCGGTGTCGACCTGCTGGTTGCGAAAGACCCCTATCTCGCGCTGGCCCGCATCCTGAGCCATCTCCATCCGCAACCGAAGCCTGCACCGGGCATTCACCCGAGCGCGATCGTCGACGGCAATGCCCGGATCGATGCCGCCGCCAGCGTCGGCGCCGGGTGCATCATTGGGAGAGACAGCCGGATCGAGGCCGACGTCGTCCTGCACCCAGGCGTCGTGGTCGGCGAGGGGTGCGAAATCGGGTCGGGGAGCGAGCTGCACCCCGGCGTAGTGCTATATGCCCGCACCTCGATCGGCCGGCGCTGCATCATCCACGGTGGCGCGGTGCTGGGCAGCGACGGCTTCGGCTTTGCGACGCACGCCGGGGGGCATGAGAAGATCCCGCAGCTCGGCCGTGTGGTGATCGAGGACGACGTCGAGATCGGGGCCAACACGACCATCGATAGGGCCATGTTGGAGGAGACGCGTATCGGCGCCGGGACCAAGATCGACAACCTGGTGCAAATCGGGCACAACGTGCAGATTGGCGCCGGCAGCCTGTTGGCCGGGCAGTCCGGAGTCGCTGGCAGCGCGAATCTGGGAAAGGGCACGATACTGGCCGGGCAGGCCGGGGTGGCCGGCCACCTCGAGATCGGGGACGGCGCGCGGGTGGCGGCGGCTTCGGCTGTGTTCAAGTCGGTGCCGGCGGGGTCGACGGTGGCGGGGATTCCCGCCCGTGAGGTCGGGGCCTGGCGGCGTGAGCAGGCACTGATCCGGAGGCTGGCGGAACTCCAGCGGCGCCTCAAGGCAGTCGAGGAAGCGCTGGCGGAGAAAGGGGACCAAGGTGACTGACGAGCATCCCGTTCGGGACGTGGAATGGATTCGCACCATCCTGCCGCATCGCTATCCGCTGTTGCTGGTCGATCGAGTCCTGGAGCTCGAAGCGGGCAAACGCATCGTGGCGCTGAAGAACGTGACCGCGAATGAGGAGATCTTCCAGGGTCACTTTCCCGGGCGACCGGTGATGCCCGGGGTGCTGGTGCTCGAGGGCATGGCCCAGGCAGGCGGCATCTTGCTGCTGCATGACCGCCCGGATCGGGAAGGCAAACTACTGCTCTTCACCGGCGTCGAGCGGGCCCGTTTCCGCCGCCCGGTCGTGCCGGGAGATCAACTGCGCTACGAGATCGAGGTGCAGCGCCTTCGCGCGACCCATGCACGACTCGGGGCTCGCGCGCTGGTCGACGGAGAGCTGGCGGCGGAGGCGGTCGTCTCCTCGGCGATGGTCGATCGGGGGCAGGTCTCGGCATGAGCGAGCTGGTTCATCCGACCGCGGTCGTGCATGAGACCGCGGTCCTCGATGCGAGCGTGCGCGTCGGCCCCTATGCGGTCATCGGCGCCGACGTCGAGCTCGGCGCGGAGACCGAGGTGGGGGCGAGTGCGTGCATCGAGGGTCCGAGCCGATTCGGCGCCCGCAATCGGATCTTCGCCCACGCCTGCCTCGGCTTCGAGCCGCAGGATCTGAAGTTCGGGGGTGAGAAGACGCGCCTGGAGGTCGGCGACGGC
>Ga0307436_1000242_pt1 | contig 24639 bp, 19 predicted proteins | sample SalMarWE160440MG_FD_202513 | JGI IMG/M metagenome (GOLD analysis project Ga0307436, IMG submission 202513) | Salt marsh sediment microbial communities from the Plum Island Ecosystem LTER, Massachusetts, United States - WE1604-40 | ecosystem: Environmental > Aquatic > Marine > Intertidal zone >...
AGGAAATGGTAATCGGCAAGGATCTTTTCGAACGCCCCCGTCCAGCGCTTGCGTTCGCCCGGCTTTTCCGGGGCGGCCGCGGCATACGCCACCCGCGCCCAGGTCTCGGCCACCGAGGCCTCGGCCGGCTCGCCGCCTAGATCTTTCAGGCGGTATTTCATGTCCCAGATTTCCCGGGCGATGGGGTCGAGATCGCTCATTGGCTAAAGTGTCATGGCCAGGTGACTTACAGGTACTCAGTCGATGGAACATAGCATGAACAATATGCCGGTTCCACAGTTTCCTGCAATCGCCTTAACGTTACGTAGTCGCGCGGCCCTCGGCGACAAGGCGCCTGGTGGTCGTCTCCACCGCTTCCTCCAGCTGCGACCCATAAGTCTTGCGGTCGAGTCCGGCCTCGATGGGGGGCAGGAACTCGATGATGATGGTGCCGGGATGGCGCAGGAACTGCCGCCGGGGCCAATAGAGCCCGGAATTGAGGGCAAACGGCACACAAGGGACCCCGAGCTTGAGATAGAGCGCCGCCGCCCCCGGCTTGTAGTCGGGCGGGGCATCGGGCGCGCGCCTGGTGCCTTCGGGAAAGATGATCACCTGGCGGCCCATGGCGATCGCCCGCTGGCCCTGCTGAATGAGGTTTCTGAGCGCATGGACGCCGGCGCCACGGTCGACGGCGATCATGCGGAATTTGAGCGCGAACCAGCCGAAGACCGGAATCCAGGTGAGCTCGCGCTTGAGCACCATGGCCGGGTCATCGACCAGCGGCAAAAGCGCGAAGGTCTCGAACAGCGACTGGTGCTTTCCCGCCAGCATGACGGGTCCTTCGGGGATGTTTTCGTGCCCTCTGACCTCGACATCGATGCCCGCCAGCACCTTCAGCCACCACTGGCTGGCCCGTGCCCAGGTCTGCAGCGCGCGGATCGACCATTTGCGCGGGGTGGCATAAAACCAGCAGCCGAACACCAGGAACGCGACGAGATTCACATAGAACATCACGTTGAAGGCGAGCGAACGCAAGGCCAGCATCGGTGTTCTCAAGCGATCTCGTGCAGGATGCGCAAGACCGACAGGCGCGCGGTGATGAGCGAGATGAGGGTGGCGATGATGGGCACCAGCATCACCAGCAGATAGACCAGCCGCGATGTTTCCGGTGGTCCGAACAGCAGGCCGCGGCTCGCCTGCGCAAGGTCGAGCGGCGCCCCGAGGCCACCGAAAAGGGAAACGATGACGAAAGTGAGAAGCCCGGCGATGGTGCCGGCGATCCCGGCGCGCAGGCTGGTCAGCAGGAAGCGCCGCTCCACCTGGCGGGCGATGAAGTGATCGCGCGCGCCGACGAGATGCAGCACCTCGACGATCTCGCGGTTGGCTTCGAGGGCGGCGCGGGTGGTCTTGACCACGAGGAGCACCGCGGCACCGCCGATGAGCAGGAGGATGGCGAGGCCGAGCCACTGGAAGGCTTTGGCCAGCCGCGTCAGCTCGGCCTGCCAGCGACGATGGGTATCGAGGCTGGCGGAAGGCACCTCGCTCGAGATCGTCTTCGCCAGCGCGGCGAAGTCGGGCGGGGCCGAGCGGTCGATCACCACCGTCACCAGACGCGGTATGGGCAAGTCCTCCAGTATGGCGCCCTTGCCGAGCCATGGCTGCAAAAGCGCCGCCGAGCGGGCACGGTCATAGACATCGACGCTTTTGACCCCCCTGGTGGCGAGAAGGATCTTCTTCACCTGCGCCACGTCGGCCTTGACGTTTCGCTTGTCGAGCGGGCGCACCTGCACCGTCACCTCGCTCGACAGTTCCGAGGTCCAGCCCGCCACGGTACGGTTGACGAGGAGGAGGGCGCCGATGGCCAGCGTGGCCAGATAGCACATCACCGTCATGGCGATCATCAGGCTGCCGAGCGGCGGCTGGATGCGCGGGATGATGGCGCCGGGACGGCGCTGCGTCTCGCCCAAGGTCGCAACGGCGCTCATGCGGCGTGCCTCAACTCGCCCTTGACGAGTTGCATGACGGGCATGCCGGTGCGCTCGATCAGGTGGCTGTCATGGGTAGCGATGAGGACGGTGGTGCCAAAACGGTTGAGCTCGGCAAACAGCTTCATCAGCCGCAAGCCCATGGCCGGGTCGACATTTCCGGTGGGCTCGTCCGCCAAGAGCAGGTCGGGCTTGGCGACGACGGCGCGGGCGATGGCGACCCGCTGTTTCTCGCCGCCCGACAGGACCGGCGGCAGGGCATCGGCATGGTCGGCGAGCCCCACCCAGTTGAGCAGTTCCATCACGTCGCCGCGGTAGGCCGAACGGCTCTTGCCGGTGACCCGCAACGGCAGCGCCACATTGTCGAAGGTGGTCAGATGGTCGATCAGCCGGAACTCCTGGAACACCACCCCGATGCGGCGCCTGAGCGTGGGATAGTCGCGCCGCGGCAGGGTGGCGATATCGCGCCCGAACAGGCTGATGAGCCCGCGCGTCGGCCGGCTCGCCAAAAACAGCATGCGCAACAGCGAGGTCTTTCCGGCACCCGAGGCGCCGGTGAGCATGCAGAAGGCGCCCTGCTCCATCTCGAAGCTCACGTCCCGCAGGACTTCCGGGCCCTTGCCGTAGCGCAGACCCACATTCTCGAATCGGATCACCGGTGTTCCCATGCTGCGACTTAACGCCGAATTAACCATGCCGCGGCTTAATTTTGCGTTGACACAAGTGCCGGGTGGCCGATGCGGAAAACCCGCTTTCCTTGCCCGGCGAATCACCCGATCAACGGTCGCGCCGATGATAGTCGCCTGCCCTAGCTGCGCAACACACTATGACCTGCCGCCGGGGACGGGCGCCGAGGACGGGGCGGTGATCCGCTGTGCGGCCTGCAACCACTCGTGGATCGAATCGAGCGCGGTAGAGATCACCGAGATCGCCCATCATCCCGTGGCCCTGATCGAGAATCACTCCGAGGTCGACGACGAGGTGCGGCGCATCGCCGAGGAGGCGCGCCAGGCACGTGCCCGCTTTAAGGCGCGCCGGCGGCTGAAGCGACGGCAGCTTGCCGGCTGGGTTGGCCTCATGGCGGCCTGTGCACTTCCCGTCATCGCCATTATCGCCGTCCCCGACCGGGTGGTGGCCATGGCGCCGGCCATGATGGGACTTTACAAGAAGGCCGGCATCAAGGTGAACGTGCGCGGCTTCGAGTTCCGCAACGTCTCCAACCGCTATTTCGACAAGGACGGCGTCAAGGTGCTGGCGGTCAGGGGCGACATCGCCAACATCACCGGCAGCCCGCACAAGGTGCCGTCCCTGCGATTCGTGCTGAGATCGGCCACCGGTGCCAGGCTCTATGCCTGGACGCTCAAAAGCGTCGGTGCCCATCCGCTCGAGGCAGGCGGGACCACAAATTTCGTCACTCGGGTCACCGATCCGCCTGACGGGGCGGAAAATATCGAGATTCGCTTTGCCCGTGCCGACGAATTGGGGTCAAATGCGCCGCCATGAAGGCCGCCAACCGGGTAAACATCAGCGGGCATGAAATCGAGGTGCTGTTTGGCGAGGCCACGATCGCCGAGCGTGTGGATGCGATCGCCCGCGACGTGGCCGGCGTTGCGCCGCAACGGCTTTTGGCGGTGCCCATCCTCAAGGGCAGCTTCGTCTTCGCCGCCGATCTCATCCGCGCCTTCTACCGGGCGGGCCTGATGCCGGAGATCGACTTCATGATGTTGGCGAGCTATCGCGAGCGCACCGTCTCTTCGGGCCAGGTCGAGGTGTTGCGCGACATCGAGACCGACGTGAGGGGCCGCGACGTGCTGCTTATCGACGATATCCTCGAATCGGGGCGCACCCTTGCCTACGCCAAGGACCTGCTCGCCGCGCGCGGCGCCAGACGGGTGTTCACAGCGGTGCTGCTCGATAAGCCCGGCCATCGCGCCGGCGACATCCAGGCCGATTTCCGCGGCTTCGAGTGCCCCGACCGCTTCGTCGTCGGCTATGGCATGGACATGGCGCACGCCTTCCGCGAACTGCCCTTCGTCGGCTACGTCACCAATCCCTGAAGCGGGTGCCGGGTGACGGCGCTTGCGTCGGTCGAGACCGGCAATCGCTTCCTGGTGATCAAAATTCAGTACAGCCCCTTGAGCAGGCGGTCGAGGTAGTCGAGCTCAAGCCGCGGCCTCGTGCGGTCGCTGGCGCGGCCGCGCAGGGCATTGAGGATCTCCTGGGCGCGCTGGATGGCGCTGGTGCTCGGCAGCATGTCGCGGCTGGGCCCGAGGTCCTCGCCGTGCGTGGGCTGCGGGCGGCCGAGCGGATCGCGGGTGTCGCCGCGCGCCTCGCCATGGCGGCCGTAATTGCCCTGGTTGCCGGTGCCCTGTTGCATCAACCGCTGGGCCATGGCCTGGGCGCTCTCGCGCAGGCTGTCGAGCGCATCGCCCTGCTTGCCCAGCGCCTCGCCGCGCTTTTGCCCACGCAACGCCTCGGTAGCACCCTGCATGGAGCGCTGGGCGCGGCCCAGCCCTTGCGGCCTTTGCAGGCCCTGCCGGCCGAGCTGGCGCATCAGTTCCTGCAACAGCCGTCCCAGCGCCTCCTGCTGGTTGGCGAGACCCTGGCTCAGTTGTCCGCGGCTGCCGCGGGCACCGGGCTCCTGGCCGTCAGGCTGCATCGGCATGCCCTGTTGCATGCCGTCGGGCAGACGAAACGTTTGGTCCATGAGCTTTTGCTGTCGCCGCATCATCTGGCTCAACTGGTCCAGCATGCGGGCCATGGGCGGAGTGCGCCCCGGTTGCATCTGGCCGATGGCCGGCTGCATATTTTTCAGGATGTTCTCGAGCTGCGACAGCAGTTCCTGGGCGGCATCGCGCGCGCCCGAGCGTGCCAGGTTCTCGATGGTATCGAGCATGTGCTTCAAGTCCTGCGCGTGAATCTGCTGGCCTTCTCGCATCTGCTGCAGGTTCTTGAGCTGGCCGTTCTTCATCGCTTCCTGGAGCTGGCGGTTCATCGCGGCGATATAGCGGTCGAGGGCCTTGCGCAGCTTGTCCATGAGCTCGGCGATCTTGTCGGGCGGTGCGCCTTCGGCGAGCGCCTTCTGTAGCTCTTTGCGCAAGGCATCGAGCTCCTTGAGCGCACCGGAGAGATCGCCGTTCTCGATGATCAGCGCCATCTGCCACAGGCCGTCGACCACGGACTTGAGGTCGTCATGGCTCTTTGCCCGGTAGAGAGAGGTGGTGAGACTGCGCAGGGCGAGATAAGGGCCCGACTTGTCGAGGATGCCCTGGGGCCACAGCATGAGGGCCGACAGCACCCGGGCGACCTCGGCACTGTCGTCCGGAGTCCTGACCAGATCGCGCCGCTGTTCGATCAACGCCTGCGCCAGCGGCTTGGTAAACTCGCGCTCGGGCAGCTTGAAGACGACGGGCTTGCTGGTTGCCACCTGCCCGGCCTGGTCGCGCGCTTCAAGCGTGACGCTCACTTCGAGGCCGGCCCAGGGATGTTTGGTGAAATCGAAAAAGGCGCGGCCCTTGGCGTGCTTGGGCTCAAGGCGCGGCAGGTTCACGTTGCCCTTGGGTGGCGTGTATTTGAGCCCGTTTGCGGCCACCTTTTCGCTCTCCTTGCCGACGAGCGCGAAGTGGGCCTTGATGCCCGCCACGCCATAATCGTCGGAGGCCTTCCAGGGCACGGCGAAGCCGCCGGTGGGTGTGACCGAGATGTCGCCGGTAATGCTGACGGCGGGCGGCTCGTCAGGGATGATGGCGATGTGCCACTCAGCCAGCGTATCGCTGCCATTGCTGGCGATGACGCTCACCGGGCGGTCGAGCACGGCACGCGTCTCAAAGACGCCGGCGGTGGTCGTCTTCTTGAGCTGCGGCCGGGCAAGCTCCGGTCCGGCGGTGCCGTCCTCGTTGGGCTTGGCGAGGACGAGGGCGGGGGCTGAAGTGCCGTTGAAGCGCACCACCAGCACCGAGCCTTCGGGCACGGTGATGTCGCCAGTATCCTCCGGCCGCGCTATGCCAGCCAACATCACCGGGGCTTTGCGCGTATAGGCAGGCGGGGTGATCCAGGCATCGACGCTGGTGACGACACCGGCGGCGGGGGTGCCGTGATGGAAGCTGCCGGCCAGACGGTCGCGCCAGTTCCAGCCGCCCAGCGCCAAAACGGCGATGAGGCCGATGGCCAGCGCATTGCGCACCGCATATGGGTCGCGCGCCGGCAGGCGTGAGTGCGGGAGCCCGGCCTTGAGACGCTTGAGTCCGGCCAGCAGCCGTGCGTGGTGCTCCTGCCACAGCTGCTGAGTCTCGGGGCCGGCGTCGGGATCGGCGATTTCGTCGTCAAGAGTGGCGAGCGGGCGATGCTTGAGGCCGGAGGTGCGCTCGATGCGCCGCAGGGCGTCCTCGCGGCTCGGCCAGGTGACGGCGTAAAGCGGCTTGAGCGCAACGCCAAGCGCGACGAGGAAGACCACGGCGAGCCCGTAGCGGCTCCAGTCGGGCAGCTCACCGGCGAGCCCCGAAAGGGCGACGATGAGCCCCGCCATCACGGTGATCAGCAAAGGATAGGCGGCGGCCCACAGCCGCTCAAAACCCTCGCCCAAGCGAGCGAAGGCCACCTTGCGGGCAATCAGGTGTTCAGGCTCGTGCAGCATCTTGTCGCAGAGCATAGCACAAGATGCGGCAAAGCGATGGCAATCGCGCGATCACTTCGCCGTCAGCGGTTAACCGCTTTTCAGTGGTCCTGCCAGGCAGCCAGGCGGTCGAGACCGATGAGCTTCTCATAAGAGGGCCTGGGCCTGACGATGGCGAAATCCTTGGCCCTCACCAGAACTTCCGGCACCAGCGGCCGGGTATTGTAGGTCGAGGACTGCACCGCACCATAAGCACCGGCGGTCATGATGGCGATGAGGTCGCCGGCCTGGAGCGCCGGCAAATGGCGCGAGCGCGCCATGTAATCGCCCGATTCGCACACCGGCCCGACGACATCGGCTACCATGTCGTCATGGCCGGCAGGCGCTTCCTCGAGCGGCCAGATGTCGTGATAGGCCTCATAGAGGGTGGGGCGGATGAGGTCGTTCATGGCGGCATCGATGATGACGAAGCGCTTCGCCTCGGTCTCCTTCACGCGGATGACGCGGGCAACCAGGATGCCGGCATTGCCGGCGATCATGCGCCCCGGCTCGATCATCAGCCTCACCCCCAGCGGGCCCAGAACGCGGCGCACCATGGCTGCGTATTCGCCCGGCGATGGCGGTACGTCATTGGTGCCGCGATAAGGCACACCGAGCCCGCCGCCGATATCGACGTGACGGATGTCGTGGCCATCGGCGATGAGCTGACGCACCAGCTCGGCCATCAGCGTGTACGCCTTCTCGAACGGCTCCAGCTTCGTGATCTGGCTGCCGATGTGCATGTCGACACCGACGACATCGACATTGGGCAGGCGGGCGGCGCGGCCATAGACCTCGCGGGCCGAGAGCCAGGAGATGCCGAACTTGTTCTCCGACCGGCCGGTGGTGATCTTTTCGTGCGTGCCGGCATCGACATCCGGGTTGACGCGGATGGAGATGGCGGCGCGGCTGCCAAGGCGCCCGGCAATGGCGCTTATGAGGTCCAGTTCCGGCTCCGATTCGACATTGAAGCAGGCAATGCCTTCCTTGAGGCCGAGAGCGATTTCCCGCGCCGTCTTGCCGACGCCGGAAAAGACAATCTTGCGCCCCGGCAGCCCCAGCGCCAGGGCGCGGCGCAACTCGCCTTCCGACACCACGTCCACACCGGCGCCGAGATCAGTGAGGGTCTTGATTACAGCTTGGTTGGAATTGGCCTTCATGGCATAGAAAATCTGGTGATCAGTCTCGGCGAAAGCCTCGCGCATCACCTGGTAATGGCGTTCGAGCGTGGCGGTGGAATAGCAGTAAAAGGGCGTCTCCACCTCCTCGGCGAGCACCTTCACATCCACATCCTCGGCATGGAGGACGCCGTTCTGGTAGGCGAAATGGTGCATGGGCCTTTCCGACGGGGGTGGTTCTAGAGAATGCTGTCGAGGATGAAGCTGGAGTTCTTTTTCGGCTGCTCCGGCTTCTTGTGCTGATCCTGCTTGGCAGTGGGCGGCGGCTCGAGCGGCCCGCGGATGCCGCAGGACGCAAGCAGGCCGGCAAGCGCGGCGAAGATGACGAGACGGCGCAAGATCATGAAGCCCCCGAGCGAAACGGCGCCTCGTTGTAGCGCAACGAGCAGGGCGAATCCATGACCGCCTTGTCTGTCATTGCCGGACTTGTTCCCGCAATCCATGACCACCGCCGGTGCTTTCTCACCAAGGCGGTGGTTATGGATGCCCGCAATGAATGCGGGCATGACAAGGAGTAGTGCGTTCTAGCCCAGCTTCTTCAGCCACCGCCTCGCTTCTCGCCGCACGTTGGCCGGGGCGGTGCCGCCAAAGCTTCTGCGCGAGGCAGCAGACGCCTCCACCGTCAGCACCTTGAACACATCGTCGGTGATGCCCGGCTCGATGGCCTGCATGTCGGCAAGGCTCAAATCGCCGAGCTCGACGCTCTTCTTCTCCGCCAGCGCCACGATGGCGCCGGTTGTGTGATGGGCCTCGCGGAACGGTTTGCCGCGCACGCGCACCAGCCAGTCGGCGAGATCGGTGGCGGTGGAAAAGCCCGCCGCCGCGGCCGCCCGCATGGCCTCTTCGTCGGGCACCATGTCCTTCACCATGCCGGTCATGGCCGCGAGCGCCAGCGACAAATTGTCGAGGGCATCGAACAACGGCTCCTTGTCCTCCTGCATGTCCTTGGAATAGGCGAGCGGCAACCCCTTCATGACGATGCAAAGGCCGGTGAAGGCGGCGATGATACGCGCCGGTTTGGCGCGCACCAGCTCGGCGGCATCGGGATTGCGCTTTTGCGGCATGATGGACGAGCCGGTGGTAAAAGCATCCGACAGCCTGACGAAGCCGAATTGCGGCGTCGACCAGATGACGATTTCCTCGGCAAAGCGCGACAGGTGCGTGGCGCAGATGGCGCCGCCAGAAAGCGTCTCCAGCACGAAATCGCGGTCGGCCACGGCATCGAGCGAGTTGCGCATGGGAGCTTCGAAGGAAAGTGCCTTTGCCGTCATCGCCCGGTCGATGGGAAAGGAGGTGCCGGCAAGCGCCGCCGCCCCCAGCGGCGAGACATTGAGCCGCTTTCTCGCATCGCCGAGTCGCCCGCGGTCGCGTTCCAGCATCTCCACATAGGCCAGCAGGTGATGGCCGAAGGTGACGGGCTGGGCCGGCTGCAGGTGGGTGAAGCCGGGCATGATGGCCGCGGCATGCGCTTTGGCCTTCTCGGCCAGCGCCCGCATCAGGCCGGTGATCTGACCGATCAGCATGTCGATGGCATCGCGCACGTAGAGGCGGAAGTCGCTCGCCACCTGGTCGTTGCGCGAGCGCGCCGTATGCAGCCGCCCGGCCGGCTCGCCGATGAGCTCCCTGAGCCGCGCCTCGATGTTCATATGCACGTCTTCAAGCGCGCGCGAAAACGTGAAGCGGCCTTCGGCGATTTCCGATTGAATGCGGGTCAGCCCCTCACTAATTTGCCGCGCGTCGGCGCGCGAGATAATGCCGCATTCGGCCAGCATTGCGGCATGTGCCTTGGAGCCGGCAATATCCTGGGAGTAGAAACGCTGATCGAAACCAATCGAGGCGTTGATCTCCTGCATGATCTCGCTCGGTCCGGCGGCAAAGCGCCCGCCCCACATCTTGTTGGTCATGTCACCTCACCCGCCACTGCCAGCGATCGAAAGTCCATGAGTCAAAATATCGTCTTCGGCCTCAAACGATCGACCCAGCTCATCATCCTCGGCTGCCTCGCCGGCGTCGTTGCCGCCATCTACGGCATTTACGCGATCGGCACCGGCGACCGCAATGCTCCATCTGCCGTGGTCGCCGAGAGCACGCCCGAGCCGGCGCAGGGCGTCAATCCAAACCGCATCGACCGCTCCTATGCCCAGGGCGATCTCGCCGCCTTCGTCATCCACAAGAAGCGCAAGGACATGGCCGACATCTCCTTCTTCGACGAAAGCGGCAAGGAGCGCTCCTTGAGCGAATGGCGCGGGCGGGTGGTGCTGCTCAACCTGTGGGCGACATGGTGCGCGCCGTGCCGCAAGGAGATGCCGACGCTGGCGTCGCTGGAATCAAAGCTCGGTTCGAAGGATTTCGAGGTGGTAGCGGTGAGCGTCGACCGCAAGGGCGCCCAGACTTCGGGCGCCTTCCTTATCGAGAACCACGCCACCGCGCTCAAACTCTATGCCGATCCGAGCGCCACGATCCTGGAAAAGGTGAAGGCGGTAGGCCTGCCCGCCAGCATCCTCGTCGACCGCCAGGGCCGCGAGATCGGCCGCATGTTCGGCCCTGCCAACTGGAACGGCAAGGACGCCGAACGCCTCATCCGCGCCGCCATCGCCGAAGGGCCATCATAGGTTGGGAAAAGCGAAGTGTGCCCACCAATTCGGAGTGGGCGTAGTGCCACCATTTGGTCCGCCCGACAGCGTGAGCAAGGGCTTTCGCCCATGCCCACCCTACCATTGTCGCCTAGAACAGGCCCACGACCTCGCCGTTCTCAAGGCCGATGGCCTCGGCGGCCGGCTGGCGCGGCAGGCCCGGCATGGTCATGATAGATCCGCAGATGGCGACGATGAACTCGGCGCCCGCCGACAGTCTCACCTCGCGGATCGGCACCACGTGATCGGTGGGCGCGCCCTTGCGGGTGGGGTCGGTGGTGAACGAGTACTGGGTCTTGGCCATGCATACCGGGAACTTGCCGTAGCCGTTGGCCTCGAAATCCTTGAGCTGGTTCCTCACCGTGGCATCGGCGACGATGTCATCGGCCCGGTAAATCTCTCGCGCGACGGTCTTGATCTTGTCCCACAGCGACATGTCGTCGTCATAGATGGGGCTGAACTTGCTTTCGCCAGAATCGGCCATCTTGGCGACCGCGGTTGCCAGTTCCTCGGTGCCCTTGGAGCCCTCGGCCCAATGGGTGCACTTGAAGGCCTCGACGCCCTGCTCCTTGCAATAGGCTTTTACCGCCTCGACCTCGGCATCGGTATCGAAGATGAAGTGGTTGATGGCAACCGCCACCGGCACACCGAACTTCTTCACGTTCTGGATGTGGCGGCCGAGATTGCCGAGCCCCTTCTTGAGCGCGGCGACGTTTTCCTTCTTGAGGTCGTCCTTGGCGACGCCGCCGTGCATCTTGAGGGCACGCACGGTGGCGACCAGCACCGTCGCATCGGGCTTGAGCCCGGCCTTGCGGCACTTGATGTCGAAGAATTTCTCCGCCCCGAGATCGGCGCCGAAGCCGGCTTCCGTCACCACGTAGTCGACCAGCTTGAGCGCCGTCGTGGTGGCCATCACCGAGTTGCAGCCATGGGCGATGTTGGCGAACGGGCCACCGTGGATGAAGGCCGGGTTGTTCTCCAGCGTCTGCACCAGGTTGGGCAGCAGCGCGTCTTTCAACAGCACCGTCATGGCGCCCGGCGCCTTGATGTCGCTGGCATAGACCAGCGAGCGGTCGCGGCGCTGGGCGACGACCATCTGCGCCAGGCGCCGCTGCAGGTCGGCGATCGAGGTGGACAAACAGAAGATGGCCATGATTTCGGAGGCCACCGTGATGTCGAAGCCGGCCTCGCGCGGAAAGCCGTTGGCCACCCCGCCGAGCGAGCAGTTGATCTGGCGCAGCGCCCGCTCGTTCATGTCCATCACCCGGCGCCAGGCGACGCGGCGCACGTCGATACCGAGGTCGTTGCCCCAGTAGATGTGGTTGTCGATCATCGCCGCCAGCAGGTTGTGGGCAGTGCCGATGGCATGCAGGTCGCCGGTGAAGTGGAGATTGATGTCCTCCATCGGCACCACCTGGGCATAGCCGCCGCCGGCCGCACCGCCCTTGACGCCGAAACAGGGGCCCAACGAGGGCTCGCGCAGGCAGATCATCGCCTTCTTGCCGATGCGGTTGAGGCCGTCGCCGAGGCCCACCGTGGTGGTGGTCTTGCCCTCGCCCGCCGGGGTCGGCGTGATCGCCGTCACCAAGATCAGCTTGCCGTTCGGCTTGTCCTTGAGGCTGTCGATATAATCGAGCCCGACCTTGGCTTTGGTATGACCAAAAGGAATGAGAGACTCGGACGGGATGCCCAGCCCGGCACCGATATCCATGATGGGTTTCATGCTGGCTGCACGGGCGATCTCGATATCGCTCTTGACCTCGGCCATGGGACGTCCTCCTGATTGGCATGAAATTGACCTGTGCGGGCGGTTCCTACGCCACTTTAACGGCTTTATCCAGAGCAAAGGGCAAAAAACTTGCCTTCATCCGGATGCGCGGGCAGCGAATGCGCCTTGACGCCGGACCCGCCAGGACTAGTTTGCATGACGAACGCTGATAGCCCGCCGGCGGCGCAGCGAAGAGCATGAATTTCAGGCAGGACACATGAGAAATTTTCATACCCCAGGCCGCTCCACCGCCTATGGCGTGAACGCCATGGCCGCCACCTCCTCGCCTCTGGCGACGCTGGCGGCGGTGGAGGTGCTGCGTGCCGGCGGTAACGCGGTGGACGCCGCAGTGACCGCTTCAGGTGTGCTTGCCATCACCGAACCGCACATGACGGGGATCGGCGGCGACTGCTTTGCGCTGGTGGGCGAGGCGGACGGCAAGGTGACCGGCCTCAACGGCTCCGGCCGCGCCTCGATGCGGGCGGATGCGGACTGGCTGAAGGGCTCGGGTCTCGACGGGATCGATCCCGACAACGTGCATGCGGTCACCGTGCCCGGCGCCATCGATGCCTGGGAGCGGCTGCTGAAACGCTTCGGCACCATGACGCTCGCCGACTGCCTTGCACCCGCCATCCGCCTGGCCGAAGAGGGCGTGCCGACCCAGCCCAGGGTCGCCTTCGACTGGGTGGGCGAGGTCGGCCGTCTCAAGCGCGACGAAGGGGCCAGCCGCCATCTGCTCATCGGCGGGCGGGCGCCCAGCGAGGGCGAGGTGATGCGCTATCCGGCGCTCGCCGAAACGCTGAAGACGATTGCCCGCGAAGGCCGTGACGGGTTTTACAGCGGGCGCGTGGCCGAGGACATGGTCGCCTGCCTCGCCACACGCGGCGGCTTGTTGACGCTCGACGACTTTGCTTCCACCAAGGGCGAATTCGTCGAGCCGATTGCGGCCGGGTTCGCCGGCCGTGATGTTCTGGAAATTCCGCCGAACGGGCAGGGCATAACGGCGCTCATGGTGCTCAAGGCTTTGCAACGTCTCGACCTTGCCGCGCATGGTCCCGACAGCCTTGAGCGGCGCCACCTCGAGATCGAGGCGATGAAGCTCGCCTGGGTGCTGCGCAACCGCTATGTGGCCGACCAGGCCCAGGCTGAGGTGCCGGTCGCCCGCATGCTGTCGGATGAAACCGCCGACATGATCGCCGGCCTCATCGACCCCAAGCGAGCTTTCACCGGCCCTGAGTCGCTGGTGGCGCTGCCGGGCTCTGACACCGTCTATCTCACCGTGGTCGATGGCAAGCGTCTGGCGGTTTCCTTCATCAACTCGGTGTACGACCATTTCGGCGTCGGCATCGTGGCACCGAGTTCGGGCGTCACCCTGCACAACCGCGGCAAGGCCTTTTCCACCGATCCCGCCCATCCCAACTGCATCGCGCCGGGCAAGCGGCCGCTGCACACCATCATCCCGGCGATGACGGTGAAGGATAAGCTGGTGGAGATGCCGTTCGGCGTCATGGGTGGCAATTACCAGCCCATGGGCCATGTCGCGCTGATGGTAAACCGCTTCGTCTACGGCATGGACCCGCAAGAGGCCATCGACTGGCCGCGCGCCTTCCACGACAAGGGCGTGGTGGGCATCGAGGCGGGGCTCAGCGATGAGGTGGCCGCAGGCCTTGTCGGGCTCGGCCATGTGATCGAGCGCCGGCACGCTCCCTGGGGCGGTGGCCAGGCCATTGCCATCGATCGCCGCCAGGGTGTGCTGATCGGCGGCTCCGATCCGCGCAAGGACGGCTTTGCCTTGGGCTTTTAAGGCTTCCTGTTTCGCGTTTCTTTACCAATAGGGCGATATCCTCGCCCCCGACGGTCGGTCTGCTTGCCCGCGGCAAGCGGCCTCAATTCTTGTTTGCCGGCGCCATGCTGCGCCGCGTCAGGTCGGGGTCATCGAGAGTTATGCCAGCAGTTCGCGCAGAGGCCAGCGAAGTCGAGTCGTCCGCCGAAGAGACAACGGCGGCGTCCTCTCTGGATACCATCGCCAGGGCGCGCGACATCGAGGGGCTGGAACGGCTGCGCCAGGCGGTGGAGGCGGCCGGAGAGGCCGGCTATCACTGGGATATCGCCGCTGACCGGCTCACCTGGTTCGGGGCCATCGAACAGATTTTTGCCGGCATCGATCACCAGCTGCTGGACACCGGGCGCGGCTATGCCAGCCTTCTCGACCGCAAAAACGCCTCATCGCGCTTCGAGGTCGTCATGCGCTCGGCTGTCAGCGACGAGGGCGAGGGCGTGCCGTTTGAGGTCGAATACAACATAAAGCCGTTCGGGCGCCACGATGTGCGCGAGTTGTGGATCGAGGACATCGGGCGCTGGTATGCCGGCAGCGACGGCCAGCCGGCGGAAGTTTTCGGCATCGTGCGCCCGGTGGGCGACCGCATGCTGCGCGATGCCCATTCGATGTTTCTCGGCCATTGCGACCCGTTGACCGGCATGATGAACCGCGGCCGTCTGGGCGAGGCGCTGGGCGAGGCTATCGCAGCGGCAACAGAGACCGGCACGACATGCGCCTTTCTCATCGCCTCGGTCTCCAACCTGCCGGTGGTCAATGACGCCTATGGTTTTGACATCGCCGATGAGGTGATCATGGCGGTCGCCCGCCGCCTGCGCGCGGTGGTGCGCAATGGCGACCTGATCGGGCGCTATTCGGGCTCCAAGTTCGGCATCATCCTCACCCGCTGCACCGAGGAGGAGCTGCAGATGGCGGCCGAGCGTTTCCTCAGCGTTGCCCGCGACAGCGTCATCGAGACCGAACGCGGGCCGGTGTGGGCCATGCTGTCGATCGGCGGGCTGGTGCTGCCCACCCATGCCGAGGACGCCAATGCAGCCATGGCCAAGACCGAAGAAGCCCTCACCGAAGCCAAGCGCCAGCCGTCGGATGCCTTCATCGCCTACCGCCCGTCGCCCGAGCGGCTGTCGGTGCGCGGACTCAATGCGCGCTGCGCCGCCGAGATCGTCTCCAGCCTGCGCGAAAACCGTTTTGTCCTCGCCTACCAGCCCATCGTCACGGCGCGTGACCACGAAACCGTCTTTCACGAGGCGCTGTTGCGCATGAGCTGCGAGGACGGCGACACCGTGGCGGCGGTGCACCTGATCCCGATTGCGGAAAAGCTCGGCCTGGTGCGGCTCATCGACCGCACGGTCATGAACATGGCCATCGACAAGCTGATACGCCATCCCAAGGCGGTCCTGTCGCTGAATGTATCGGGCACCACCGCGACCGACCCGCGCTGGTTCACCCAGCTCACCGACCTGTTGCGCGACAACCGGCAGGTCACCGACCGGTTGATCATCGAGATCACCGAAACGGTGGCGCTCAACGATCTCGACGAGACGGTGCGCTTCATTTCCTCGCTGCGCGAGCTCGGCTGCAAGGTGGCAATCGACGATTTCGGCGCCGGCTACACCTCGTTCCGCAATCTCAAGGTGCTCAACGTCGACATGGTGAAGATCGACGGCTCGTTCTGCGAGCACCTGAGCGAGAACCGCGACAACCAGTATTTCGTGCGCTCGCTGGTCGACCTGGCAAGAAAATTCGATCTCAAGACGGTGGCCGAATGGGTGCAGGATGACCGCGACGCCGAGCTCCTCAGCGGCTGGGGGGTCGACTATCTGCAAGGCAATTTCTTCGGTCCCGCCAACCTCGTCGCTCCTTGGTCAGAGGGCGAAGGCGACACCCCGGTGGCGCCACCCGAGCAGGTTTTTGATGCCACTCGTTTCATCGAGCATGGCGCGGCCGAGAGCGATGACGATGCAGATGATGTCGCGTTCGAGGCGTTGCTGGGCGAGGCGCACGAGCACGACGCCAACGCGTTTCAGGCCGAGATGGGCCTCAAAGCGCAGGCCCCAGGGCCTTTCGAGGCCGTCCTGGGCGGGCTGGAAGCGCATGATCTCGGCGAGCAGGGCGAGGCTGACGCACCGGAGCCCGCAGCCGATGCGGCCGACGACAACGATGAGCGGCAAGCGGCCGATACCGTCATCGCGGCAACCGCAGCCGACATGGATGAAACGGCAACCGCCGCTGAGGCCGAAGCCCTTGCCGGTGCGCCAGCCATAAGTGATGCGGCAGAGAGCGTCGAGACCGAGGATGCCGCCGAGGCGGCAGAGGCCGTTCAGGCGGGCGAGGCTGAAGCTAACGGGGTCGATGCGGCCGCCGAACCCTGTTTCTCGCGCCTGCGCGCGGCCCTCGCGGGTCTCGATAAGGCCTTCGGGCAGCGCCCCGCAAAAGCCGCAGCAGGCTGAGCCTCACTTTTTCTTGTCGGCCAGTTCGTCCAGGCGCTCCTGCATGGCCAGAAGCTGGCTGCGCAAGGTCTCGAGATCACTCTGGCTGGCGGCTTCGGCTTTTTCGCTTTTCGTCTCGGAGGGCGCCTCGCCTATACCCGTGCTGCGGCGCGCGGCTTCGACCGCCATGGTGAAGGGATTGAAGCTCGCCATCGCCTTCTGGAACATCGCGACGTTGCGCTTGGTCTGGTCCTCCAGCATCTTGAACGGCGCGGCGCCGAAGGACTCCATCATCTGCTGGCGCAGCTTGTCCTGCTCGCGCATGAGGGATTCGAGCGAGAATTCCAAGTAGCTAGGCACCACCGCCTGCATGCTGTCACCATAAAAGCGGATGAGCTGGCGCAGGAAATTGATGGGCAGAAGGGTGGTGCCCTTGTTCTCTTCCTCGAAGATGATCTGGGTCAATACGGTGCGGGTGATGTCCTCGCCGGTCTTGGCATCGCAGACAGTGAAATTGACCCCTTCGCGCACCATGTGGGACAGATCCTCGAGCGTCACATAGCTGCTGGTGGCGGTGTTGTAGAGGCGGCGATTGGCGTATTTCTTGATGACGATGGGCTCGCCGCCGGATGCGTTAGCCTCAATCACGGCCTGTCCTCGCTTGTTCGCGATCTCGTCCTTTCGTTTGTGCGGCTTGCAGTGCACAATTGCAAGCGCAAAAAGCCGCACCCGGTCCCGCCGATCTCATTGTGCGGCGCAATATGAACGCCCATGCCGCACTGCATTATACTAATTTTGCATTGCACAATGAGCGAGAACCGGGCATTAATGGCCCATGATCGGCTGCGCTCCCGTGGGGGGCGTCGGCCCTGCTAACCGTGTCAGGGAGGATTGCAACATGTCGAATGCCCAACCGTCCATCGTCATCGTATCGGCCGCGCGCACGCCCGTCGGCTCGTTCAGCGGCGCCCTCGCGAGCCTGCCGGCGTCTGAGCTCGGCAGCGTGGCGCTCAAGGCGGCCATGGAGCGGGCAAAGCTCGAGCCCGGTGACGTGGAAGAAGTGATCATGGGCCAGATCCTCACTGCCGGTGCCGGCCAGAACCCCGGCCGCCAGGCCTCCATTGGCGCCGGCATCCCGGTGGAAAGCCCGGCCTGGGCGGTCAACCAGTTGTGCGGTTCGGGCCTAAGGTCGGTGGCGCTCGGCTACCAGCAGATTGTCAACGGCGATGCCAAGGTCGTGGCCGCCGGCGGCCAGGAATCGATGAGCCAGGCCCCGCATTGCGCCCATCTGCGCAACGGCGTGAAGATGGGCGACTACAAGATGATCGACACCATGATCAAGGACGGCCTGTGGGACGCTTTTAACGGCTACCACATGGGCAACACCGCCGAGAACGTCGCCAGGCAATGGCAGATCACGCGCGAACAGCAGGACGCTTTCGCGGTGGCCTCGCAAAACAAGGCCGAAGCCGCCCAGACCTCCGGCCGCTTCAAGGACGAGATCTGCCCCGTCACGATCAAGACGCGCAAGGGCGACATCGTGGTCGAGGACGACGAATACATCCGCCACGGCGTCACGCTTGACAGCATCGCCAAGCTCAGGCCCGCCTTCGACAAGGACGGCACCGTGACCGCCGGCAATGCCTCCGGCATCAATGACGGCGCTGCCGCAGTGATCCTGATGAGCGAAGACGAAGCCAGGCGCCGCGGCCTCACTCCGCTCGCCCGCATCGTCTCCTGGGCCCATGCCGGCGTCGATCCGGCGATCATGGGCACCGGCCCCATCCCCGCCTCGCGCAAGGCGCTGGAGAAGGCCGGCTGGAAGGTCTCCGACCTCGAGCTGGTCGAAGCCAATGAGGCCTTTGCCGCCCAGGCCTGCGCCGTCAACCACGACATGGGCTGGGACCCCGCAATCGTCAACGTCAATGGCGGGGCGATCGCCCTCGGCCATCCCATCGGCGCCTCCGGCGCGCGGGTGCTGACCACGCTGCTGTTCGAGATGAAAAAGCGCGACGTCAAGAAGGGCCTGGCCACGCTGTGCATCGGCGGCGGCATGGGGATTGCCATGTGCCTTGAGCGCGACTAGGCGCGGAGCCAAGGGAAAAGCGCTTCAAAAAAATCGGGAGGAAAGCTGACATGACACGCATCGCGGTTGTCACCGGGGGGACGCGCGGCATCGGCGCGGCCATCTCGGTCGCACTCAAGGACGCCGGCTACAAGGTGGTGGCCAATTACCACGGCAACGACGAGGCCGCCCACCGCTTCAAGGCCGAGACCGGCATCGATGTGCAGAAGTGGGATGTCGCCTCGCACGATGCCTGCGCCAGCCATCTGGCGGCCATCGCCAACGAGGTCGGCCCTGTCGATGTGCTTGTCAACAATGCCGGCATCACCCGCGACGGCATCTTCCACAAAATGGCCCACGAGCAGTGGAGCGAGGTGATCAACACCAACCTGAGCGGCCTGTTCAACATGACCCGGCCGGTGTGGGAGGGCATGCGCGAGCGCGGTTTCGGGCGCATCGTGTGCATCTCCTCGATCAACGGCCAGAAGGGGCAGATGGGGCAGGTCAATTACTCCGCCGCCAAGGCGGGCGAGCTCGGCTTCGTCAAGGCGCTGGCGCAGGAGGGTGCCGCCAAGGGCATCACCGTCAATGCCATCTGCCCCGGCTATATCGGCACCGAGATGGTGCGCGCCGTTCCCGAAGAGGTGCTGCAGAAGCGCATTATCCCGCAGATCCCGGTCGGCCGGCTGGGCGAGCCGGAAGAGATTGCGCGCTGCGTGGTCTTCCTCGTCTCCGACGATGCCGGCTTCATCACCGGCTCGACCCTGAGCGCCAACGGCGGCCAGTACATGGTGTGACAGGCAAGGCATCGAGGGCGGCGCGCCGGCGCAGCGCGCCACTCGCCCACGCGCCATCATGGGCGCGGCTCGACTCGGCCGTTCTTTTGCTGCCCAATATCGTCATGGCCGGGCTTGACCCGGCCATCCTTTTCCTCTGCCCCCGTTTCCGTCTTGACGGGCCTTATACCAAAGGAAGCCATTATTGACCCGTCTGACCGCATTTTCGCGTCTGCTGGCGAGGCATGGGCAGCGCCGCGGTCTGGCGGACCACAAGCGGGCCATAACGATGTCCAGCGGGCGCGAAAATACGGCCTTCGGTGGGCCAAATCCACCCGTCGGCGTCGTTCCGGCGCTTGCCCGATGCGCCGGCATCGAGCTGCGCGCCGCGCCTAGCCGAGCGAGCGGATTTGGCTCCATCAGACGGGTCAATAATGGCTTCCTTTGGTATTACCTCCCGCTCCGCACCCGCCGCGTCATTCCCGCGAAAGCGGGAGCCATCGGCGCCTCCACAGTTCAGACGCCGATGGATTCCTGCTTTCGCAGGATTCACACCGGAATTGGTCGAGAGGCTCTGTAGAGGACCGGTTGCATCACTCTGTCCCGGCCTCTTCCGGCGGGGCATGGCGCTGCATCAAGGGCATCTGCGCCAGCGCGAAGATGAACATCAGGGGCAGGATGCCAAAGACCTTGAAATTCACCCACATGTCGGTGGAGACGGAGCGCCAGACGATCTCGTTGAGGATGGCGATGGCAAGAAAGAACAGCCCCCAGCGCAACGTCAGCTTCTTCCAGCCGTCGTCGTCGAGCGCCATCGCCTCGCCGAACACCGGCTTGAGCAGCGAGCGGTCGAAGGCAAGCCCGCCGATGAGGATGGCGCCGAACAGGGCATTGATGAGGGTGACCTTCATCTTGATGAAGGTGGCATCGTGCAGCGCCAGCGTCAGCGCCCCGAAGGCAAGCACGAAGACGAGCGTCACCACCGGTACGATGGCGATGCGCCGGGTCATGATCCAGGCAACGGCAAGCGCGATGGCGGCCGCCACCATATAGATGCCGGTGCCCCAGAAAATGCCCGCCCTGGCGTTGGCGATGAAGAAGGCGACCAGAGGCCCTGCCTCCACTACCACCTTCAGGAGCGGCGGCATGGCGCGGATGGCCTTGTCGTGGTTTTCGCTCATACGGTTTCCTCATCCAGCCCGGCGATGGCATGGGAAAAGGCGGCGGCATCGAAGGGTTGCAGGTCAGCCACCGTCTCGCCCACGCCGATGGCATGCACCGGCAGCTTGAAGCGCTCGGCGATGGCCACCAGGATGCCACCGCGCGCGGTGCCGTCGAGCTTGGTCATGACGATGCCCGTCACCCCGGCAATGCGGGTGAAGACCTCGGCCTGCGACACCGCGTTCTGACCCGTGGTGGCATCGAGCACCAGAAGCACCGCGTGCGGGGCGGTTTCATCCTGCTTCTTGATCACGCGCACGATCTTTTCCAGTTCGGCCATGAGTTCGGCCTTGTTCTGCAGCCGTCCGGCGGTGTCGACGAACACGATGTCGGTGCCGGAGCGCTTCGCCTCGTCGAGCGCATCATAGGCAAGGCCTGCCGCATCGGCCCCGGTCGGCCGGCTCACCACTTTCGCCCCGACGCGCTCGCCCCATACGGTGAGCTGCTCGATGGCAGCGGCTCGGAAAGTGTCGCAGGCCGCCAGCAGCACGGAAAAGCCCTCATCCACGGCAATGGCACCGAGCTTGCCGATGGTCGTCGTCTTGCCGGTACCGTTGACGCCCACCACCAGGACGACGAAGGGCTTTTGCGACTCATCGAAGGTGAAGGGCACCTCGACGGGCTTGAGCACCTTTTCCACTTCGGCAGCGAGGATGCGGCGCACCTCGACCGGGTCGACCTCCTTGTCGTAGCGCCCCTTGGCGACGGCTTCGGTGATGCGGGTGGCCATGTCGATGCCGAGATCAGCCTGGATGAGCACGTCCTCCAGCTCTTCCAGTGTGGTGGCATCGAGCTTGCGCTTGGTAAAAATGTCGGTAATGCCGCCGGTGAGCGAGCGCGAGGATTTCGACAGGCCGGCGCGCAGGCGGCGGAACCAGCCGCGGCGCGCCGGCGGCTCCGGCATTGGCGCTTCTTCGGGCGGCGCCTCCGGCGGTGGTGGTGGCGTAATCTCTACTTCCGTCACCGTGCGCGCCAGCGGCAGCGGCTCGTCCTGGAGGGCGAACGGCAACGGCGCTTCGGGCGCGCACTCGGCCGGCCTCAACGGCTCTTCCGCTTCCTCGGGTGGAGGCGGAGCCTTGGCCTTTGCCGGCACTGGCTGCGGCGCGGGCTTTGGTTCTGCCGTCGGCAATTCGGCAACGGGCCTTGGTTCTGCCGGTGCCGGTTCGGGCTTGGGGGCCGGTTTGACGGGCCTGGCCTTGGGCGGCGGTGCTGCCTTCGGCTTGGTTGGAGCCGCCTTTTGCGCCTTCGCCTTGTCAGGCGGCGGCGCCTTTTCGGCACGACCCGGCTCGGGCGCCGGTTTGGGCGGCGCTTTTGGCTCGGGCTTCTTGGGTCTCGGAGCGGGCTTTTCCGCTACCTCGGGCTCCGCCACGGGTGGCGGCGCTGGTTCTGGCGGTACCGGCTGCGGCTCAGGCTCAGGCGCTCCGGGCTCGGGTTGCGGAGCCGCAATCTCAGCCGCCGGAGCCTCGGCTGCCTCGAGTTCGGGCGCTTCCGCTTCATGCGCCTCCGGCTCGGCTTCCTTGCGGCCGACGACGCGGTTGAACAGCTTCTTGAAGAAACCGCTCATGCGACCAGCCGGCCCCGGAGCCGGTCCGCACTCGCCCCGGTGATCTCGGCCTTGACGACGTCGCCGGGCGCGCACGCCGCATCGAGGTCGACCGGCGCGTAATGGGGCGTGCGGCCCGTGCTGCCGGTCTCCATCAGGACGGCGTGTCGCTTGCCGACTTGGCTGGTGAGAAAGGCCTGAAACTGTGCCTCGCCTGCCGCGCGCAAGCGGCGGGCGCGCTCGCGCACCAGCCCGGACTCCACCTGCGGCATGCGCGCCGCCGGCGTGCCGGGCCGCGGCGAAAACGGAAACACATGCAAGTAAGTGATTGCCGCCTCGTCCACCAGCGACACGGTGTTGGCGAACATCTCTTCCGTTTCGGTGGGAAAGCCGGCGATGAGATCGGCGCCGAACACCGCGTCCGGCCGCACCCGCCGCATCGCCTCGCAGAAGGCGAGTGCATCGGCGCGATTATGGCGGCGCTTCATGCGCTTGAGGATCATGTCGTCGCCGGCCTGCAGCGACAGATGGAAATGCGGCATCAACCGTTCGTCGTTGGCAATCACGCCCATGAGGTCGTCGTCCACCTCGACCATGTCAAGGGAGGTGAGACGCAGACGCTTCAACTCCGGCACCAGCCTGAGGATGCGGGCGACAAGACTGCCGAGCTTCGGCGCGGCAGGCAGGTCGGCACCCCAGGCGGTGATGTCGACGCCGGTGAGCGCGATTTCCGCCGTTCCCGCCTCGACCAGCCGGCGCACCTGCTCGACCACCTCGCCTGCCGGCACCGAACGCGAGGGTCCGCGACCATAAGGGATGATGCAGAAGGTGCAGCGATGGTCGCACCCGTTCTGCACTTCGACGAAAGCGCGTGTGCGCCCGGTCATGCCGTCGATCATGTGGTGCGCTGTCTCTTTCACCGACATGATGCCGTTCACGCGCACGCTTGCCTCGCCGGCAAGACCGAAATCGCCATAGGACGCCGTTTGCAGCTTTTCGGCATTGCCCAGCACCTGATCGACCTCCGGCATCGAAGCGAACATCCTTGGCGCGATCTGCGCCGCGCAGCCGGTGACGATGATCGGCACTTCAGGGTCCTTGCGCCGCGCCCGGCGGATGGCCTGGCGCGCCTGGCGCGTGGCCTCGGCCGTCACCGCGCAGGTGTTGAAGATGACGGCGCGTTCGAGCCCCGCCGCACGGGCGCGGTCGCGGATCACTTCCGACTCATAGGCATTGAGGCGGCAGCCGAAGGTGACGATGTCGGGTTCGCGCGGCATGGCGTGCCGGTCTATACACGAACCTTGGCCGCTACGCGACCCGCATGCGTCCAGCCCGCGACGCTTCGCCTTCTCACTCGGCCGCTTCGAGCTTAGCCTTCTTCACCGGCTCCACCCTCGCGGCTGAATACTTGAACTCGGGAATCTTGCCGAAGGGATCAAGCTTGGGATTGGTGAGGATATTGGCGGCGGCTTCCACATAGGCGAAGGGAATGAACAGCATGCCCGGCGGGATCATCCCTTCCTGGCGCACCTTGAGGGTGATGGAGCCGCGCCTGGTCGTCACCGTCACCATGTCGCCGGGTGCTATGCCGAGCTTTGCGATGTCGCGTGAATTCATCTGCGCCGTCGGCTCCGGCTCCACCGCATCGAGGACGCTGGCGCGCCTGGTCATGGCGCCGGTGTGCCAGTGTTCGAGCTGGCGCCCGGTCGACAGCACGAAGGGGTATTTTGCATCCGGCCGCTCGTCGGGCGGCAGCACCTCGGCAGGAACGAAAAGTCCGAGGCCGGTGGCGGTGGGGAAGCGGTCGGAAAAAACGATGTCCTGGCCCGGATGATCAGGTGCCGGGCAGGGATAGGCGACCACGTTTTCGCTTTCCAGCCGCTCCCAGGTGATGTTGTCGAGCGAGGGCATGGCCTTCTTCATCTCGGCGAATACGTCGGCCGGCCCGTCATAGCTCCAGTCGAGGCCGATGCGGCGGGCGATTTCCTGCGTGATCCACCAGTCGGGCCGCGCATCGCCGGGGGCATCGAGGGCTTTTCTGCCCATCTGCACCTGGCGATTGGTGTTGGAGACGGTGCCGTTCTTTTCCGCCCAGGCGGTGGCGGGCAGGATGACATCGGCGAACATCGCCGTCTCAGTGAGGAAGATGTCCTGCACCACAAGGTGATCGAGCTTGCCGAGCGCCTCGCGCGCATGTGCGACATCCGGATCCGACATGGCCGGGTTCTCGCCCAGGATGTACATCGAGCGGATGGTGCCGGCATGGATGGCATCCATGATCTCGACCACCGTGAGGCCGGGCTTGTCATCAAGCTTTCTGCCCCAAAGGTCCTCGAACCGGGCCTGCACCTTGGGATCGCCGATCTTCCCGTAGTCGGGGTAGACCATCGGGATGAGGCCGGCGTCGGATGCGCCCTGCACGTTGTTCTGGCCGCGCAACGGGTGAAGCCCGGTGCCGGCGCGGCCGATCTGGCCGCACATGAGGGCGAGCGAGATGAGGCAGCGGGCATTGTCGGTGCCGTGGGTGTGCTGCGACACGCCCATGCCCCAGAAGATGATGGCGGCATTGGCCCT
>Ga0307436_1000245_pt1 | contig 24521 bp, 30 predicted proteins | sample SalMarWE160440MG_FD_202513 | JGI IMG/M metagenome (GOLD analysis project Ga0307436, IMG submission 202513) | Salt marsh sediment microbial communities from the Plum Island Ecosystem LTER, Massachusetts, United States - WE1604-40 | ecosystem: Environmental > Aquatic > Marine > Intertidal zone >...
GGTCCTTCTCGTTGCGGCCGGGCTCGCCGGGTTCCTCGCGCCGGTCAGGGTGTGGCGCTGGGCGCTTATCGTGGTCGCCGGTCACGCGGTTGCCATGGTGCTTATCCATCCGCCGGGTACCGGGCTTGGCCTGTTGCCGCTGACGATCGTCTTCATCGGGCTGCCGATGACCGTCATTTTGACGGTTGCCGCAGTCATCGGGGCAATCGTCGCCCGTCGCGGCTGGAGCCGCTCGATCCTCGCGTAAGACGGCCGCACCGGCTCTTGATTGACTCGCGCCCGGCCGCCACGTAAACAGCGGCCGACTCTGGAAAGAGCCTGAAACAAAAAGCCGACCGGGGCCGGGACCCCGGAGGCCAGCGTCCGCCAGCGCGTTGCGCCCGCGGGCGCGCTCGGGTTTGGAACGAAGGCATGTTCGAATCGCTCTCCGAACGCCTCGGCGGCATCCTCGACAGGCTGACCAGGCGCGGCGCCTTGTCGGAGGCCGACGTCGGCGAGGCGATGCGCGAGGTGCGCCGCGCCCTGATCGAGGCCGACGTCGCCCTCGACGTGGTGCGCTCGTTCACCGACAAGGTGAAGGCGCGGGCGGTCGGCCACGACGTCATCCGCTCGGTGACGCCGGGCCAGATGGTGGTCAAGATCGTCCACGACCAGCTGGTCGACATGCTCGGCGCCGAGGCGCAGGCGATCGACCTCAACGCGCCGGCGCCGGTGGCGGTGATGCTGGTCGGCCTGCAGGGCTCGGGCAAGACGACGACGGCGGCCAAGATCGCTCGCCGCCTCGGCGAGCGCCACAAGCTCAAGCTGCTGATGGCCTCGCTCGACACCCGCCGCCCGGCGGCGCAGGAGCAATTGAAGGTGCTCGGCGAGCAGGCGGGGATCGCCACGCTGCCGATCGTCGCCGGCCAGACGCCGGTCGAGATCGCCCGGCGGGCGGCGACCGCCGCCAGGCTCGGCGGCTACGACGCGTTCATCCTCGACACCGCCGGACGCACCCACATTGACGAGCCGCTGATGGCCGAGATGGTCGACATCAAGGCGGCGACCGACCCGCACGAGATCCTGCTGGTGGCCGACTCGCTGACCGGTCAGGACGCGGTCAACCTGGCGAAATCGTTCGACGAGCGCGTCGGCATCACCGGCATCGTACTCACCCGCGTCGACGGCGACGGCCGCGGCGGCGCGGCGCTGTCGATGCGGGCGGTCACCGGCAAACCGATCAAGCTGATCGGCGTCGGCGAGAAGCTCGATCAGCTGGAGGATTTCGATCCGGCCCGCATCGCCGGCCGCATCCTCGGCATGGGCGACATCGTCGGCCTGGTCGAGAAGGCGGCCGAGAACCTCGACGCCGAGAAGGCGCTCAAGGCGGCCGAGCGCATGAAGAAGGGCGTCTTCGACCTGGAAGACCTCGCCGAGCAGCTCGGCCAGATGCAGAAGATCGGCGGCATGTCGGGCGTGATGGGGCTGCTGCCGGGCGTCGGCAAGATGAAGAAGCAGATCGACGCCATGGGCGTCGACGATTCCGTCTTCAAGCGCCAGATGGCGATCATCTCGTCGATGACGCGCGAGGAGCGCCGCAAGCCGGAGGTGCTCAAGGCCTCGCGCAAGAAGCGGGTGGCGGCGGGCTCGGGCACCCGCGTCGAGGAGGTCAATCGCCTCCTCAAGATGCACCGGCAGATGTCCGACGTGATGAAACAGATGGGCAAGGGCAAGGGCGCGTTCGCGCGCATGCTCGGCGGCATGGGCATGGGCGGCGGCATGCCGCCGATGGACCCGGCGGCGCTGGAGCGCCTCGCCAAGGGTGGCGCGCTGCCGGGCGGGTTGCCCGGGCTGCCGGGTCTCGGCGGCCCCGGCGCGCCCAAGTTGCCCGGCCTCGGTGGCGGCCTGCCGGGCCTGCCCGGCCTGCCCAAGAAGAAATGATCGAATCCGCAACAGATCACAGACAAGGAACCAACAATGTCCCTTAAACTTCGCCTCGCCCGCGCCGGCGCCAAGAAACGGCCGTTCTACCGTGTCGTCGTTGCCGACTCGCACTTCCCCCGCGACGGCCGCTTCATTGAAATCGTCGGCACCTACAATCCGATCCTGCCCAAGACCGACGAGAAGCGGGTGGTGCTCAACACCGAGCGCGTCCAGCACTGGCTGAAGGTCGGCGCCCAGCCGAGCGACCGGGTGCTGCGCTTCCTCGACGCCGCCGGCCTTGCCAAGCGGACGCCGCGCAACAACCCCAAGAAGGCGCTGCCGGGCAAGAAGGCGCAGGAGCGCACTGAGGCCGCCGCCGCCAAGGCGGAAGCGCCTGCCGAAGCGGCGCCTGCAGAGGCGGTGCCTGCCGAGGCTCCCGCCGAGGGCGCCGAAGTCGCGGCAGGCTGACCGCCGGGCGATGGCCCGCAAGGCCGAGGTGGTCGTCGCTCAGATCGGCGCCGCACACGGGGTCAACGGCGAGGTCCGGCTGAAATCGTTCACCGCGACGCCGCTGGACGTGACCCAATACGGTCCGCTCGCCGCCGCGGATGGACGCTTCTTCGAGATCGAGAGGGCGCGGCCGGCCGCCGGACCGGCGGGCGACATGCTGGTGGTGCGCTTCAAGGGGATCGAGGATCGCGACGCGGCGGAGGCGCTCGCCGGCATCGCGCTGTCGGTGCCGCGGGCGCGGCTGCCGGAGGCCGGGGAGGACGAGTTCTACCACGCCGACCTGATCGGGCTTGCCGTCGAGACCGTGTCGGGCGAGGCGTTGGGGACGGTGATCGCGGTCGAGAACTACGGTGCCGGTGATCTCCTCGAAATCGCGCCGCCGGCAGGCGCGCCGGTGCTGATACCGTTCACGCGCGCGGCGGTGCCGGCGGTCGACGTCGCCGGCGGGCGCGTCGTCGTCGCTCCGCCGCCGGGGCTGTTCGGGCAGAGCACCGAGGAAGCGCAGTCATGATGTTCCGGGCGACGGTGCTGACCCTTTTCCCCGAGTTGTTTCCCGGACCGCTTGGCGCCAGCCTTTCCGGCAAGGCGCTCGCCGAAGGCATCTGGTCGCTCGACGTGCGCGACATCCGCGACGCGGCGAGCGACCGCCACCGTTCGGTCGACGACGCGCCGGCGGGCGGCGGCCCCGGCATGGTGATGCGCGCCGACGTGCTGGCGGCGGCGATTGACGCAGCAAGCCCGCCCGACGACGAGCGACCGCGCCTGTTGATGAGCCCGCGCGGGCGGCGGCTCGACCAGGGCCTCGTCGGCGTGCTCGCCGCCGGGCCGGGCGTGGTGGTGGTCGCCGGCCGCTTCGAGGGCGTCGACCAGCGGGTGATCGAGGGGCGCGGCCTGCGCGAGGTCTCGATCGGCGACTACGTGCTTGCCGGCGGCGAGGTGGCGGCGATGGCGCTGATCGAGGCGGCGGTCCGGTTGTTGCCCGGCGTCATGGGCAATCCGGACTCGGCGGCGAGCGAGAGCTTTGCCGGCGGGCTGCTCGAATACCCGCACTACACGCGGCCGCAGGTGTGGGAGGGGCGCGCCATCCCCGAAGTGCTCCTGTCGGGCGATCACGGCAGGATCGCCGAATGGCGCCGGGCGGAAGCGCTGAAGGCGACCCGCGAGCGCCGGCCCGATCTTTTCGCCGGGCGCCAGGATAGCGACTAGCTCCGGTCAGCGACCGGCGGCGACGGGGGCGGTCGGCCACCGCCAGGAGAGCTTCTCCACGCCGGCGGTGTTCGCTTCGGACAGATGTTGCGCCAGCGTCCTGCCGGCGACGGTGAGGTCCGGCGCGATCTCGGCGAGCGGCACGATGACGTAGCCGTTGGCGAGCGCGTCGTCGTCGGCCTGCCGGTCGCCGGTGACGGCGACCACGTCGATGTCGATGATGCGCGGCCCCCACGGCACCTCGCGGCGGCGGTTGCGGCCGAGCGCGGTCTCGATGGTTCGGCACAGGGTCTCCAGGTCGGTGCGGGCGAGCGCGGTGCGCAGCGCCACGGCCATGTTGACGAACCAGTCCTGGGCGACCGGTCCGACCGGCGCGGTGCGGTAGTAGGACGAGCGGGCGGTGAGGGTGGTGTCGGGCAATTCGGCGAGGCGGCGCACGGCCGCGTCGACCGCCGCCTTGCGGTCGCCGACGTTACTGCCGAGCGAGAGCAGCGCCTCAATCATCGCGCCGCCGCTCGATAGTTACCGAGATGTCGTCGAGGATCGCCGACACCGGCGCCGCCGGCTTGTGGACGGTGACGGCAGCCGCCACGATGGGCGGAAAACGGCGCAGCAGTTCGGTCGCGACCGCGTCCGCCGCCGCCTCGATCAGGTTGAAGTCACGCCCGGTGAAGATCGCGCTCGCCGCCTTGATGACGTCGCCGTAGTGGACGCTTTCCTCCAGCCGGTCGCTGCGGGGCGCATCGCCGACCTCGGCGGTCACCACCAGATCGAGGAAGAAGCGCTGGCCGAGGCTGCGCTCGGCTTCCTTGGTGCCGTGACGGGCGTGGAGGGCGAGACGGTCGATGCGGAAGACGGCAACGGACATGACCAGGAATGCTGTCTCTCGGCTCTGCCGGCAGGACGCCCGATCAGGCAATCATAGACGGGGCGGCCGGCAATGGCCATTTGGCGAGTGACGGTGACTTGCCCGGAATCGACAAAGCCGCCGCTTTGGAGTATTGAGCCGCCGGTTTCAGCGGCCGATGGGCGACTTGAGCGCCGGCGCTCGTCGTCGGGCCGGCAGGGCACGAGAAGGCTTCCTTCCCATGAACATCATCCAGGAGCTCGAAAAAGAGCAGGCGGCGGCGATCATCGGCGATCGCGCCGTCCCGGTTTTCGCCCCCGGCGATACGGTGAAGGTCAACGTCAAGGTGACCGAAGGCACCCGCACCCGTATCCAGGCCTACGAGGGGGTGTGCATCGCCCGCTCGGGCGGCGGCCTCAATGAGAGCTTCACCGTGCGCAAAATCTCCTACGGCGAGGGGGTCGAGCGGGTGTTCCCGGTGCATTCGCCGGCAATCGATTCGATCGAGGTCGTGCGCCGCGGCAAGGTGCGGCGGGCGAAGCTCTATTACCTGCGCGGCCGCCGCGGCAAGGCGGCGCGCATCGCCGAGAAGCAGGACTACCGGGCGCGCACCGCCGAGATCGAGGCGGCGCTCGAGGCGCCGCCGGCACCGGCTGCCGCCGAGGAATAGCTCCGCGTGATCGTGCGGCGGGGCGCGGGGCCTTTCGTCCGACGCGCCCGTTTACCGTAAGCGCTGGGTTGACTTGCGGCCCCGCCGGCACGCTCGTATGCCGCCAGCATCTCGCCACAGCCTCGGGCTATAACGCGCCGTGATGAGCCGCCGCACGTTCTTGAAAATAATGGGGACGACCGGGGTCGCCACCGTCGGCTTCTCCTCGTACGCCTTTGCCTACGAGCCGCGCTTCCGGCTGGTGGTGACGCCCTACCGGGTGAGGCCGCCCGGCTGGCCGGCGGGCGGGCGGGCGCTGCGCATCTCGGTGATCGCCGACATCCACGCGTGCGATCCGTGGATGCCGTTGTCGCGGGTCGAGGAGATCGTGGCGGTGTCCAACGACCTCAAGCCGGACGTGGTCGTACTGCTCGGCGATTTCGTCGCCGGGTTGCGCCACTTCCGGACCGACCTGGTCCCTCCGGCGCAATGGGGACGGGCGCTCTCCCGTCTGCAGGCGCCGCTCGGCACCCACGCCATCCTCGGCAATCACGACTGGTGGAGCGATGTGGCGGCAGTGCGCGGCGCGCTCAGCAGCCACGGCATCGCGGTCATGGAAAACGATGCGGTGCTGCTGCGCCCCGACGACGGCCCGCCGTTCTGGCTGGCCGGTCTCGGCGACCAGCTCGCCCATCCGCTCGGCCACGGGCGCTTCCGCGGCGTCGACGATCTTGCTGGAACCCTCGCCCGCGTCGACGACGACGCGCCCGTTATCCTGGCGGCGCACGAGCCCGATATTTTCGCCCGCATGCCGGAACGGGTGAGCCTGACGCTTGCCGGTCACACCCACGGCGGCCAGGTGGCGCTGCCGTTCGTCGGGCGCATGATCGTGCCGTCGGCCTACGGCGACCGCTACGCCTACGGCCACGTGGTGGAGAACGGCCGCCACCTGATCGTGTCGGGCGGCCTCGGCTGCTCGATGATCCCCGTCCGCTTCGGCGTGCCGCCGGAGATCGTCATGGTCGAGGTCGGCGGCGGCGGGGCGCCGATTGTCTAGACGCGCCGCGATTGCTATCTAGCCGGTCATGAAGGCAACGGTCCTCACTCGCCCGATGGCGGCCTGGCGGCGGCTGCGCGGCACGTTTGACTACGCCGCCATCGCCGATCGTGACCGCATGCCATGGCGCTTCCTCGCTCGCCGCATGGCCGTCGACGGCGTCGCGCACGCCTGACGCCGGGCCACGCCGGGCGTCGTCACAGCCGCCTGATCCCCTGCGGAGCGGGCACGCGCAACGCCTGCAACAGGACCACCAGCCATGCCAGCCTCAGCAACGCTCTACGACAAGATCTGGAACGACCACGTGGTCGAGGAAGAACCCGACGGCACCACGCTCATCTATATCGACCGTCATCTCGTCCACGAGGTCACCAGCCCGCAGGCTTTCGAGGGTTTGCGTGCGGCCGGCCGCCGCGTGCGCGCGCCGCAGCGCACGCTTGCCGTCGTCGACCACAACGTGCCGACCAGCGACCGCTCACACGGCATCGCCAACCCGGAATCGGCATTGCAGGTGGCGACGCTTGCCAAGAACGCCGCCGATTTCGGCGTCGAGTACTTCAACGAGCTCGACCACCGCCAGGGCATCGTCCACATCATCGGGCCGGAGCAGGGCTTCACGCTGCCCGGCATGACCATCGTGTGCGGCGACAGCCATACCTCGACCCACGGCGCCTTCGGGGCGCTCGCCAACGGCATCGGCACCTCCGAGGTCGAGCACGTGCTCGCCACCCAGACGCTGATCCAGAAGAAGGCGAAGAACATGCGGGTCATCGTCGACGGCAAGCTGCCGGCCGGGGTCACCGCCAAGGACATCATCCTTGCCATCATCGGCGAGATCGGCACTGCCGGCGGCACCGGTCATGTCATCGAGTACGCCGGCGAGGCGATCCGGGCGCTGTCGATGGAAGGCAGGATGACGGTGTGCAACATGTCGATCGAGGGCGGCGCCCGCGCCGGCATGATCGCGCCCGACGAGACCACGTTCGCCTACATCAAAGATCGCCCGCGCGCGCCGAAGGGCGCCGATTGGGACATGGCGGTACGCTACTGGGAGACGCTGCGCTCCGAGGAAGACGCCGCCTTCGACGCCGAGGTGAGGCTGCACGCCGAGCGGCTGCCGCCGCTGGTCACCTGGGGCACCAGCCCCGAGCAGGTGACCAGCATCGGCGGCCGGGTGCCCGACCCGGCGCAGATCGAGGATCCCGACCGTCGTCGCTCGGCCGAGCGGGCGCTCGCCTACATGGGGCTTCAACCCAACACGGCGATCGCCGACATCACCATCGACCACGTCTTTGTCGGCTCGTGCACCAACGGACGCATCGAGGACCTGCGCGCGGCGGCGAAGATCGTCGAGGGCAAACGGGTGCACGAGAGCGTCGCCGCCATGGTGGTGCCGGGCTCGGGACTGGTAAAAGAACAGGCGGAGGCGGAAGGGCTGGACAAGGTGTTCCTCGCCGCCGGCTTCGAGTGGCGCGAGCCCGGCTGCTCGATGTGCCTGGCCATGAACGAGGACCGCCTCCAGCCCGGCGAGCGCTGCGCTTCCACCTCCAACCGCAACTTCGAGGGACGTCAGGGATTCAGGGGCCGCACCCATCTGGTGTCGCCGGCGATGGCGGCGGCGGCGGCGATCGCCGGCCGCTTCGTCGACGTGCGTCAGTGGGCGTGAGCGCCAAGCCCCGCGCCGATCGGCGCGGGGCTCGCGGGGGCCATCCGGCAACTCTCCTAGTACGGGTAGGGAGCATGCGGCTTGGTCGGATAGGGGCCCGGGTGCGGGCCGGCGTTGGGGCCGTGCCACGGAAAGGGGCCGGCCACATGCTTGGGCGGGAACACCCAGTGGCATTTCTCGCCGACCTTGATGACCCGCCAGTGGGGCTGTCCGAACCACCACCATGTCACGTTCTTGAAGACCGGCTGGCAGATGCGCACCGGCTGGACATGGGGTCGGTAGTGGCCCGGGCCGACGACGGTTGCCGAGGCGCCGGTGGCGGTGGCGAGCGAACCGGCGGCGATGAGGCCGGCGGTGGTGGTGGCGATCAGCGTCTTTTTCAACATGGCTTTCGTCCTTCTTCGCTATCGGTCGATCGGAGGATCGATGAACCGACGCTACGGCAGCGGCCGTGAACCGGGCCTGAGGTGGCAGTTCATCGCCGGTTCAGACTGCGACCACCGCCGCCGGCGGTGGCCTTGACCGGCGGCAAAGACGCGGAAATGGTCGGGCCATGTGCGAGATCACGGTGCGGGCGCTGACGCTCGCCGACGCCCACCATCTGGCGCCGCTGCTGGCGGCCTACACCCAGGACCGCAAGCGGGGCGCGCCGGGGGCGCCCGACCAGTACTATGCCGAGCTCCTGCTCGAGGACGAGACGGCCGAGATCGTCGGCGCCTGGCGGGACGGCCGCATGATCGGTTTCGCCGTGTTTCTCGACCTGCCCGACACCATGAGCGGGCTGCGCGCCGGCCAGCTCGACGACCTCTTCGTCGTGCACGATGCCCGCGATCACGGCATCGGCGGCGCCCTGGTCGAGGCGATTGTGGCCGAGGGCGAGAAGCGCGGCTGGACGCACCTGAGGTGGATGGTGCCGGAAAAGCCGACCACGGCGCGCCGGTTGGCGGAGAAGATGGCCGCGCGCGGCTGGTGGGAGAACTATGTGGTCCGCCTTGAGCGCAAGGGGGGCAAGTGACGGCCGACCCACGCGGCGGCTGGGCGGAGGTCGCGGCGCCGTCGCTCGACGACATCGCGGCGCTGGCGAAGGCGGGCTTCGCGGCGCTGCCGGAGCGTTTCCGGCGGCTGGCCGGCGACATCGAGTTCCGGGTCGCCGAGTTCCCCGACGACGAGGTGCTCGACGAGCTCGACATCGAATCGGAGTTCGGGCTGCTCGGCCTCTTCCAGGGCGTCGGGCTGGCGCACGACGCGGCGACGCCGCAAACCGGGCAGATGCCCAACATGATCTGGCTCTACCGCCGTCCCATCCTCGACTATTGGGCCGAGAACGACGACACGCTGGGCGCCATCGTCGCTCACGTGCTCGTCCACGAAATCGGCCATCACTTCGGCCTGTCGGACGACGACATGGACGCGATCGAGGATGCGGCCGGCTAGATGGCGCTGATGTGGCTCGCCGGGCTTCGCGCCGCGCCGGCGCTCTACAGCCGTTTTCTGCCGCGCGACCGGATGCTGAGGGCGATGGTGCCCGGCTGGAACCGGGGTTGACCGGGCCCGGCGGTTTGTCGCATGACGGGCGGCCCTAAGGGAACCACAGCCATGGAAAAGTTCACCGTCCTCACCGCCGTCGCGGCGCCGCTCAACATGATCAATGTCGACACCGACATGATCATTCCCAAGGACTACCTGAAAACCATCCAGCGCACCGGCCTCGGCAAGGGCCTGTTCGCCGAGCTGCGCTACAACGAGGACGGCAGCGACAACCCGGATTTCATCCTCAACAGGCCGGCCTACAGCAACGCCAAGATCCTCGTCGCCGGCGACAACTTCGGCTGCGGATCGAGCCGCGAGCACGCGCCGTGGGCGCTGCTCGACCACGGCATCCGCTGCGTCATTTCGACCGGCTTCGGCGACATCTTCTATTCGAACTGCTTCAAGAACGGCATCCTGCCGATCCGGGTGAGCAAGGAAGACCTCGCCAAGCTGATGGACGACGCCGAGCGCGGCGCCAACGCCACCCTCACCGTCGATCTCGACAAGCAGGAGATCAGCGGTCCCGACGGCGGTGTGGTGCGCTTCGACATCGACCCATTCAAGAAGCACTGTCTCTTGAACGGGCTCGACGAGGTCGGCCTCACCATGGAAAAGGCCGCGCGCATCGGCTCTTTCGAAAGGGAAGCGGCGCTCGAGCGGCCGTGGGTCTAGCGGGACGTTTCAGGCCGCGCCGGAGGTTTCCGCCGCCATCGCCGCGATGGCGTCGGCGAGCTCGAGCGTGCGCTTGGCCTGGCGCTCGTGCAGGCGCTCGACCATGCGGCCGGCGACCTTGATGACGCCCTTGCCGGCGTTGTCGGGCTCGGCGAACGCCTCGATCACCCGCCGTGCCCAGGCGATGTCGTCGTCGGAGGGGGCGAACACTCGGTTGGCGATGGCGATCTGGGCGGGATGGATCAGCGTCTTGCCGTCCATGCCGAGGTCGCGGCCCTCGGCGCACTCGGCGCCGAGGGCCGTCTCGTCGAGCAGGTCGTTGAAGGTGCCGTCGAGGACGGCAAGGTCGTGGGCGCGGGCGGCGGCGAGGGCGGCGGCGAGATGGGGCACCAGCGCCGCGCGGCCCGGGCGGATGCGGGCGCCGAGCTCGGCGGCAAGGTCGTTGGTGCCGAGGACGTAGCAGGTGAGCGCCGGTGCCGGCATCGCCGCAATCGCGGCTATGACGGCGGCATTGATGATCGCCGCGGGCGTTTCGATCATCGCCCACAGGCGCATGTCCTTGGGCGCCTGAGCGGCGGCGAGCGCGGTGCGGGCGCGACGCACGTCGTCGACCCGTGACAGCTTGGGGACGAGCACCGCGTCGGGCCGGGCGGCGGCCATGGCGGCGATGTCGCGGGCGACCCACGGCGTGTCGAGGCCGTTGACCCGCACCACGATCTCGCGGCGGCCGCGGGTGAGGGCGGGAAGGGCGGCGGCGATGAGGTCGCGGGCGGCGTCCTTGCGGGCCGGCGCCACCGAATCCTCGAGGTCGAGGATGAGCACGTCAGCGGCCAGCGATGGCGCCTTTGCCAGCGCCCGCTCGTTGATGCCGGGCACGAACAGCGCACTGCGCCGTGGACGCGGGCTTGCCGCCATCTGAATTCCTCCCAACCCGCACCAAGACTAGCCTTGCGCGGCGTTTTGCTCCACTGGCTTGCGCGAGAAGACCTCGCAGCAGGAGCCGCTCGTGCCGAAGCCCGCCGTCATCGTCGTCAATTCGCACGTCGCCGTCGGCAGCGTTGGCGGCCGCGCCTCGGTGTTCGTGCTGGAGAGACTGGGCTTTCCGGTGTGGTTCGTGCCGACGGTGCAGCTCACCTGGCATCCCGGTCACGGCCCCTCGGCCCGTCTGGTGACGAGAGCGGAGGCCTTCGCCGGCTTTCTCGACGACCTCGCCCGCGCCCCCGGTCTCGACGCGGTCGCTGCCGTGCTTTCGGGCTACCTCGGCGACGGCCGGCAGGCGGACGCCATTGCCCGGCTGGTCGGCGCGGTCAAGCGGGCGAGCCCGGGGGCGCTCTATCTCTGCGATCCCAACATCGGCGACGATCGGCGCCTGTTCCACCCGCCGTCGGTGACGGAGGCGATCGGCGAGCGGTTGTTGCCGCTGGCGGACGTGACAACGCCCAACCGTCACGAGCTCGTCCGGCTGTGCGCTCGGCCGGCGGGCGACAACGAGGCGCTGACCGCGCTCGCCCGCGGGCTGGCGGCGGGTGAGGTGGTGGTGACCTCGGCATTCGCGCCGTCCGGTCAGATCGGCAACCTGGTCGTGGCGGGGGACGATGTCCATCTCGCCGCCCACCCGCGTCTTGAAAAAGCGCCGCACGGCACCGGCGACCTGTTCGCGGCGCTCTACCTGGCGGAGCGCCTCGGGGGCCGCTCACCGGCCGAGGCGGCGGACCGGACGGCGGCGGCGGTGTTGGCGGCGGTCAAGCTGGCGTCGGACATGGGCGTCGACGAAATCCCGCTGGTGGCGGCGCAATCGTTTTTTCAAAACCTGACCAGGCCGGAGGGATCATGAGCCAATTCCCGCGACGTCTGATCGACGGCTATCACTCGTTCCGGCGGAGCCGGCTTGCCGCCGATGCTGCCCGCTACCGGCGGCTCGCCGAAAGCGGGCAGCGGCCGGAGGTGATGATCATCGGCTGCTGCGACAGCCGTGCCGCGCCCGAGACGATCTTCGACGCGGCGCCCGGCGAGATGTTCGTGCATCGCAACGTCGCCAATCTGGTGCCGCCGTTCGAGCAGGCCGGCGGCCATCACGGCACTTCGGCGGCGATCGAGTTCGGCGTGGTCGCACTCGGCGTCCGCCATCTGGTCGTGATGGGACACGGCCGCTGCGGCGGCGTGGCGGCTTTCCTTTCGGGCGGCGGCCCGGCCGGCCACTTTGTCGGCGAGTGGATCTCGCTGATGACGGCCGCCGCCGGGCCGGTGGAGGCGACGGAGGCGTCGCCGGCGGAGCGGCAACAGGCGATGGAGTTCGCCTCGGTCCGCCAGTCGATGGAGAACCTCATGACGTTTCCGTTCGTCGCCGAGCGGGTGGCGGCCGGCGCGCTTTTGCTGCACGGCGCCTGGTTCGACATCGCCACCGGCGAGCTCCGCGTCGGCGACGGTGCCGGAGACTTTGCGGCCATCTAGACCTCCTCCTCCTCGAAGCGGTGAAACACGCCGAAGCGGAAGCCGAAGTAGGAAAGCAGCCCGGCGACGCTGCTGGAGATGACGATCGCCACCAGCAGGGGCGTCGCCGGCACGAGCAGCAGGATGGCGGCGTAGACGACGTAGTTGGCGCCGTTGGCGCTCGAGGCGACGAGGAAGAAACGGACGAACTCGGCGATGGAGGGGCCGTAGGGCACGTTGAAGGTGATGCGCCGGTGCAGCAGCCAGGCGACGACGGTGGCGATGAGAATGGCGATGAGGCGGGAGGAGAAGCGGTCGAGACGGGCGACGTGGACGAGCAGAAAGGTCACGCTCATGTCGACGACGAAGGCGGTCAGGCCGGAGAAGATGAAGCCGCCCCAATGGCGGAAGGAACGGTGGTCGATCGGACCAGGGCTGGGAGTCGCCCCGCCGGGGCCGGCGCGCCGGGCCTTCACGCCGCCCGTCGCTTGGGCTCGATCAGCTTGCGATTGACGAGAACCTCGGCGATCTGGATCGCATTCAAGGCCGCGCCCTTCCTGAGATTGTCGGAGACCACCCACAGCATCAGGCCGTTGTCGACGGTGACGTCCTCGCGGATGCGGCTGATGTAGGTGGCGTCCTCGCCGACCGCCTCGAACGGGGTGACGTAGCCGCCGTCCTCGTGCTTGTCGACCACCAGGCAGCCGGGCGCCTGGCGCAACAGCTCGCGCGCTTCCTCGGCGGTGATCGGCTCGGCGAACTCGACGGCGACCGCCTCCGAGTGGCCGACGAACACCGGCACCCGCACGCAGGTCGCGGTGAGCCGGATCTTGGCATCGAGGATCTTCTTGGTCTCGGCCACCATCTTCCATTCCTCGCGGGTGGTGCCGTCTTCCATGAAGGTGTCGATCTGGGGAATGACGTTGAAGGCGATGCGCTTGGGGAACCTGGCGGTCTCGATCGGGTCGGAGACGAAGACGGCGCGGGTCTGGCTGAACAGCTCGTCGCTCGCCGCCTTGCCGGCGCCGGACACCGATTGATACGTGGCGACCACCACCCGCGTGACGCGGGCGCGGTCGTGCAGCGGCTTCAGCGCCACCACCAGCTGGGCGGTGGAGCAGTTGGGGTTGGCGATGATGTTCTTCGGGCGGAAGCCGGCGATGGCGTCGGGGTTGACCTCCGGCACGATCAGCGGCACGTCGGCGTCGTAGCGCCAGGCGGAAGAGTTGTCGATGACGATGCAGTCATGGGCGGCGATGCGCGGCGCCCATTGCTTCGACACCGCGCCGCCGGCCGACATCAGGCAGATGTCGGTGGCGGAAAAGTCGTAGTTGTCGAGCGCCCTGACTTTGAGCACGCCGTTGCCGAAGGAGACCTCGCTGCCCTGACTGCGGCGCGAGGCGAGCGCCACGACCTCGTCGGCGGGGAAGCCGCGTTCGTGGAGAATGGCGAGCATCTCCCGTCCGACGTTGCCGGTGGCGCCGGCGACCGCGACCTTGTAGCCCATGGTGTGACTTCTCCCTTCGTCGGCGGCTTTCTAGGCGCCCGGGTGGCGAAGTCAACGTGGCGCGTGAGTCGTCCGCAGCGCCGCGGCTTGTGGGGGCGCCCGTGACGCCTTCTTTTGCGCCGCTTTCGGCGTAGACTCGCGGGAGATCGGGACAAGGGGCAGCAAGCAATGACGGCGGCGGGCAGGTTTGTGGTTGCGGCGCTCGTTGTCGCGGGTATCGGTCCGGCGATCGCCGGCGAGCGAATGAGCGGTGACGACCTCACCACGGCGCTGCCCGGCATCACCCTCGACGGCGTCTATCCCGACGGCACCTACTTCACCGAGACCTACCACGATGACCGGACCATCCGGTACTGGGACGCCAACGGCGCCGACAGCGGCGAATGGTCGATCCGCAACGGACTGTTCTGCACCTTCTACGAGAGCCAGGAAGGCGCCTGCTTCCTGGTCGAACGCGACGGCGACAACTGCTTCACCTTCTTCGAAATGCAGCCAGACGAGCCGACGGTGCCGCGCGAGCAATGGACCTCGCGTGGCTGGAACCGGGCGAAGCCGGCAACCTGTCCGACACCGCCGCAACCCTCGATCTGAAACCCTCGATCTGACCAGGCACGGGCGACTTGACCGGGCGCCCATTCGGAGATAAATTGCGAATGGTTCTCATTATCAATTCGCGGCCATCGCCTGGTGCATCAACCGTCTCAATTGCGCAAGGTCCGCCGTAGCCGGCGCAGGGAGGCAGGGTGGCGAATATTGCCTCGCGCTCGCTGACCGACCGCACGGTCGAGGCCATTCGCGCCGTGCTCGCCGGCGAGCGGCGCGGCGTGCTCGCCGCGCGCCTGTTCGCGGGGCCGGCGGTGATCGCTTCGATCGCCTACATGGACCCGGGCAACTTCGCCACCAACATCCAGGGCGGCGCCAAGTTCGGCTACACGCTGCTGTGGGTGGTGCTCACGGCCAACCTGATCGCCATGCTGTTCCAGGGGCTGTCGGCCAAGCTCGGGATCGTGACGGGCACCAACCTTGCCGAGATGTGCCGCCAGCAGTTTTCGCCGGCGGTGGTGGCGGCGATGTGGGTGGTGAGCGAGGTGGCGGCGATGGCCACCGACCTTGCCGAGTTCCTCGGCGGCGCCATCGGTCTGGCGCTGCTGTTCCACCTGCCGCTGATCGTCGGCATGGCGATCACCGCCGTGGTCACCTACGGCATCCTGATGTTCGAGCGTGGTGGCTTCCGGCCGATGGAACTGATCATCGCCGCGTTGGTGGCCATCATCGGCGGCTGTTACCTGATCGAGATGTTCATCGCGCCGGTCGACTGGAGCGCCGCGGCGTTTCACACGTTCGTTCCGCAAATGCCCGACGGCGAGGCGCTGATGATCTCGGTCGGCATCATCGGCGCTACCGTCATGCCGCACGCGGTCTACCTCCATTCAGGGCTGACCCAGGCGCGCGTGCCGGTGACGAGCGCCGGCGAGCGCCACCGGTTGCTGCTCTTCTCCAACATCGAAGTCGTCGTGGCACTCGCCATCGCCGGGCTGGTCAACATGGCCATGGTGATGATGGCGGCGAGCGCCTTCCACGCCGGCCACAGCGAGGTGGCGGAGATCGAGACCGCCTATCACACGCTGACGCCGCTGCTCGGCGGCGGCGCCGCCGCCGTCTTCCTGGTATCGCTGATCGCCTCGGGGACGTCGAGTTCCGTGGTCGGCACCATGGCGGGGCAGATGATCATGCAGGGCTTCGTCGGCTTCCGTATCCCGATCTGGGCGCGGCGGCTGGTCACCATGATCCCGGCCTTCATCGTCGTCGGTCTCGGAGTCAACGCGACCGAGGCCCTGATCGTCAGCCAGGTCGTGCTGTCGATCGCGCTGCCGGTGCCGATGATCGCGCTGGTGCTGTTCACCGCGCGCGGCGACATCATGGGCGAGTTCACCAACCGGCGCCCGACCAACGTGGCGGCCGTCGCCGGCGCCGCGGTGGTGCTCTGCCTCAACCTCGTTCTCATCCTGCAGACCTTCGGGCTGCCGATCCCCGGTCTCGCCGGCGGCTGAGATCAGGCCGTCGCCAGTTCGGCGACGATCGCCGCGCCCATTGCCGCGGTGCCGACCTTGTCGGTGCCGGGGCCCCAGATGTCGGCGGTCCTCACACCGCGGGCGAGGACGGACGCGATGGCGCGGTCGAGGCGGTCGGCTGCCTCGCCCAGGGCAAATGAATAGCGCAGCGCCATGGCGAAGCTCGCGATCATGGCGATCGGGTTGGCGATGCCCTTGCCGGCGATGTCGGGGGCGGAGCCGTGCACCGGCTCGTAGAGGGCCTTGCGCCGCCCGGTCTTGGCGTCGACGGCGCCGAGCGAAGCCGACGGCAGCATGCCGAGCGAGCCGGTCAACATCGCCGCCACGTCGGAGAGGATGTCGCCGAACAGGTTGTCGGTGACGATCACGTCGAACTGCTTTGGTGCCCGCACCAGCTGCATGGCGCCGGCGTCGGCCAGCATGTGATCGAGGGTGACGTCGCTGTAGTCGCGCTTGTGCACCTCCTCGACCACCTCGCGCCACAGCACGCCGGTCTTCATGACGTTGCGCTTCTCCATCGAGGTGACCTTGTTGCGGCGGGCGCGGGCGAGCTCGAAGGCGACGCGGGCGATGCGCTCGATCTCGTAGGTGTCGTAGACCTGGGTGTCGACGGCGCGCTTCTGGCCGTTGCCGATGTCGACGATCTGCTTGGGCTGGCCGAAATAGACGCCGCCGGTCAGCTCGCGCACGATCATGACGTCAAGTCCCTCGACCAGCTCGTGCTTGAGGGACGAGGAATCGGCAAGCGCCGGGTAGACGATCGCCGGCCTGAGATTGGCGAACAGCTCGAGGTCCTTGCGCAGGCGGAGCAGCCCGGCCTCGGGGCGCACATCGTAGGGGACCCTGTCCCACCTGGGACCGCCGACCGCGCCGAACAGCACTGCGTCGGCGGCAAGCGCCTTGGCCATGGTTGCGTCGCTGATCGCCTGGCCATGGGCGTCGTAGGCGGCGCCGCCGACCAGGTCTTCCTCGCATTCGAAACGGTCGCCGCCCTCGTCGTTCAGCCAGGCGATGACGCGCTTCACCTCGGCCATGACCTCGGGGCCGATGCCGTCGCCGGGAAGGAGGAGAAGATGGTGAGTGGTCATGACGGGTCCGCGCAGCGAGGGGTGAGTGAGGCGTCTTGGCTAGTGGGCGAGGGCCGAATTGGCAAGGCCGCGACGATCGCGTGGAACCTCAGCGCGTAGCCGGGATCATCGGCCGGTCGAGGCCGGTGCCGACGGACGCCGCGCCGCTGAGGCGGCGGCGCTTTGTCGGGTGCAGGCTCGGCTTTGACGCGCCCGACCGTCGGCGCTAGAACGGGCGGGCCAATTTCCTGCGGTCTTCCTCGGGCAACCAAGCAAAATGTCGAGCGCCAATACCCGGGCGAATCGTCCGATCTCGCCGCATCTGGCGATCTATCGCTGGCGGTTGACCTTCCTGATGTCGGGCTTCCACCGGGCGACCGGCTTCGCAATCTATTTCGGCACGGTGCTGGTGGCGTGGTGGCTGGTGGCGGCGGCGAGCGGGCCCGGAGCATTCGTTGTTGCCAATCGGGTGTTCGGCTCCTGGTTCGGGCTGCTGGTGCTGTTCGGCATGTCGTGGGGGCTCATCCACCACATGGTCGGCGGCGTGCGCCACTTCATCTGGGATTTCGGCGCCGGCCTCGGCAAGCCGGCACGCGACCAGCTGGCGCTTGCCACCATCGTCGGGTCGGTGGCGATCACGCTCATCGTCTGGGCGGTCGCCCTGGCGATCAGGTAGGCCGATGCGCACCCCCTTGAGCCGCGTCCGCCACTATGGGGCCGCCCACGACGGCACCGGTCATTTCTGGCTGGAGCGGGTAAGCGCGGCGGCGAACCTGGTGCTCGCCATCGTGTTCATCATCGTCATGGTCGGGCTGGCGGGCCGTTCCTACGATACGGTGATCGCCGTCATCGGCTCGCCGATCGTGGCGGCGCTGCTGGTGATGTTCATCGCGGCGGCGGCGATCCACATGCGCATCGGCATGGAAGCGATCATCGTCGACTACGTGTCGGGCGAGGCGAGCCGGATGATCTGGCTCGTCGCCAACACCTTCTTTTCCATCGCGGTCGCGGTGATCGCCATCCTGGCGACCCTCAAGATCGCGTTGGGAGGCTGAGGCGATGGCGGACGACGGCAAGCCGGCGGCCCCGGCCGTCAACGGACGGGCCTATCCGCTCATCGATCACACCTTCGACGTGGTGGTGGTCGGGGCGGGCGGCGCCGGCCTGCGCGCGACCCTCGGGGCGAGCGAGCTGGGGCTCAAGACCGCCTGCGTTACCAAGGTGTTCCCGACCCGCTCGCACACCGTGTCTGCCCAGGGCGGCATCGCCGCCTCGCTCGGCAACATGGGCGAGGACGACTGGCGCTGGCACATGTACGACACGGTCAAGGGGTCGGACTGGCTCGGCGATCAGGACGCCATCGAGTATCTGTGCCGCGAGGCGCCGGCGGCGGTGTACGAGCTGGAGCACTACGGGCTGCCCTTTTCGCGCACCGAGGACGGCAAGATCTACCAGCGCGCCTTCGGCGGCATGACCACCCGCTTCGGCGAGGGCCCGCCGGCGCTGAGGACGTGCGCGGCGGCCGACCGCACCGGCCACGCGATGCTGCACACCCTCTACGGCCAATCGCTGCGCCACGCCGCCGAGTTCTTCATCGAATACTTCGCCCTCGATCTCATCGTCGAGGACGGCGCCTGCCGCGGGGTGGTGGCTCTGTGCCTGGAGGACGGCACCCTCCATCGCTTCCGCGCCCACAAGACGATCCTGGCGACCGGCGGCTACGGCCGCATCTACGCCACCTGCACCGGCGCTCATACCCAGACCGGCGACGGCAACGGCATGGTGCTGAGGGCGGGATTGCCGCTGCAGGACATGGAGTTCGTCCAGTTCCATCCCACCGGCATCGTCGGCGCCGGCTGCCTGATCACCGAGGCCGTGCGCGGCGAGGGCGGCTATCTCACCAATTCGGAAGGCGAGCGCTTCATGGAGAGCTACGCGCCGCACGCCAAGGACCTTGCCTCGCGCGACGTGGTCTCGCGCGCGATCACCATCGAGATCCGCGAAGGCCGCGGCGTCGGCCCGCACAAGGATTACATCCACCTCAACCTGGCTCACCTCGACGCGGCGGTGATCCGCGAGCGGCTGCCAGGCATCGGCGAGCTTGCCCGCATCTTCGCCGGCGTCGACGTCACCAAGGTACCGATCCCCGTGCTGCCCACCGTCCACTACAACATGGGCGGCGTGCCCACCAATCATCACGGCGAGGCGCTGACCAAGGTCAACGGCGAGGAGCAGGTGGTGCCCGGGCTGATGGCGGTCGGCGAGGGGGCATGCGTGTCGGTGCACGGCGCCAACCGGCTCGGTTCCAACTCGCTGATCGATCTGGTGGTGTTCGGACGAGCGGCGGCGATGCGTTGCCGCCAGACCATAGAGCCGGGCGAGAAGCACATCGAGCTCAGCAAGGACGCCGGCGAGCAGGCGATCGCCCGCCTCGACCGCTTCCGCCACGCTGCCGGCGGCACGCCCACCGCCGAGCTCCGGCACAAGATGCAGAAGATCATGCAGGAGAACTGCGCCGTCTTCCGCACCGGCGAGGTGCTCAGCGAAGGCAAGCAGCGCATCCACGCCGTGTGGCAGGAAAGCGACGACGTCGGCGTCAGCGACCGCTCGCTGATCTGGAACACCGACCTGATCGAGACGCTGGAATACGACAACCTGATCGTCGAGGCGGTGACCACCATGGACTCGGCCGCCAACCGCACCGAGTCGCGCGGGGCACACGCCCGCGAGGACTATCCCGACCGCGACGACAAGAACTGGATGAAGCACACCATCGCCTTCATCGACGCGGACAAGCGCGACGTCCGCCTCGACTACCGGCCGGTGCATTCCTTCACGCTGACCAACGACGTCCAGTACATCCAGCCGAAGGCACGGGTGTATTAGGGCAAGCACGCATAAATCGCCGTGAACCGGCAACGTCGGGGTCGGGGCGCTTTGCCGCAATGGCGGACGCCGTCAATGATGTCGCGAATGCGCCCGGAGCAGGTGCGGCGCCCCATGCCAAACGCCCGATCGGGTCATTCGGCAACGTCGGCTGTGTCCGGGGACCGGACGGCATGAGCTGGCGTGCGTTGTTGCGGGCGAACCATACACGGGACGTGAGATTTGTCGCCCCGGCAATCGTCCGCGGTGGTTGTTCGGCGGGAAATCCGTGCTCGTTAAAGTTGTCTCGCCGTTGCGGCGGGTCGCAGGGAATGCCTCGGCCCGTCGTTTGTTAACAGTTGGAAACGGCCTGAATTAGCCATTTCCGGCGTCGACCGTGCAAAACACGTGACGGTTCTGCCAAACTGGCTTATATATTGGGTACTTGCCCGGAGCCGTAGGAATGCCTCAAGAAACCGGGGTCGACGCTCGGTTTTTTTGTTGGTGCTGCGGCTTCGTGTACCGGAGCGACCGATTGTGGTCGCGTCGGAACCGTGTTCAGGCCAAGGATCGACTTTGCATGGCGCTCGCAACACTTTCCAACTCCGGGTACGCGGTCAAACCGCTTCCGGATAAGCTCGGCTATTGGCCCGGCGCGACAATCGCGTTTGTCGCGTTGCCCGACGAACTGTGCGATCTGCCGAACTCGTGTGACTTCGGTCGCGCGGCGCGGCGACAGGACTGGTCGCGTCCACTCGGTCCCGGCACCTATGACATCATCCACGCGTTCACGTGCAGCCGTGCGGAACTCGCCGCCGGTCTGAAGAAGCTCCGTCGCGCACTCAACGCCGACGGCGCTATCTGGATCTCATGGCCGAAGAAGGCGGCCAAGATGCCCACCGACGTCACCGAGGACGTGGTGCGCGCCGAGGCGTTGAAGCTCGACCTCGTCGACGTTAAGGTCGCCGCCATCGACAACACCTGGTCCGGTCTCAAGCTGGTCATTCGCGTCGACCAGCGCTGAGCTGTCATCGCGTTCGTTGGTCGGAGCCGGCGCGGGCCAGGGCTGCTGTCGCTCGAGGGTTGACGAGGGCGGTCATGGTGCAATTCACCCTTCCCAGAAACTCGCGCGTGCAAGCGGGCAAGCAATGGCCCCGACCGCAAGGCGGTACGGCGAGCGAATTCCGCATCTATCGTTGGGACCCCGACGGTGCGGCCAATCCGCGCATGGATACCTATTACGTCGACCGCGACGACTGCGCGCCGATGGTGCTCGATGGCCTGATCTGGCTGAAGAACAACGTCGATCCGACGCTGACCTTCCGGCGCTCGTGCCGGGAGGGCGTGTGCGGCTCGTGCGCCATGAACATCGACGGCGAGAACACGCTCGCCTGCACCAAGGCGATGGACGACATCGACGGGCCGGTCACGGTCAGGCCGCTGCCGCACCTGCCGGTGGTCAAGGACCTGGTCGCCGACCTGACCACCTTCTACGCCCAGCACCGTTCCATCGAGCCGTGGCTGAAGACCGAGACGCCGCAGCCGGAGAAAGAATGGCGCCAGAGCCACGATGACCGCGTCAAACTCGACGGACTGTACGAGTGCATCCTGTGCGCCTGCTGCTCGACCGCGTGCCCGTCGTACTGGTGGAACGGCGAGCGCTTCCTCGGCCCGGCGGTGCTGCTGCAGGCCTATCGCTGGCTGATCGATTCCCGCGACGAGGAGACCGGCGAGCGCCTCGACCAGCTCGAGGACCCGTTCCGCCTCTACCGCTGCCACACCATCCTCAACTGCGCCCAGACCTGCCCCAAGGGGCTGAACCCGGCGAAGGCGATCGCCGAGATCAAGAAGATGATGGTCGAACGGCGCCTCTAAGCAGAGGCAAGCGGGCAAGGCTGGCCAACTTTGCCTTCATTCGCCGCAATGTGCGCCTATATTGGCGGTTGCTACAAACGGGAAACGAGAGGTGACAGCCGTGGACAAGGCCACCGAAATCACCGGATCGCCGTGGACCATCGAGGCGGTGGAGAAGCTGAAGAAGTTGTGGGTCGAGGGCGTGCCGGCCGACATGATCAGCCAGACGCTGGCGCGACCGGAGCACGTGGTGCGCGCCAAGGCGGCGGAACTGGGGCTGCCCCAGCACGTCGAGCCCAAGTAGGCGGGCGTCGTCGTGTGCGCGCCGCGATATTGCAGGCCGGGGGCATCGTTTTGCTAGGCCGCAGCCGCACCGCGCGCGAAAAGCGGTTACAATTGTTGTCGATGATTCGACGACGGGCGGGTGGCAGAGCGTTATCGACGGCGCCGAGACTGGTGGTGCCGGTCGGGCTGGCGATTGCCCTGACGGGCTGCGGCGCGATCGGCGCGATCGACCTGCCTTGGCGGCGCGAGCGTCCGCCACCGCCGCCGGTCGCTTCGACGGCGCCGGCCCCGGTGGCGCCGGTGGAGAGTTCCAACCTGCCGCCGCCCAATCAAGGCACCACGCCAGCGCCCGCCAGCACGGCGATGACGGCGCCGACGGGCGAGGCGGCCGCGACGCAACCGCTGCCGCAGCCCGACGCCAGCGGCGCGCCGCCGCCCACCACCGGACTCGGCCGCACCGATCTCCTCGGCGGCTGGACCATCACGTCGGCCGGCGACTCCTGCCAGCTGTTCATGACGCTGACCAGCTGGACGGGGGGGTATCGTGCCTCCACCCGCGGCTGCGCCAGCGACCTGCTCAAGTCGATCTCGGCGTGGAACCTGCAAGGCAACCAGGTAATTCTCGCCGGTCAGGGCGGCACCCCGCTCGCCCGCTTGCAATCGGCCGGCAACAATCGGTTCGACGGAAGCGCCGTCAGCGGCGCCGCCACCGTCTCGTTCTACCGCTGAGGGCGATCTGCCCGCCGGCGCTTGCGCCGCCGCCCCAATCGGTCTAGTCAACCGGTGCGTCGGTTCCGGCGCATCACCACACCCGTCTTAGGGCATCAGCGCTATCCATGGCTCGTGCACGGGTTGCATTGATCGGCGCCGGTCAGATCGGCGGCACGCTGGCGCATCTGATCGGACTGAAGGAACTCGCCGACGTCGTGCTGTTCGACGTGGTCGAGGGCGTGCCGGATGGCAAGGCACTCGATATCGCCGAGGCCTCCCCGATCGGCCGTTTCGACGTGACGCTCGCCGGCACCTCCGCCTACGCCTCGATCAGGGGCGCGGACGTGTGCATCATCACCGCCGGCGTGCCGCGCAAGCCCGGCATGAGCCGCGACGATCTGCTCGAGGTCAACCTCAAGGTGATGGAGCAGGTCGGCGCCGGCATCAAGAAGTACGCGCCGAAGGCGTTCGTCATCTGTATCACCAATCCGCTCGACGCCATGGTGTGGGCGCTGCAGCGCCTCTCCGGCCTGCCGAGGGACATGGTGGTGGGCATGGCCGGGGTGCTCGACACGGCGCGGCTGCGCTACTTCCTCGCCGCCGAGTTCAACGTCTCGGTCGAGGACGTCACCGCCTTCGTGCTCGGCGGCCACGGCGACTCGATGGTGCCGCTGGTGCGCTATTCGACGGTCGCCGGCATCCCGCTGACGGACCTCATCGCCATGGGCTGGACGACCAAGAAGCAGATCGACGCCATCGTCCAGCGCACCCGCGACGGTGGCGCCGAGATCGTCGGCCTGCTCAAGACCGGATCGGCCTTCTACGCGCCCGCCCATTCGGCGGTCGCCATGGCGGAGAGCTACCTCAAGGACAAGAAACGGGTGTTGCCGTGCGCGGCGTCGCTCAAGGGCGAATACGGCGTGCGCGACCGTTACATCGGCGTGCCGGTGGTGATCGGCGCCAAGGGGGTCGAGCGGATCATCGAGATCGACCTCAACAAGGCCGAGCGGGCGATGTTCGATAATTCGCTCGCCGCCGTCGACAGCCTCATCGAGGCCTGCGTCAAGATCATTCCCTCGCTGGCCAAGTGAGGGCGGGCGGAGCCGGCTGGGGGTGACAGGCCGCCGATGAACATCCACGAGTATCAGGCCAAGGCGGTGCTGGCGTCATTCGGCGTGCCGATCGCCAAAGGCAAGGTCGTCCTCGCCGCCGAAGAAGCGGAATCGGCGGTGGGCGAGATCGCCGGTCCGGTGTGGGTGGTCAAGGCCCAGATTCACGCCGGCGGTCGCGGCAAGGGCCGCTTCGTCGGAGCCGGCGCCGGCGATGGCGGCGGCGTGCGTGTCGCCCGTTCGCCGCAGGCGGCGGCGCAAGAGGCTCGCCGGATGCTCGGCGCCACGCTGGTCACCCGCCAGACCGGCCCCGGCGGCCGGGTCGTGCGCCGTCTCTACATCGAGGAGGGCTCCGCCATCGCGCGCGAGCTCTATCTGTCGTGCCTGGTCGACCGCGGGCGGGGCCGCGTCGCCTTCGTTGCCAGTCAGGCCGGCGGCGTCGATATCGAGGAGGTGGCGGCGAGCACCCCGGACAAGATCGTCACCGTCCACGTCGATCCGGTCACCGGCTACGGCGCCGACGTCGGCGAGGCCGTCGCCGTCGGGCTCGGCCTTGCCGGCGAGGAGGCGCGCCAGTGCGTC
>Ga0307436_1000246_pt1 | contig 24467 bp, 24 predicted proteins | sample SalMarWE160440MG_FD_202513 | JGI IMG/M metagenome (GOLD analysis project Ga0307436, IMG submission 202513) | Salt marsh sediment microbial communities from the Plum Island Ecosystem LTER, Massachusetts, United States - WE1604-40 | ecosystem: Environmental > Aquatic > Marine > Intertidal zone >...
CTGCAAGTGCTGTTTTTTTGTCGCTCGCTTCATAACACTTTAAGTATAGCGCTGAGCACATTCCGGAGAAACCTCGTCCTGCGCCTTTATCTAGCATGTATTTGCTGGCAGTGATGGGAGGTCATTCGACCTATGCGGCTCAATCCAGGGTTTGAGAAGACCATCGGTCGGATTCATCGGCTAGAGGTGGAGCTTGGTCTTCGCGAACCGCGATGCTGATGACTCTCTCCTGGGATAGATTTTGCCAGAATCTCGTAGAGCATCAAAAGCCGGCGCGCCATCTCGCGCGCATCGTCAGCACTGATGTCTTCGCCGTAGTATTTCTTGTAAATCGCGCGGAATTCCTCAACGCTCTCGTCCGGCAGCATGTCTGCCAACTTTACCCCCTCCCGCTACCGCAAGTGGTACGCAAATTATCAGCGGGCACTAAGGTCACAAAGCGGTAGAATGCAAGAATGAATCCTGCAGACGTATTACCAAATCCGCCGAGTTTCTCCGAAGAGGAGATGCGCAAATTTCGGGAATCTAAAGATTTTCGAGAGGCCCTGTTTGAGTGGTACAAGTTCTCTGGGATGCTTGCGGGTACCATTGCGCACATCCAATATGAAAGTGAAGCTTTTAAAACAATTCCGCGTCACCATTTTCACGTACTAATTGGTCTACTGAATCGATGCGCGCGCCTTATGCTCTCGAATGTTGCCCTATCCCATGAAGGGAAATTTGGCGAGACGACCGCCATCGTTGACAGATGCATCTTTGAAAGCGCGGCGAAGGTCATTTGGTTATCGACTGAGACCTCGCAGGAAAAATTTAATCGTTATCTGGCTGACAGCTTGAGGACGGAACTGGAATTCAAGAGTCAGATCGAATCGAATATCGCCGAGCGAGGTGGCAAGACATTTCCTGTAGAGGATCGCATGCTTACTTCGATCCGAAATCATATCGAAGCATCACAATTGAGCGAGGCGCAGATCAACGAGACCCAACGTCTTCCAGATTTGGCAAGCATCCTCACCAGCATCGGGTTTAGTCGTCTAATTTATACAGTAGCCCAACGAATGGGGTCGCATCATGTGCACGGCACGTGGTCTAGTCTTCTATTTCATTATCTTGAGGAGGACCCGAGCAAACCTAACGAAACGCCGCGGGATACTCATTTCATTCCCCGATCCCATGACTGCGAGACTCACATAAACCAGTTCATGTTCGTACCCATTATTGTTCTTACAGCCCTTGAGACATACGTGAATTATGTATTGGACGAGGAGGCGGCTAATGCCTTCGGACAAGTTCTAGGCGGCACAAAGGAAGAGATAATGACACTTTACAACGAAGCCTTTGACGGTGATCTCACCTCATAACTGATGTTCAGGCATCGCTAGTCAAACGCAGGGAAAGCGCCCGCTGACAGCGGCTCAACCACGAATCCGGTTAGCGTCTAGGAGCGGAAACTCGCGAATTTGGTGACTTTGCTGGCAGTGATAGAGGACATTCGAACTATGCAGCACGATCCGGAGTTTGAGAAGACCATCGATCGGATTCATCGGCTAGAGGTGAAGTTTGGTCTTCGGGAAGCGCCGCCGGACGATCTTCTTCCGGAAGCGGCTTCGCCAAAAGTTCGTAGAGCATCAAAAGCCGACGCGCCATCTCGCGCGCATCGTCGGCACTAATGTCCTCGCCGTAGCATTTCTTGTAGATCGTGCGGAATTCTTCGACACTCTCATCCGGCAGCATGTCCGCCAACTTTACCCCCCGCTACCGCAAGTTGCTAAAAAATCAGAATACCTTCGACACATGTATCGGCCGTTGGGCTTTAGCTGGTCGCCTTGTCCAGGACCGCAAAATGATCCGGCGCAATCTGCTCCATCATTTCGAATAACTCGTCGAGCACCTTCTTCGTCTCAGGCACTAGTGCCGGATCGAACCCACCGCCAGTCATGTGAGATTGATCGTTTGTAAACTTGTAAATCGCATCGAGCTTTTGCTTGTCAAACCCCTCGTCTTTTAACAGTTCCATCTTCCTGTAAGGGTTATCGCTGTTCGGAACTCGGAACATCAAGAATGTGTCCCACACTTTACGCGCAACATTGGGAACGGGATAAGCACGCATCAGCGTCCCGTCTTGTTCTACACGCATTTCCTTGAGACGCTTGAAGAGATATTGATATTCGCTGTCGTACTCACGCAGCTCCTTGTCCATTTCGGCAATATTGGCACGACGCGCATCACCCACGAAATAGTTTCGAATAGCGAAATACCCTGTATCTCCTCGAAAATATCTACGCCAATTCAGCAGCAGCTTAAGGAAATCAAAGTTGTGCGTGAGCACAAATACTTGACAGCAACCTGCCACTGCATTTTTGAGAAAACTGAACGATTGATATAACGAATTTGAGTCGAAACTTGAAATTGGATCGTCGATTACCACGATGCCCGCATCTTTTGGGAACTGGCCATCGGCGAGATGGACCACGAAGTAAACAAATGCGATTGCCGTTTTCTCGCCCTCGCTGAGATATACAGCCGGTTGATTGCTGCGCATAATGCGATAACCCACAACCGCTTCGGTCTTTCCTCCCTTATCATCTTCAACAGGCTCAATATCAGGCTCAAAATGCAATTCGGCATGGCCCAGAAATGTACATAGTGCTCCATTGATCTGATCACAAGCTTTGTGCTCTGAAGAAACCTTCGCGCGAGCTGATGCGATCCTTTCACGTATGTCACTGATCTCCTTGGCGCGACGTTCAAGATCGCCATCTAACTCCTTTATCTCTGCCCTACGCCTTTTGACATCATCATAGATGGTGCTGAGATAGTGCGCTTTGATGTCACGAACCGCCTGCTCCTTGTGCTTCTGAAAGTCCTGCGTCTTGGTGTTGTGTGCTTTCGCGATTTCATTGACGCTATCTATCGCGTGCGTCATCGCCGAAAGATTGAGTACTACATTGAGGGATACCGCCTCGCCTGTTCGGCCCTTCTTGTTTTGTAGCGTCTTTGCAAATTCAGATATCTCGGAGAGAAGCTGTTCTTTCGCTTCGCTAAACTCTTTAACCTTCGTCTCAAACTCAGCCCGCAGTTCGCCGTACAGCCGCGCAGGATCATGGGCCACAACTTTGTCGATTGCTGCATATCCGTGCCGCAAATTCTCAAGAAGCGCCTCTATGCGCGCTTTTAACTTTTGGTCTGCCTCGCTGAAATGGTGAGCCAACTGTGACAGTCGTTCTTCGGTTATGGTATTCCCACAATATTCACAGGTCGTAGACTTATGCTCCGCGTGAATGCGCCGCCCCTTCTCAACCCATTCTGCGATATCGGAGTTTTGTTGCAGCCTTTCAACCAGCTCTGCTTCTACAGTTGTTGCACATACCCTTTCACCTTCGTTCTGACACTCAGAAATAAGGTCCACAAGCGGTACGTCGCGCTCATCAATAGTGATTAGTGGTATTTCGAGAATATTGATCGGTTGCAAGACATCCTGCTTTAATGTGCGCGTTCGCGCATCTAGGTCTTTCTCTGACAAAACGGCCGGAAGCGCAAATGACTCAAAGTCGCGCTCAGCGTCTGGACGTCGATAGTTGCGAGAAGCGACCCCGCTTCCCGCGACTGCGGCGCCAATTGTGCGTGCAATATCGCTAAACGCATCATCGTTGCCTTTTTCTTTGCGCTGTCTCTTCTGAGTGTAGCCTTGTAGTTCGCGAACCTTACCAGGGTCGTCTGGGTTCGTCGGGTCTCCGCTCAGCGCACGCTCATCCTTTTCAATTTGAGCGACAAGCTCTTTATTCTGCTCGCCGAGCGTGATCGAGATTGTGTTCGCCGTGGATTCTAAAACTCGTACGTTCTTTCGAACGTACTCCTGATTAAAAACACGAATCGGCCGCGGAAATTTATCAGTCGGGTGGAACCTTGTGCCGTCGGAATCCTCTAGTTCAAAATCAAAGTCCATCTCCGCGGGAGTCGATAAATAGTCGAAAAGCCGTGTGAGGGTCGTTTTCCCGCTGCCGTTCCATCCGTAGATAAGATTAACAGATTTGAATGCTGGTACATCGGACGACCAAGTGAAGTCGGCAAAGACAAGCCCGAGATTCTTTAGTTTGTTGATTTTTGTGATCATGCTCCGTCCGCCCCGCCTAACGGCCCACAGGGGGAATTGCTTAAAAGTATGGACCCGCCCTCAAAAAGTGCAATCGCCTCAAGACAGACGCCAAAGGCCACGATTTATCAAATTTAGGGCTAGGCAGAGCCTTATTCGCTCGAATGGCCCGAGAATTATTCCCACGGGCAAATTTTCACGCCTTGCTGGCAGTGATGGAGGACATTCGAACTATGCAGCACGATCCGGAGTTTGAGAAGACCATTGATCGGATTCATCGCCTAGAGGTGAAGTTTGGTCTTCGCGAACCGAATGCCAATGACTCTTTCCTGGAAAAGGTTTTGCCAGTGTCTCGTAGAGCATTAAAAGCCGGCGCGCCATCTCGCGCGCATCGTCGGCACTGACGTCTTCGCCGAAGCATTTCTTATAGATCGCGCGGAATTCATCAACGCTCTCGTCTGGCAGCATTCCGAGCAGAGTCCCCCCGTGATCTCTCACGCTCGATTCTTCGCCACTTTCTTTTTAAGACGTTCAATCCTCTTATCCCATCCACCACCCCACCCCTCCTGTGCGGCTCGCTCGCAAACAGAGATCGCGTCTTGGAATTCCTTCTGCTTCTCACGAATAATCGCAAGCTGTTCGAAGCCGACATGCCGAGGTAGCTGTTTCATGCCGAATTCTGCTTTGAATGCCTTTGCTGCCTCGTGGCTCATTGCAATCTGCTGCTTGCATCCTTCGACAGCTTTTTCCAATGCGAGATCGTCCAGATCGCGAAACCGATAGTAGATTTGTATCTTTGCTTGGCAGAAAAAGTGTCTATCCAACACCGGCGCGGTATCCAGCAATTCTTGCGCCTTGGCGAGCAGCTTGTACGCAATGTGGCGGTCGGGTTCTTTGCTAAACCAGCCAGCGAGACCAGTAATCAGGCCCGCCGCCGATCCCGAGGAGTGCGATATATTGCCTTCGACCAGGCTTGTTCCCAAGCCGCCAAGCGGCTGATAGAGTGAGATGATCTGTTCCCGCTCCTCGTTGGTGAACGTCGTCAACCACCAATCCGCGAGCCCGTAGTATCCGATGAGACCTGCTGGACGTTTTGAAAAGATGCCTATCATAGTGGTTCTCACAATTAACACACGACCGACTCACTCCAGCATTACTTGAGCTTGTGCTTCTTGAGGAAGAAGAGCAGCGCACATTGAATAATATCAAGTCCCTGCGTGAACAACTCGCGCCTGTTGTACATACTACGCGCGAACACGGGGTACTCTAGCAGCGACGTACGTGGCTTCATTATCCCCGAGTAACCGGTCTAGCTGTTCATCGGCAACCGCGACAATCTTGTTGCCGCCCGTCGCATCGAGAAAGAGGTTCTGCATCGACGCTATGAACCGCCTTCGATTTGCCTCGTTGTGCAGAAAGTCATCTTCTTGCTGCTGGTAATGTTGATAAATCCTCGACAATTGGCCGCTTCTCAGAAAGACTACTTTCGGGGCTCTGGGTCCCCCAAGCCTCTTGTACTTTGAGCGAAAGGACGTAGGCGCCGCTCTGTTGCTGACAAACACAAAGCCGCCGAGACCGCCATTGTCCCGGATCGTCTCGTTTCGCCTTGCCGCGGTTATGTACGTCTGATTTTTGGCTACTGTTCCAAGGCTAACATTGCCTTCAGCGTACTTTGAGTCCCACAAGAAACATCCAAAAGGCTGGGCGCTAACGATAGGAATTGCCGATATCCCATCAGGGACCGCCGTTCCGCGCCTAGACGCACCGAGCCAGATCGAGTTTCGAAACATGTGCGCCAATAACAAATGGGTATAGGCTTCGAACAATTCGGCACCAAGATTCTTCTTTTCACTGTTCTTCCGACGATAATATTGAGCATCAGTGTAGTGCTGTGAAGCGTCAGCAACGCAGCGCCGGGCCCTGTCAAGCCGACGCGTCGCCACATTTTGAATTTGTTGTTCTACCTTTTGAGCTTGTCCTTGTTCAAGTTCGTAAACGACATCGTGTAACGACCAGCATTCAATGGCAGCCGAGGAATAATCGGCCTCATTATCCCTTGCCGTAAGAACCCAAGCGTTTGGAAATCGCAATCTAAGCAGCTCAACCTGGCTTGGAGATAACAATCCTGAAATTGGCACTAGCTCCACTGAGAATTCGCCAATCTGAACGGATGCAATGCTTAAGTCTCGGCCGAGCAGCTTCTTCTGAAAGAGCTCCACATCAACGTTGGCCTCCTTAAGCTTGGACGCAACGTACTGAGCGGCTTTCTTTTCATTGACCTTTGGTTGGACGACTGTGCGGCCAGCGAGCAAACGCTCCCCGCAGTTGGCGCAATAGTTCCGCTTTCGCTGGACGCCATAGGCTAGGCGACAATCCCGATTTACACAGTATCGAGGATCGTCGTGGGTGCGCCACTCGCCGCCAATTATCTCAGCCTTCACCAGCGCCTTGTAGATATCGAGCGCACGTTCGGATCGAAGATCTATTTCACCCTCGCGTCGCCCCACGACCTGTAGAAAGCGACGATAAATCTCCTTGTCGTTGAGATCGGCATAGGAAATAAACGAACCCAAATTGAATCCAAAATCTTGTCGGAAGTCTAGCAGTATCCGTTCTCGGTCAGACGAGTTCAAGCGGCGATCCTGTAAAACAAACAAGAGCGCACCTATTATGTCACTCGCAGAGCCCCGGATATCTATGGTGACAGGAGCCCGGCCCGCTAATTCCTTGTGTGAAATCCGGAAGCTGCCAACCACTTGCTCCGCGTCGGTATCCGAGAGGCGATTTCGATATGGCCTAAACGCAGTGATATCTGCGGGCTGCCTAAACTTTGGAGCTACTGTTATTCGATAGTCATCCTGAAAGTAGGACACCTCGACTAGCCCGAAGTGCTCAGTTTGCCCCGCAAACATAAACGCGCGAAAGCGATCAAGACTTGCGTCACTCTGGGGACTGTCAACGTATGAATTGAAATATCCAATTAGAGCGGACCGTATCCGCTTATACTCAGCTTTGGAATCGGCCGAAACCTGAACTTCAATTCGGCCGCCCACACGCAAGAGCTTTATAAACTTGTAAACCGGACGCCCTTGGCCCGTCTTGCGAATGCAAACCACCTTCGCGCCACCATAGTCGAAAGCATCCACAAACGCATATTTGGCTCGCGAGTCATGCCGGTTGAGCACTCTCGTGAAGCGCTGACCACTAATTTGCGCGAGCGAACCCACACGACGATACTTAATTTCGTACCTTCGACCCTCTCCTTTCCGGTTCAATTCGGAGAGGAGCCAAAGTTCTCGAAATCGTGCCCTCAAAGACGCCAGGTCGTTGCGACGAAACCTGTTAAATAGCCGCTCGAACGCCTCGCTGCGAGAACTCGCATTTGTCCAGCGTTGAACCGTATCCGGATCCCTACGAAAAAACTTGCAAAATTTGTGGAAGACTAGCCGGTCGTAGTAGTGACTAAAGTGGGTATACGCAGTCTCAATGATTTGCCGGTCGACGCCCATCTTCACCAAAGGTGAAAAATCACTTCTTCTGGGATCATAGCGTGCCAGGAATCGATTGCGTTTCGGTATTTCTATCCCCAGCGCTTTCCAGAAAGCGGTCCACTGCTGAGGCTGTATGTTCCTCTTACTAGGCATGAAAAATGAAATCGTTGGAGTGAAAACGATTCAAGCTCAGACTAGCATAATTGTTAGGTTCTTACCGCAAGTCACCGGTATGTGCCCGAGAAAGCCGAAATAGGCCCGTTACTTGGGGTGCGCTGACTCCAAAAAAGGGGACAACGGCGTCCAAGGCCTGCCCTTTATCGAACTTCGGGCTCGACAGAGCCGCTTTCTTTCGATTGGCCCGATCTGCCCCCTAGAAATGAGGTTCGATCTGCGCCTTCCTCTACCTCACCGCACTTCAGTGTAAAAGGCTTCGCTAGACGCTCGTAGAGCAGCATGAGGCCATGCGCCATTTGGCGCGTATCTGCATGGCTAAGCTCCTCGTGATGACATTCTTTGTAAATGGCACGAAATGCTTCGACTTGTTCCTCGGACAACATGCATGCATCGTCCCCCGAGACCGCCCGATTGAACTAGAGTTGAGATTTTTCCCGAAAGACAAGGATGCGGGATAGTCCCCATTTCATTGGCAATCTCCAAAGGTCAGACCGAAACGCAAGCAGCTGGCCTACAGGAAAAGACGGGCCCGGACACTGTGTCCTTCGCCGCCCGACTGCTTCGTTCTTGATAGTTATGCCTGATCTTGCTTGGGATAGGGCCCTAAGAAACGCGCGCCGTTGTAGTGAATGAGGTGACTGGGGTTGTCCGCAACCCACACCTCTGTCTCCCACGAAATCGCCTCGGCGTATTTTGTAAACGTGCGCCGATCAGGAAATGCGCTAACAAGCACCAGACCGGCAGTCGAACTTGCAAACAGCTCTTGCAGTTCTCCATGCCGCTTGCCATCGACGGGACCGTGTGAGGTGACCGCTTCTGCAAGAATCAGCCAATTTCGTTCGGGGTAGTAAATAATCACGTCCGGCATCTTGCCGTGATCGCCGACTTTCACACCCAACGACGTGAGGAGCGCCTCATCGAAATATCCCCACTTCTCTCCCGTATCGCCCGCGTAGACAAGCTGTCCACCCGGCACAAAACGTGGCCCAAATTCCTCCCACACAAGCTTTATGAGCTCGCTGTGCAGCCCAGGACTGAGGGTAATCTCCTGACCCTCGGCCAATTGCAGTGGCACCATCGCCATCTCGCGCTCGCGCGCATACTTGGCAGCGAGGGTCTCCCGGGTTGACTGAAAATCAGCAAGCAGGTGCGGGTAGTTGTCTGAACCGAACGCCTTGAGAACCTCTATGAGCGTCGGCTCGATTTGATAAACCGCATGGGGACTATTTGTCGGCCGATCCGGCTTATCGGGATTGTACACCGCAATCGCAGCCTCGACGAACTGGTGCATCGTTTGCCGGCGGACGGTTTCCCGAGTATTGGGGGCGTACTCTTTGTCATAGTGCTCCCGCGCCCAATCCATGATAGGCGTGATTCCCATCAGTGGAGCCGTTGCCTCTGACCACTTCTTACCCGGAGAAAGATCGAGTAGCGCCAGCAGGCACAGGGCCGAGCGTTCGTTCTGTTGGGCACGAGGAAGCCCAAGATCACTCAGGACGGAGAGCGCCTCCTCGATGTGTTTTTGCTTCTGATCGTTATGCGCCATGGTGCGATTCAATATAGCGATCAATTGGAGCCTGCGTCGGCGCCTTCATCTTGGCTGCCCACTTTCCAAATTGAACTAATAACTTCTTCGACGGAAAGCGCATGTTCCTTAGGTCGGTAGCATTGACCTGGGTATGGCCGCTAAAGCTTCGAAAGCGCTCATCCACGATAGTTGAGTTGAGAAACAACGCGATGCCGCGAGCCACGCTGGCGTCGAGACCATGCTTACCCTCATGAATGACATTGAGGTGATTTTCAAATCCGATCCAATCTCCGGGTAGATTGTTGGGGTCGACTACATAAGCAACCAGACGCCGCTTCTCCTCCTTCGAGGAAAAACGTTTTGTAATCGTGTACCAGCCATTCGGAAGTAACCACTTTCGGGTATCATCCGCCAGGCGCAGCGCGTTCGGCTTCTTGTGCTCAAATGGCCAGCGGAATTCGCCTTTGGAGAAGTGATGCGTATAGAGCAGCGGCGCAGAGTTTTTCTTCGGCTTCTGCAGCCAATAATCACGAACCCTAAAGTCGACCACGGGGCCAGTAGCAACGCCGAACCCTAATTCTGCAAGAGTGTAGGCGAATAGCGACTGCGACCCATTCACTTCTCGTGTCGGGATATGGATGAAGCGCTCCGGATCATCTGGCTTCACCACGTCTTCAAACACCAATTTCCGCTCCGTGTAATCCGCGAACGTCTGATCATTAGAGGAACTTACGATAACCGGACCCTGAGCCGCGCCACGCACCAAGCGAACAATGATGTTCTCTTGGAGTACATCGTCTTCGTGAAATGCCTTTTTGCGACTTTCAAAGACGTGGATATTGGTAAGCGCTACCTGTTCAAATAGCCAATGACGAAACGGCCGGAAGTAGCTCCCATTGCAAAAGCTACGCGGCACAATGGCCACAATCTCCCCATCTTGATCGGCAAGTGCGATGCCGAGGGCGAGGAATGCGGTATATAGATTGACCGTTTCTACGCCGATTTGCCGGAGAAGCTTGCGATACTCGGATGCCGCTCCAATTTTCTTGTATGGCGGGTTCAGGATGACGTGGGTGAAGCGCGGCCCGCCGAAGGAAAGCGCAAAGCTGGCTTCCCGCACGAAATCGCGTTCGATTTGGTTGGCCTTGATCGGGTGGCCGGATGCCTTCCCCGCAGTCTCGATGCTTCTTAGGAGTTCGCTTAGAAAGCCATTCAGAAGCGGCTCTATCTCATAGGTTGATATCGACAGACTGGCATGAGCAGGGGCCTCCTTCAGGAACGCTGCCGAAAAAGCTTCGGTTAGCGAACCCACCCCTGCCCCCGGATCGAGCAATCGGACCTCGGCCGGCCATTTTTTGAACAAGGAGGTCATGAAGTCGGCAATAGCGGTCGGCGTCATGAACTGCCCGAAAGCAGCTCGCCGAGAAGGGTCGAGCTGTTTCGATGCAGCGCGCCGCACTTCGTCGATAGGTCGGAGGACCGCTTGATTCATTGTTATATTCTAGCGCCTGCTGACAGCTTGAGCCAATGTGGATATTGAATTTTCCAGCCTGAACCATACGGGCGCCAGCTGAGACCGAGTCCTCCGCTCGCACCTGGGGGGCCTGCGCAGATTGAGTATCCCGAGCAGGCCTAGCCATCCCGAGTCACTATTCGGCGATTTCCAGGCTACAAGGACGCGCGAACAGACGAGGATACGGACCGGAATTCTGTATCCCCCAGCTGTATCCGCCTCAACTTGCCAAAATTGGCCGTGCTATCAATCGCTTTCTGGCTCTAGCGCGAGTCACTTTCAACCCCGACTTTCCAGCACCAGCTAAGCTGTGCGCCAGCGCACAAACCAAGTTCTATGTTCCTCCTCAGGTCGAGATTCACCTACAGCAAGGACGTACGTCCAGCTGTAGGAACCATCTCTTCATATAGGAGGACGCCAAGGGTGTAGGCGCTAGTGGCAAGGAACGAGTCAGCCTCAACCAAAACCGGGCGCAGCGACCCCCAATCCAACAGCTGGCCTCTAAGGAACTTCGTGCCGCCAGAAATCTCGCGCGCAAATCCGAGTTCGAAAATTTGCGCAATTTGCAAATTTCGGCTTTTTGGGAATGGAAAATTTAGTTTCAAACGCGTTCGAATATTTCGAAAGCAGCGCCCGAGCAAGATAACATAACGGTGCGCCTATAGCGCATTTCGCCTCGTTATCCGGCCAGAATAGAGCGAAAACCCATAAGCGTCGTCTGTAGCAGAGGGCCGAAGGCCAGCTTTTGGCGCATTTACCCGCCTTAGCTGCCACACCGGTTGTCGCATGATGTCGCCATATGTCCGGGCATGGAATCACGCGCATCGGTCAGGTGGACTTCCGCAGCAATAATCACACCTTCGGAATTCGTGACGAAGATCGCTTCGCCCATGTCTACATCATCGGAAAGACCGGCACGGGCAAATCCACTCTGCTGGAGTCGATGGCACTACAGGACATCGCGCGGGGCAACGGCGTGGCCCTGATCGACCCCCACGGCGACCTGGTAGAGCGCGTCGCCCGGCAGGTTGCCACCTCTCGCCAAGCCGACCTCATCTACCTGAACACCGCCGATCCAAAGCAGCCCTATGGCTACAATCCGCTGCGTCACGTCCGCGAAGACCGGATAGCGCTTGCGGCCTCCGGCATCCTGGAGGTCCTCAAGAAGATGTGGCCCGAAGCCTGGGGCGTGCGGATGGAGCACATCTTGCGCAACATCCTTATGGCGCTCTTGGAGCAGCCGGCGGCCACGCTACAGGATGTGCTTCGCATCATCAGCGACAAGGACTTCCGAAAGGAGATTACCCGATCGGTGCGGAATGCCACGGTGCGGGACTTCCTCGAAAAGGAGTACGAGCGCTTCACATTCGGCTACCGAGTCGATGGCACCGCTCCGATCCAAAACAAAGTCGGTGCCTTTCTCGCCGATCCGTTGCTCAATCGCATCCTCACGCAGCCGAAGCACGACCTGCACATTCGGCGGGTCATGGACGAGGGCAAGGTGTTGTTGGTGAACCTCGCCAAGGGCCGTATCGGCGAGGACAGTTCCTCACTGCTCGGCGGCCTATTGGTGACGACGATTGGTCTTGCGGCCTACAGCCGTGCCGACGCGCCGCCTGTCAAGCGCCGAGGCTTCTTCGTCTACGTGGACGAATTCCAGAGCTTCACGACGTTAGCGGTCGCCAACATGTTTGCCGAACTTCGTAAGTACCGGGTCGGGTTCACGGTGGCCCACCAATACCTGCACCAGCTTGAGCCTGACGTTCGCCACGCCGTGCTGGGGAACGCCGGCACCATCATTTCATTCCGCGTCGGCGCTGAGGATGCTCCGTACCTTGAGCGTGAGTTCGTCGGAGAGTTCGAGCAAATAGACCTGATTCAACTGCCAAACCACCGTGTCTATCTCAAACTCATGATCGACGAGATGCCGTCCAAGCCCTTTAGCGCGCTTACGACCATGCCTCACGCTTCGCACGAGCCGTGAGCCCAAATGCATTGCAACAAAATGTGATCCTTTTTGCATAGCGTGACATGCACCCGCGGCGGCGTCCGCCATGACCCATAGCGCTCGGTTACGGCGATAGCGTTTGCCTCTAATTCGGATGCCCTCACCAACCGAGGGCATACCGATGAACTCTCGCTCACGCTCCAAGTATCGCGTCATTTACGCCGATCCGCCCTGGCCGGAATACGGAGGTGGCAAGATCAAGCGCGGCGCCGACCGCCATTACCCGCTCATGTCGGTCGGCGACATTGCGCGTCTCGGACAGTCTTTGGAGCCATATATCGCCGACGATGGCTGTCACCTGTACCTCTGGGTGACGAACGCGCATCTTGCGAGTGGCCTCATGGTCATGGATGCCTGGGGCTTTCGCTACAAGACCACGATCACATGGTTCAAGGACCGCTTCGGGTTGGGTCAGTACTATCGCGGCCAGACGGAGCATTGCCTTTTCGGCGTACGCGGCCGGCTGGCCTATCGCACCACCAAGCAGGGCAAGCGCGCCCAGGGCGTCACCGCCATTCATGCGCCGCGAGGCGTCCATTCCGTCAAACCCGAGGAAATGCGGCAGATGATCGAGCAGGTCAGTCACTCTCCCCGCTTGGAACTCTTTGCGCGCCGCCGGGCCTTGGGCTGGAGCGCTTGGGGCAACCAGGTTCAGTCCGACATCTCGATGGCCGCATAAGGGTCTGGCACATGGAAGCCCGCAAGCGCCGCTCGCGTATGCGCCGGGTCAGCTCAGGCAAGCGCATTGAACTGACGGAGCGCGATATCGACCTGTTCAAGCTTCTCAGCCGCTATCGATATCTGCGGTCGAATTACCTGTACGCGTTCCTTGGCGGTCATTCGGAAACTCGCTTCAAGGAACGCCTAGGCCATCTGTACCATGATGGCCGCTACATCAATCGCCCCGAGCGGCAGTGGCAGTTCGCCAAGGCCCGATACGCACCGGCGGCATACGAGCTTGACGACAGGGGCGAGCAAGTCCTCCGCGAGCAGGGTCTAGCGCAAGCCGATAGCCCCCTTCTCGCAAAGGGCCGCTGCGGGGCGTATCGGCAATTCGCACATCAGCTCATGGTCTGCGAATGTATGGCTTCGATTGAGCTGGGAGCACGTCAAAACGCGGGCCTGCGCTTCATTTCCTGGCAAGAGATCATGGCGAGGGCGCCGGAGGAAACACGCCAAATGCGCAATCCGTTCGAGCTTCCGGTCTCAGTCTCATATCCTTGGCCACGAAGCGAACAACCGCTGCGAGCGGATCTCAAGGTAATTCCGGACGGGCTCTTCGGCCTGGAATACACCCAGATTGGTCAGAAGACCTATCGTTTCTTTGCCCTGGAAGCGGATCGAGCCACGATGCCGGTCCGGCGATCAGACATGGCCCAATCGAGCTATCTGAGAAAGATTCTAGGGTACCAGGAGGTAATTCGCGCCAATGTGCATAAATCGCAGCTTGGCATCCCAAACCTATTTGTTCTTACCGTAACAACAAACGCCTCGCATCTCACCAATATCATGACGCTCGCAAACGAGCTTATGCCGAGTGGAAAGAGCAAACTGTTTCTGTTCAAGCATACCGGCGACATGCCGGAACAAGGACGCCTCAGACTATCTTTGAATGAGCCTTGGCAACGCGTCGGCTACGACGCATTAGGAATTGATGAGCAGTGAACTTCCGCGCACCGTCGACCTCGTCTTCGAGAAAGACGGTATATTGCCTGTTGCAAGCGCATCATCCTATCTTCCGAATATAGTGAAGCGCTGGCAATCCAGAGACGCTGTCAGTGATAGAGGTTGGATTTGCCGATATTGTCGCGGCGGAAGCTCGCTTGGATGGCTCGTTATCAACGCTTACAATGCCCTCGACATAGAAAGAAGGAATGCCGGCGCGTTTAAAACCGTTTTTCATTTCGGTGATAGCGCCCGATAAAGTACTCTTAGCATAGCCTTGGTTGCGATATTTCACCGGCACTGCGACGCCCAATTGAAAGCACGGCAGTCCATCCACAAAATCCACAGGTATGGCATTCACGAATGCTTTCACCGTTTTTCCATCGAGTCTCACGTAGGTGAGGCGAGAAAGCCCGGGACCGAGTTTGTCCATGAATACGAAGAGATCGGGATCAAGCTCTGCGTGCTGTAGGCGAATCTCGCCATCAATTAACGCCTGTTGAAATGACACCAAGGCATCCATTGGATCGGTCATGCTCGCCATGTACTTGCCTCCATGTAGTAGCGGAGAGGACGGGAGGCGTTTCGCTTCCCGCCCGTTCTTGTTACGCAGCGTTGCTCTTGAGGAATTGCAGGCCACTCAATGCGGTCCGGAATTCCTCAATTGCCTTCCGATCCGGCACCTTGTAGTTGCGCGGCATACACATCACGAGCTTGCCCTTGTCCCGCTTCATGGTGATGGACATGATACCGGGCTGATACTTCCGTTTTTTCGGGTTGTCGTGCTCGTTCGCATACTCACAGACCAGAGTGAGCACCTCGGGTTGGAAGAACGTCTCCAGCTCTTTCAGCTTGTCCAAGACTCTCTCGAAACGCTTGAGCAAGGACTCAAACGAACGCTTCATGTGGGCGATATTTTTCTCTGCCCATTCTTCGCGAGCGAGAGCTTGCACGGCGATCACCTGAAACTCGGCTGCCGCTTTCTTCCATTCGAGCTCGGGGTCGTTCTCCTCTTCGAAGAGCACATTGGGGAAGTAGCTCATCCTGCGGGCTCGCATGTCCGCCTGGGATACGAAGAAGAGATTGTCGTGAATCCACTGAAAGTGCTCATACGCGTGGTCACGGGCATTATCGAACTTCGTGAACACCGCCGAGTCCGTCACCTCCTGCATCCAGCCGAGGAACGGGTCGATGGCGGCCCGGATGTCCTTTGCCCGGCGCAGGGTATCTCTGCGTGCGACAGCCGCATCGAAGTCGGCCGTGTACGCATCGAAGTCCTCGCCATAGATGGTGCCGCCACACATCCAGCCGACCATGAAGCGCTTGTTACCCTTCCGCATCACGAAGCCGGCGAGATGTCGGTGATGACCATGAACACAGACAAATTCTTCTTGGCGGCCTGAGCCGCGCAAGTCGTACTTGAACTCGACGTATGGCTCTTCATCCCCTTCGGGGATTTCTTGCACGAGGTCCGGCAGGCTTTCCGGGTCCTCGATGATGAGCTCGGCGTTGACTAGCTCCTCGTCAGACAAAGACTCCCAATACCGGCGAATGCCGGGCTTCTTCGGCGTCATCGTATGATGCTCCGTCAAATGATGTTGCGATTTGAGAAGGCGGCTAATAAGCGGCCGCCACTACGCCGAGCTCGACAGCCTCGAAAATACACGATTACGAAAACGCGAGACTTCCACTGCTTTGAGAGACAGCTTGGTCTTGGAGGTCATTCAAAACGTCCTTGTGGGACGCCGAGCAGCATACCTTGCGAATCGAAGCCTCAAATGATTCCGTTCGCGAGTTGATTCGTCTGCCAGCGTCACAGATGTTGCTGCGGCGAGGGCTGGGCCCTGGGGAGGTTTCCCGGCTCTCGCACGCGTGTGCCGATAGGCAGCCTCAACCGAATCCATGGGAACTGAGTCGCGTCAACAGGCGCGATCCCCGTTTGTTCTCCGATCCCCCGTCTATCCACCAGCAGTGCCCCACCACGCAAAGGCATGAAGCGCGTCCGCGGGGATGCGTGCGCGGGGTCGAACTCGACCTCGCGACGCTGATCCGGACGCGTGGCCGCGACTTTCCACTTTCGATGCTAGAGAGCCGGCTCAAGTGCCCGCGCTGCGGCTCACGCATGGGGCGACTTGCATTTGTCGCGCCGCCTTGAAGCCACCGGGCGGCAGTCGGTGCCTGAGCGGTGCCTAATGATTTGGGCCGAGTAGCTAAGTATTTGAAATCATGGTGCCCAGGGGCGGAATCGAACCACCGACACCGTGATTTTCAGTCACGTGCTCTACCAACTGAGCTACCTGGGCGCCGACCCGCCTCATCGAGGCGGGGGTGGAGAGCGCGGGGCGTTATAAAGGCCCTCACCCGTACTGTCCAGAACGGCACAAACTCAACAAAATTCAAGCTTTGATGCCGATGGCGGCGCGGAACCGCTGCTTGAGCGCGGCGCCGTCGCGCAACGGCAGCACCCGCGGCGGCTCGGAGGCCGCGATCGCCACGCGGGCAAACAGGGTCTCGCGCAAACGCTTCAACCGGCCGGCGAGGTCGACGAGGCCCGCCTCGTCCTCGACATCGAGACAGATGGGGAAACCGCAGGCCTTTGCTACGCCGACGAGATCGGCGCCGCTCTGGGTATGGCTCGGCTGCATGCCGGTTTCGCCGTAGACGCCGTTGTCGAACACGATGACAGCCAAGTTGGGCGGCCGCTGGATGCCGATGGTGGCGAGCGAGCCGAGACCCATGAGCATCTCGCCATCGCCGGTGATGACCGCGACCCGGCGTTTCGGCTGCGCCAGCGCCAAGCCGAGCCCGATCATGGCGGCGCCGCCCATGGCGCCCCACAAATAGAAATCGCGATCGTTGTCACCGAGCGCGGCCATATCCCAGGTGGTCGAACCGAGGCCCGGCACGACCAGCAGATCATCGCCGCGGTCGGTAAGCAGGGTCGCCATGGCGGCGCGGCGCTCGAGTCGACCGTGCATCATCTGGTCCAAACCTTTTTGCCGATGAGCTGCTGCGACAGCAGCACGGCGACGATGCGCTCGTCGCCATAAGCCTGCTGCACGGCGCGCGTCGCCAGGCCTTCGACCTCGCGCGGCTCGCGCGCGCGATAGACTTGCGTTTCGCACAGCTTAAGCACCGGTTCGACGATCGATCCCATCGGCACCTGCCATGGGTTGAACTCCTCCCACTCGCCGCGCATGGTGATGAACATCAACATGGGAAAACGGCAGGTGCGCATCAGCGACAGCATGTTGATGCAGTTGCCGACGCCGCTCGACTGCATCAACAGCGCTGCACGCGCGCCGCCCAGCCAGGCGCCGGCGGCAAGCGCCACGCCCTCCTCCTCGGTGGTGAGCACCACGTCGCGGATTTGGCTGTCGGCGCGGCAGCGGTCGATCAGCCGGGCGTGGCCGGCATCGGGCACGTAGCCGACCTGGCGGATGTCCGCGCGCTTGAGCGTGTCGAACAGGCGGTCCGGCCAATCGGTTGTTTGCGCGGGCGCGTTCATGATTCTTCGTCCGTGCCGTCTTGCGCCGGGCGCTCGCCGTCCTCGTCCTCGTCTTCCTTCGCCGGCACCGTATAGACGCCGCTGAGCCAACGATTGAGATCGATGTCGGCGCAGCGTTTCGAGCAGAACGGCTTGAACGCCTCGTCCACCGGCTTGCCGCAGATCGGACAGACGCGCGCGGAAGGCGTTTTGCGGTCGATTTCGTTCATGCTTTTTCCTTGCGCAAGATCTTAACCGAAAACCGGTTCCCATCCCCGATCAAGTCGAGGACAAGCTTTGCGGGATCATGCGCTATTTCCAAAGCGCGAAACCCATGCCGCAGCCGGTGCCGGCGGCCGAGCGGTAGCACGGGATGTATTCTTGCCAGACATTGTTGAGATGCCCGGCGGCGCCGGCGACCGTGATCCAATTGCGGATTTCCGATGAGCCGGAATTGAGCTTCTGCAGCGGCAGCGACGCCAGCGCCTCACCGTCGCCGCGCTTGAGCGCGTCAAGCACGCCGCGGTCGAGCTCCTCATCGACGGTGAAATGGCTCAAGCCCCCGGAGGCGAGGATGCCGACCCGCTCGCCGCCCCTGGAATTCTTTACCGCCTTGCGGATGGCTTTGCCGAGATCGTGGCAGCGGCGCGGGCGCAGCTGATTGGGCGGAAAGTAGGTGTTGAGCGCAACCGGCACCATCGGCACGACATGATCGTTCATCATGCGCCGGTGCACGAAGCCGAAGGCGTGGCCCTCGCCGTGTTCCTTGGCCAGCCGCTTGGACTGGCTGACGTCGAAGCCTTGCGCGATCAACTGCTCGATCAGATGCAAGCCGAGCGTGGAAGCGACCGGATAGTCGCGCGATTTCTCGGCCTCGTGAAATTGCGCGCGCGCCTTGCGCCAGAACTGCGGCGCATCTTCGTCCATGTGCAGCGGGTTGTTCGCGATGGTCTCGCCCCAATAGACCAAGATCGCCGGCATATTGTCCTCGAAGAACTGCTCGTGCTGATCGTCGCCGATGACTATCAGCGCGTCGAGCTTCGCGTCGGCCAAGTCGCGCCCGAGACGCGCGATGTTCTCAGTGCAGCGCGCTGAACGCTCTTCGAGAACCTTGGGCTCGATCTGCTGCGCGATCGACGGATCGGCCTTCTCCAGCAGCTCGCCATAGGTGCAGGGCCGCCCGTTCTTGTCGAACAATTTGCGGCCCGAGGCGTCGATGGCGGCGTGCTTGGGATAATCCTCGGCCGGACTGTTAAGCAGCGGGCTGTGCGAGGTTCCGATGGCGAGCACGATATCGGCCATTTTCACTCCAATTCACGCTGCTTGCGGCCCGCGTCCAGCGCACGCAGTTCCGTCTTCAGGATCTTGCCGTAGTTGTTCTTCGGCAGAGCGTCGACAAAAACATAATCCTTCGGCCGTTTGAAGCGCGCAATGCGCTCGAGGCAGAGCGCGTCGAGCGCGGCGGCGCTGGCGTTGCCGACCACATAGGCCACCACCACCTCGCCCCATTCGCGGTCGGGCCGGCCGATGACCGAAACCTCGCGCACCGCGTCATGGGTCAGCAGCACTTCCTCGACCTCACGCGGATAGATATTGGAGCCGCCCGAGATGATCAGATCCTTGGAGCGGTCCTTGAGGTGGAGATAGCCTTCTTCGTCGAGGTTGCCGACGTCGCCGGTATGCAGCCAGCCGCCGCGCAAAGACGCCGCGGTGGCCTCCTCGTTCTGCCAATAACCGGACATGATCACGCCGCGGCAGAGAATTTCGCCCGGCTCACCTTGCGCCACCGGCCTGTCGTCGGCATCTGCGACCATAACGTCGACGATAGAATAGGGCTTGCCGGCAGAACCCAGACGCTCGCGCCAGCGGGGATGATCGCGGTCGGCGATGTCTTGCTTCGACAACGTGGTGATGGTCATGGGCGCCTCGCCCTGCCCGTAGATCTGGGCGAGCCGAGGCCCGAAGCGGTCGAGGGCGGCGAGCGCATCCTCCACATACATGGGCGCGCCGCCCCAGATCAGCGTGCGGATATTCTCCGCTTTGCAGTCGGCCGGGCACGCCACGACACGCTTGATCATGGTGGGCGCGGCAAACATCGACATGCGCGGCCAGGCGTTGAACAGCGCGATCACCTCCTCCGGCTCAAAGCCGCCGCTCTCCGGCACCACTTGGAGGCCGAGGCGCGCGATGTGCGGCATGATGTAGATGCCGGAGCCGTGGCTCATGGGTGCGGCGTGCAGCAGGCGATTGTCCGGCGTAATGGGATCGACCTCGGCGGCGTAGGCCTCGCTCGCCGCCGCCAGCACCTGATGGCTGAGCATCGCGCCTTTCGGCCTTCCGGTAGTGCCCGACGTATAGAACAGCCAAGCGAGATCACCGGGAGCGCGCGGCTCGACCATGATGGGGTCGGCGATGAACAGCGAAACATAGTCGGCGCTACCGATAGCGATCAGGTGCTCCAGCGACTTCGGCGCGTGCGCCGCGATCTCTCCATCGATGCCCGGCGAAGCAAAGCAAACGCGCGCGCCCGATTGCTCCAGGATATAGCCGAGCTCGGCGCCGTGCAGCTTGGCATTGGCCGGCACCGCGGCAAGGCCCGCGTGCCAGATGCCGTAGAGCAGCGCGATATAGTCGGGTGTGTTCTTGGTCGCAATCGCGACACGGTCGCCCGGCTTGAGTCCCAGGCGCTCGCGCAAGGCGCCGGCAAGCCGCGCGGCGCGTGCCGCTAATTCCCCGTAAGTCGCGACGATGCGCGTACCCGATGCCGCCGCGGGCCAATCCGCGTGACTGAGGCCGGCGCGATAAAGCCAAAGCGCAAGGTTCATGCGAACGTTATTACGCCATTCCGGGGCGCGCGCGAAGCGAGCGAACCCCCAATCCAGAAACACGCGATGAGCAATCATCTGGTTTGCGGGTTCGGCAGCTTCGGCGCCGCCCCGGAATGATATTACTCACACCGCATTGAGCCAGCCGAAGCGGATCGGATAACCCTCGCCGTCGAGCATGCTCATGGTCTCATACAGTGGCAGGCCGACCACGTTCGAGTAGGAGCCGACGATCTTCACGATGAAAGTGCCGGCGATGCCCTGCGCCGCGTAGCCGCCGGCCTTGCCGCGCCATTCGCCGGAGGCGAGATAGGCCTCTATGTCAACCTCGGACAGCCGCTTGAAGCGCACGCGCGTCTCCACCAGCCGCTGGCGGAACGCCTCCTTCGGCGTCACCAGGCAGACAGCGGTGTAAACGCGGTGATTGCGGCCCGACAGCAGGCGCAGGCACTGCGCCGCCTCGTCGAGCAGCTCGGCCTTGGGCAGGATGCGGCGGCCGACCGCCACCACGGTGTCGGCGGCCAGGATGAAGGCGCCGCGCAACTCGTCATCGAGCTTGACGTTCTCCAGCGCCGCCTCCGCCTTGGCGCGCGCCAGCCGGTTGGCGTAGGCGCGCGGAATTTCGCCGCGGCGCGGGCTCTCGTCGATATCCACCGGCTTGAGCGCGTCCGGCTCGATCCCGGCCTGATTGACCAGGGCGAGGCGGCGCGGCGAGCCGGAGGCGAGCACGAATTTAGGCCGGCCGATCATAAGTTTAGCAGTGCTGGCTTGGGATGCGAACGGGCGCGGAAGCTAGCGGAACGGGGGCGAATTCACAACCCGAGCCGCTGTGGCCGCGCTGCCTGCACACCGCTTCACTCATTGCCGCTGGCCGGCTGGCCGAAGCGCTCGCGGATGTGCGCCATTAACTGGTCGCGCACCTCGCGATAGGCCGCGAGCCGCTGTTCGCGGTTGCCCTCGGCCGCGGTCGGGTCGGCGGTCGGCCAATATTCGACGTCCGCCGCGATCTTGCGCGTCAATTCCAGCGCCTTGTGGTGCGCGGGCGGTGACAGCGTCACGATCAGATCGAAATTGAGGCCTTCCAACTCATCCAATTCCTCGAAAGTGATCGGCTTGTGTCGGGTGATGTCGATGCCAATCTCCGCCATGACGGCGGCGGCGAACGGGTCAGGCTCGCCCTTCTGCACGCCGGCGGAGCTGACATAGGCCGTTTTGCCGAACAGTTGCTGGAACAGGGCGGCCGCCATCGGCGAGCGTACCGTGTTCATACCGCAGGCGAACAGCACGGCCTGGGGGCGCGATGGCGCAGCCATGCCGGATTCAGCCCTTCCAATGCAGCACGCAGATCAGCGTGAACAGGCGGCGCGCGGTGTCGATATCGAGCTTCACCTTGTCCTTGAGCCGTTCCATCAAGATGCGCGAGCCGTCGTTGTGGATTGAGCGCCGACCCATGTCGAGCGCCTCGATCTTTTCGGGCGTGGCTGTGCGGATCGCCTGATAGTAGCTGTCGCAGATCGTGTAGTAGTCCTTGACGATCCGGCGCAGCGGCGAGAGCGAGAGCAGATGCGCGACCACCGGCTTGCCGTCCTGGGTGCGGATGTCGAACACCAGGCGGTTACCCGTGATGCTCAGGCGCAGCTCATAGGGACCGTCGGAATGGCCGACCGGCGCGAAGGAATTCTGTTCGAGCAGATCGTAAATCGCCACTTGGCGTTCGTGCTCGACATCCGGGTTGGAGCGCCCAATCGTTTCCTCGTCGAGGGTGACGGAAACCAGGCGCTGCTTGGCAGCGGGCGGTGTCTTCGCTGCGCTCATCGCCGATTGAGCCGGATGGCGACCGAGCGGGCGTGCGCTGTCAAGCCCTCCGCTTCGCCGAGCGCGATGGCGGCGGGACCGAGCGCGCGCAGCTGCTCGGGCCCGCATTTGAGCAGCGAGGTGCGCTTCATGAAATCGAGCACACCGAGGCCGGACGAAAAACGCGCCGAGCGCGCGGTCGGCAGCACATGATTGGAGCCGGCCACGTAATCGCCGATTGCCTCCGGCGTGTGGGCGCCAATGAAGATGGCGCCGGCATTGCGGATGCGCGCGCTGAGCTTCTCAGCGTCGGCGGCCGCGATCTCCAGATGTTCCGGCGCCAACCGGTCGACCAGCGCGATGGCGTCGTCGAGCTTGCCGACCGTGATGATGGCCCCGAAATCGCGCCATGACGCGGCGGCGACGCCCGCGCGCGCCAGCGTCTTGAGCTGCGCCTCCACTGCCTTGCCGACCCTGTCTGCGAGCGCGGGATCATCGGTGATCAGGATCGATTGCGCACTCTCGTCATGCTCGGCCTGCGCCAAGAGATCGGCGGCGATCCAGTCGGGATTGCCGGTTTGGTCGGCGAGGATCAGCACTTCGGAGGGACCGGCGATCATGTCGATGCCGACCTTGCCGAACACCAGCCGCTTGGCCGCCGCGACATAGGCGTTGCCGGGCCCGACGATTTTGGCGACGGCCTGAATCGTTTCGGTGCCGTAGGCCAACGCCGCGACGCCTTGCGCGCCGCCGACGCGGTAGATCTCATCGACGCCGGCGAGCTTGGCCGCCGCCAGCACGAGGGCGCTGAGTTTGCCGTCGGGCGCCGGCACCACCATGACCAGGCGCGGAACGCCGGCGACCTTGGCCGGCACCGCATTCATCAGCACCGAGGAGGGATAGGCGGCGGTACCGCCCGGCACGTAGAGCCCGACCGCCTCGATCGCGGTCCATTTCGCGCCCATCTCGACACCCAACGCATCGGTGAAGCGCTCGTCGGCCGGCTTCTGGCGCCGGTGATAGGCCTCGATGCGGTCGCGCGCCAGCTTGAGCGCGGCGAGCGCTTGCGGCTCGCAGGCTTTCTCCGCCGCATCGATCTCGGTGGCGGGCACGCGCAGGCCGATCTTGGCGAGATCGATACGGTCGAACTTGGCGGTCAGCTCGAACAGCGCGCGGTCGCCGCGCGCCATCACCTCGGCGATGATGCCGCGCACGGTCTGTTCCACGTCCTGCGCGGCCTCGCGCTTGACGCTGAGGAAGGCGCGAAAGCGCTCGGCAAAATCGGCGCTTTGGCTGTCCAATCGAAGGGGCATTTTGCCGTATCCTGCCGGGCGTCACCCGGATGACAGGTCAATGGGTGATGCGCCGGTTCACGTCAACCCTTTCGCCGGAATTGGCCGTTGCGCCCGGCAAAAACAAAGGCGCCGCCGCGCGACGGAGCCTTGTCACACGATATGAACGAGCCGCCTTACATTTTCTTTTTCGTTGTCGCGCGTATGTGCGCCCCGGCCGTTCAGGTGGCTTCGGGCTCGGCCGGCAAGTCGGCGTCAACGACAGCATGGGTCGGACAGGAGGCGGCGCTCCAGGAGGGCCCAAGGTCAGCCAATTCGGCTTCCAGGCATTCGACATCCAGCCGCAAGGCCGGCCCGCCCGAAAAGATCAGCGTCACTACGCCGGATGGCGCATCGGTTTCGGAAAATTCGACTGCCAGCAGGTTGAGCACCGCGTCCTTGCCGGCCGGATTCATTTGCCGGCATTTGCAGGACAGCACGCGCTCGAAACGCAAGGCGGCGCGCCGGCGGCGGTATTCCGGCTTATCGGTCTGCGCGCCTTCCCAATCGAAGCGGTTGAGCGCCACCACGACGCGCTTTTCCTGCGGGCGCCAC
>Ga0307436_1000248_pt1 | contig 24443 bp, 24 predicted proteins | sample SalMarWE160440MG_FD_202513 | JGI IMG/M metagenome (GOLD analysis project Ga0307436, IMG submission 202513) | Salt marsh sediment microbial communities from the Plum Island Ecosystem LTER, Massachusetts, United States - WE1604-40 | ecosystem: Environmental > Aquatic > Marine > Intertidal zone >...
CAACTGAGGCAAATACGGACAGGACAAACCCTGCGATAGGTCCGGAGGCGCCTATGTCCATCAGCGCGTTCCTGGTAGCTATCGGAGATTTCATCTTTATGAATGCGCCGAAGGTCCCGAAGATTGTCGGAGCAGGTATGAAATAAGGCAGTGTGGCATCCACCCTGTGCTTCTTCGAAGAAAGGTAATGTGACAGCTCGTGGGCCAAAAGGATCGCCAGAAGAGTAACCGAAAAGGGCAGGCCCCTGTATATCTGCATGGGGTCTTTCAGCAAATTTACGCCTTCATACAAAGCACCTACCGTCAGCGTCGACAGGAAGGTCAGGACGAAAAGAATTATGTTCAGATAAGGCACTTTTCTCATTGAACTATAGAACCAGGGAGCGGCCGCATCCAGGGAAATATTTCACCGGTAATGCGCGGAGATTCATCTGCAAAAATCTGGCCCGTCGCGTAACAATGCGATAATCCTTGTTTTCTTGTCATTCCGGCCTGTCCGGAATCCTTCCGGGATTGTCTGCTCTCAGGTATGCCATGGCCGGTCTCGCAGTGGTCATAATATAGACCACGAAAACTTTTTGAGGCCACTGAATCAGAGAGATTCCGGACAAGCCGGAATGACATACAATCGAAAAACAAAAGTCCGATCTTCATAGCCGCCGACAACCATCTGTTGCGGCATTTCGCCACACGCTCCTGCATGAAGAGCTCTTATTCATATCCGCCGACCGCAACACCCTTGAGATCATAGTCGTATGCCTCTTTGATTTCCACCTCCACAAACGCGCCTTTTCCTAATTTCGGATCCTCTATGAAGACAACACCGTCGATCTCTGGCGCCTGGGAACAGGTCCTCGCCACGGCGACACCCCCGTCGACTTCATCGACGATCGCCCGGAAGGTGCGCCCCACAAGCCTCTCGTTCAAACCCGCTGAAATCCGTGATTGAAGCTCCATTACCCGCCGGTATCTCTGCTCCTTCACGCGGAGCGGAATATGCCCATTCAAGGCATATGCGGCAGTGCCTTCCTCGCGCGAATATATAAATGCCCCGAGCCTGTCGAATTTCATCTTCCCGATAAATTTCAACATCCCTTCGAAATCCTCTTCCGTCTCCCTGGGAAAGCCGACGATCAGCGAGGTCCGGATGCTCACGTCCGGTATGACCTCTCGTATCCGCGAGATCAGTCTTTCGCAATGACTCCTGCTTCCCCCCCGTCCCATCAGCTTCAATATTCTTCTCTCGGAATGCTGGAGCGGCACGTCTATATACTTGCAGACCTTCGCTTCAGAAGCTATCATCTCAAGGAGGCGATCATCAATCGCACCGGGATAGAGGTAGAGGAGCCTTACCCGGAAATCGCCATCGAGGGAAGAAATTTCCCTGACGAGCCTGACGAGATCATACCCCTTAAGGTCCTTCCCGTATGAAGTAACGTCCTGCGCAATCACTATCAGCTCTTTCCTGCCCTCCCTGATGAGTGTCTCCGCCTCACCGAGCACCTCTTCTGGCCTCCTGCTTCTGAACGCTCCCCTTATGCCGGGAATGGCGCAGTAAGAGCAGCTTCTGTCGCACCCTTCCGCTATCTTGAGGTAGGCATAAGGCGTATCGTTAAACCTTTCACCTTTCGCAGCCCCGTCCCCGCCCCCGACATTACGGGAGCAATACTCCACAATCTCATCGGCATCGTCTATCCCCCAGAGGGCGTCTATCTCGGGTATCTCCCTTGTCAGTTCCTGCCCGTATCTCTTTGCCAGACAACCGAATACAACAAGCTTCTTTCCCTGGCTCCCCTTAAACTGAGCCAGCCTCAGTATCTCTTCGATCGATTCCCGCTTGGCGTCACCAATAAAACCGCATGTGTTTACCATGACGATGTCCGCATCACCCGGATCGGAAGAATAACAGAGTCCCCTCTCACGCAATTTTTCCAGAAGACGTCCGGAATCGGCGAGGTTCTTCGGACAGCCGAGGCTCAGGAGATGGACCTTACCCACGGTTCTTCCTGGCCAGTCTATAAATCGTCATATAGCTGATTACGGCAGCTATCGAACCCACAAGCAAACTGCCCACAAGAAAGGGTATGAGGAGGGGCCGGAAGTTTTCGAAGAAGCCGAGAAAGGTTATGTGAGACCAATCTATGGCCGGAATGACATTATCGAGTCCCATTACCCTTACGCCAACCCACGTCCCGAAAGAATAGATCGGGACTATTGTCCAAGGGTTCGTCACATACACGCCTATAAGCGTGACAAACTTGTTGAGTTTAAACTGCCAGGCAAGGGCAAGACCCAAAACGGTGTGGATCCCCAGAAAGGGAGACATTCCGATGAATACACCCACCGCAAAAGCCGTTGCGACCCTGGCCGGAGGCTCGTTGACAGACAGGATTTGTCTGATCCCCGCCTTAAACCGATGCAAAGTGTTGGTATCCTTTAACCGCTAACTTGTGCACTCTTCCCGCCTCGTTCACTGCCCTCAGCCCCCTGCCCCCGATTCTTCCTATGCAATAGGCGCCGACGCCTGCATCTTCAGGGGCCGTAAAGAGGAGCCGGTAATCCTCGCCGCCTCCCATGGCCATGTCGAGCGGCGACAGCTTCAGATGAGCGGCCGCCCTCCTGAGTTCCCCCGATATGGGGATGCGCTGCAGGTCTATCACAGCGCCGACCCCGCTTTCCCTGCACAGCCTCGACAGGTCTATGAGAAGGCCGTCGCTGATATCCATCATGGCGGTCGCCCGGCGGGCAAATTTCTCCGGGTTGGTTGCCAGCGGCATAAGATGACGGCTGATCAGCGGAGACACATCTCTCCATTCCAGTCCGAAGTCGGCTCTCCTCCCCTTCTCTATTTCCACCGGCTTTCCCAGCCTTTTCATCAGCTCGAGGCCGCAGGCCGCTTCTCCAAGGGCACCGCTCACATAGATGCAGTCACCGTTTCGGGCGCCTCCCCTCGTGAGGATTACGGAGGCATAACCGACCATAGAGGCTGACAGGACTACATTTCCGGCCGATGACACGTCTCCCCCGATCACGGCGACGTCGTAAGTCCGCGCAGCGCGTTCGATGCCGTCAAACACACGCTTGAACATATCCGTGCCGGCATCTCCGGGTGCAGCGAAATTGATCAGGACAAACCTGGGTCTGCCGCCCATGGCATAGATGTCGCTTATATTCACAGAGATCAGCTTGAAGCCGAGCTGGAAAGGGGTCGTCCACTTCAAATCAAAATGTACGCCTTCCACCATCATGTCAGTCGTGAGGAGCATGTTTTTCCGTAGCACCCTCACGACAGCTGCATCATCCCCTATGCCACAGACAACATCGGAGAATTTCCTGTTGAATTTCCGCCTGATTTTTTCTAAAAGAAAGAGTTCACCCGCTTCGGCCAGCTTCATTACATTTGCCGCTGGATCAGCTTTTCTGCGCGGCCCGCCGCTGCGGTTTTCCGTCCGTTTTCAGCGCAACCCTGAGGACCTGGTCCATTGTGTCGGCATAGACGAACACCATGCCCTTCTTGATATATTGCGGGATCTCCTCCAGGTCTTTCTTGTTTCTCCTCGGTATAATTACCTTCCTGATGCCCAGTCTCTTGGCCGCAAGGGTCTTCTCCTTGAGTCCTCCGATCGGCAGGACCCTGCCCCTCAGGGTCACCTCCCCCGTCATTGCAACATTCTTGTTCACCGGCCTTCCCGTAAGGACCGAAGCCAACGCAGTGGCTATCGTAATGCCGGCGGAAGGTCCGTCCTTCGGAATAGCTCCCGCGGGCACATGCACGTGAATGTCCGTCCTGGAAAAAGTCTCCTCCTTTATCCCGAGTGCCCCGGCCTTGGAACGCACATAGCTGAGGGCCGCCTGGGCCGACTCTTTCATTACGTCTCCCAGCTGTCCCGTCAGGGTGAGATTGCCCTTGCCCATCATGGTAGTGGCCTCGATATATATTATGTCGCCTCCCGCCTCGGTCCATGCAAGACCGGTCGATACACCCACTTCGTCCTTTTCCATCTCTTCTTCGGGAAGGAACTTGGGGGCTCCGAGAAAAACAGCGAGGTTTTTCGTCGTAACCTTGAATTTTTTCTGCTTTCCCTCGGCGATCTGTTTTGCAACCTTCCTGCAGAGGTTCGCGATTTCACGCTCAAGGTTCCTCACCCCGGCCTCTCTCGTATACTGCGATATGAGCAGCATAAGGGCGGGATCCCCGATTTCGAGTATCTTGCCGGTGAGGCCGTGTTCCTCCAGCTGCTTGGGCAGGAGATATTTCCTGGCAATGCCGAGCTTCTCCTCCGATGTATATCCCGAAAGATATATAATCTCCATCCTGTCCCTCAGCGGACCGGGTATTGTATCGGCCAGGTTCCCCGTCGTGATGAACATGACATTCGTCAGGTCGAAAGGAACCGCAAGGTAATGATCGGTAAAGGAGAAATTCTGCTCGGGGTCGAGAACCTCGAGAAGGGCGGACGAAGGATCTCCCCTGAAATCGGTCCCGATCTTGTCCACCTCGTCGAGCATGAAGACCGGGTTGTTCGTTCCGGCCGTTTTTATCCCCTGGATGATCCTTCCGGGCAGGGCGCCCACATAAGTCCTTCTGTGGCCCCTTATCTCGGCCTCATCCCTCACCCCTCCAAGGGACAACCGGACGAATTCCCTCCCCAGCGCCCTCGCTATCGACCTGCCCAGCGAAGTCTTCCCGACACCGGGCGGTCCTATAAAACAGAGGATAGGGCCTTTCATCTTTTCCTTTATCTTCCGGACGCTCAGATATTCAAGTATCCTTTCCTTCACCTTTTCAAGGTCGTAGTGATCATGGTCCAGCACTTTCTGCGCCGCCTTTATGTCAAGGTTGTCCCTGGTGCCCTTGGACCACGGCAGTTCAACAAGCCAGTCCATATAGGTCCTTATGGTCGCGGCCTCGGCGCTGTCAGGATGCATCTTTTCGAGCCTCTTCAGCTGTTTTTCCGCCTCTTTGTGCACCTTATCGGGCATCTTGGCGCTTTCTATCTTTTTCCTGTATTCCTTCGCCTCCTCGGCCCTTTCATCGAAGTCGCCCAGTTCCTTCTGTATGGCCTTCAACTGTTCCCGAAGGAAGTACTCGCGCTGGGTCTTGTCTATCTCACCCCTCGCCTCCGACTGGATCTTCTGCTGCACCATCAGGAGTTCTATCTCACGGCTCAATATCTCACTCACCCGCTTCAGTCTCAGAACAGGGTCTATGACTTCAAGGATCTCCTGCGCCTGCTCGGCCTTCATGCCCAGGTTCGAAGCAACAAGGTCCGCCAGTCTTCCGGGGTCATCGAGATTTTCAATTACAACCATTATGTCGGGAAGGATCGTTTTTCCGTACGAAACAGCCTTGTCTAGCTGCTCCTTCACCGTCCGGATCTGTGCCTCCTCTTCGATGGAGAGCGCCGCGGGCTTCATCTCCTCGATCTTATGGATATCGGCCGCAAAGAAGTTCTCGGTCTGGGAAAAAGCCGTGACCCTCGCCTTGGACAGTCCTTGTACCAGGATCTTTACCCTGCCGTCAGGCAGCTTCAGCATCCGCATTATCATGCCCACAGTGCCGACCGTATAAAGGTCGTTCACCGACGGATTCTCTATGCTCAGATCCTTCTGCGTCAGGAGCAGAATCATCCTGTTCGTACTGAGTGCCTGGTCGATTGCCTTGATCGACATTTCCCTGCCGACAAAAAGCGGGATGATCATATAGGGGAAAACCACGATATCTCTTACCGGCAGCACGGGCAGATTATCGGGTATCTGTACTTCCTTCTCAATCTTCTCGTCGTTCTTGTCTAACTCTGCCATCATGTACCCTCATTCTTTCCGTTTTTGTTTTCCTGCTGCTCTGATCGAATGCCATCTTTCAAATTTAATCATATTTCCTGTTCCACGGCAACAAAAGGCCTAAGATTTGAGTCTTCTTGAAACTTCGATGATATACGATCTGAACTGTTCGGAGAGCTCCGCATTCTTCATTGCGAAATCAACGGTTGCTTTTAGATAACCGAATTTGTCCCCCGCATCATACCTCTTCCCCTTGAAGAGAAAGCCGTAAACCGGACGCGTCTTGAGCAGGGCACGGATGGCGTCTGTCAGCTGGATCTCCCCGCCCTTGCCCGGCCGCGATTTTTGAAGGACGCCGAATATATCCGGCGTAAGTATATAACGTCCTATTATCGCCATGTCGGACGGAGCACTTTCCGCAGGAGGTTTTTCTATCAGATCCTGTATCCTGTAAACGCCGTCGCCTTCCCGGACGCCGTCTATAACACCGTATCTGTGGATGTCCGCCGCAGGCACCTGCTCCAGTGCCAGGACCGGACTCTTGAGTTCCTCATAAAGGCTGATCATGTCGGCGAGAAGGCTCTCCCCGGGATCAATAATATCGTCACTGAGGATGACCGCGAAAGGCTCATCCTTCACAAAGGGTCTGGCGCAAAAAATCGCATGTCCGAGACCGAGGGCATAGCCCTGCCGGATGTAGGCGATATTGATCTTGCTCAACCTGTTTATCTCTTCGATCAGCTTCTTCTTCCCGCTTTTCTTGAGTTTGTGCTCCAGCTCGAAGGCGTAATCGAAATGGTCCTCGATGGCGCGTTTATTCTTCCCGGTAATGATCACGATCTCCTTGATACCGCAAGCTGTCGCCTCTTCTATGCCGTACTGTATCATCGGCTTATCCACTATGGGCAGCATCTCCTTCGGAGACGCCTTCGTGGCCGGCAAGAACCGTGTCCCGAGACCGGCAGCAGGAAAAATTCCCTTCTTTACGGCACTTTTCTTCATTCCTCAACCTCCGCGTCGTATCAGTTCAATTATACCACAGATAGGAGTGCCAAAACGGCGTAGAAGCTCGTCATAACTGCACGTCCGGACGGGAATAATGCCCCCGTTCCCCATCATTCAGACTTGATAAATTGAAGTTCGGACACCGACAAGAGTCGCCCCTGCATCGCCCGCCGCTTATTTCACATGAAAAATAGCCGGATGTTCGGGTCCGAACTCTAACGCCCTGAAACCAGGATGATGGTTACCGGTCCGTCGTTTATCAGGTGTACACTCATGTGTGCGGCAAATTCACCGGTTGACACCCGGATGCCTTCCTCGCGCAACTGTCCGACCAATCTTACGTACATGGCCTTCGCCTTGTCAGGGTCCTCGGCGTTGTCAAAAGACGGCCTCTTCCCTCTGCGGCAGTCTGCGGCGAGCGTAAACTGTGAAACAACAAGGACCTCCCCGCCGATGTCTCTCACAGATAAATTCATCCTGCCATTGTCATCTTCGAAGATCCTCAGACCGGCTATTTTACCGGCCAGGTACGACACATCCTCAATAGTGTCCCCTTTTTCAATCCCTGCCAATACGAGAATTCCCTTCCCTATCTTTCCAACAACCCTGCCGTCAACGACTACACGTGCTTCTGATACCCGCTGGACAACAGCCTTCAATTATTACCCCCTTTTTTTTCGAGTTTGCCTATCCTCACTCCGATAAGCCTCACCTTCTTGTTGAGCTCAACCCTGTTGAGACATTCGAAGGCCGCTCTCCTCAGCTCTTCCATCGAATCCGTAGCTTCCGCCAGTGTCTTCGCCCTTGTATGGGTCTTGAAGTCGGAGAAGCGTATCTTGACCGTGACCGCCCTTCCCGCGTGACCCGTCTTCCTGAGGTCGCCCACGACTTCCCGCGTAAGCCCGGCAAGATTCCTCGCAATCACCTGCCAATTGTCGGTGTCGTTCTGGAAGGTGGTCTCCCTGCTCGACGACTTCGGCTCCCAGTATGTAACGAGCGGACTTTCATCCTCTCCGCGCGAAGCCTCAAACAGGTAATGACCGTAAGACCGGCCGAAGTGCTCCATCAACTGATCGATAGGGACAGAGGCAAGCTTTCCAATAGTGTCGATCCCGATCTCCTTGAGGCAAGCCTCCGTCTTCGGGCCGACACCCCACAGCTTTCTGACGGAAAGAGGCCAGATGCGCTTCTCCATATCTTCCTCTGTTAGAACCGTAAGCCCGTCGGGTTTCTCCATGTCGGAGGCAATTTTCGCCAGCAGCTTGTTCCTTGCGATACCGATGGAACAACTCAGGCCGGTCTCTTCATTTATTCTCCTCTTTATGGCCTGTGAAATTTCCTCCGGACCCAGGTCGATGTCAGATATGTCCAGGAATGCCTCGTCTATGCCGACGTCCTCCATGGCGGGGGAGAATTCCCTCAGAATATTCTTGATGATCGCGGACACACGGGAGTATTCACGGTAATCGACGGGCAGAAATACGGCATCCGGACAGAGTTTGTAAGCAGTCCTGAGAGGCATAGCGGAATGTATACCGAACCTCCTCGCCTCATACGAAGCCGTAGAGACAACCCCCCTTGCATGAGGGTCCCCGCCCCCACCGATCACAACAGGTCTGCCTACAAGCTCCGGGCGCCTCTTCTGCTCCACCGCGGCGAAGAAGGCATCCATATCTACATGAAGGATGCGTCTCACCTACTGATTTAACCTTACAGTTGCATAAATCGAGAGGATCGCCCGACCTGCTCAACTTTCCGTCTTCTTCGCCTCGTCCCACAGGGCGTCCATCTCGGCGAGGGTCATGTCGGAGAGGTTCATCTCCCGGTCGGCCGCAGCCATTTCAATGTACCTGAACCGTGAAATGAACCTGCTGATCGTCTTTCTCAATGCGTCCTCGGGATTGATCCCTACAAACCGTGAGATGTTCACCAGCACAAAGAAGATGTCCCCCAGTTCGTCCTCGATGTCTTGCTGCTTTTTGGCCTGAAGGGCGGACTTGAACTCTTCCAGTTCTTCTTCCAGCTTGATCAGAACGTCACCCACCTTCTCCCAGTCGAAGCCCACCCGCGAAGCCCTGTCCTGGATCCGGTGGGCCCTCAGGAGCGACGGGAGCGTCTTCGGAATACCCTCCAGGACCGACTCCCTCATCTTCCCTTCCTTCTTCTTCTGGGCCTCCCAGTGGACAAGCACCTCGGCAGAGGTCTTATAGTCAGCCTCGCCAAAGACGTGAGGATGCCTGGCTATCATCTTGGAACCGATCTTTTCTATCACATCTGACATATCGAACTCGCCCTTCTCCTTCGCCACCTGGCACTGGAACACGATCTGGAACAACAGGTCGCCCAGTTCCTCCCTGATCGCCTCGGGCTCCCCCGCGTCGATCGCCTCAAGGACCTCATACGCCTCTTCAACTATAAAGGGCTTAAGCGACTCCCTCGTCTGTTCCCTGTCCCAGGGACACCCCTTCTCTCCTCTCAGGGCGACCATTATCTCAAGCAAACCGTTAAAATCCATGATTTTTTATCATATGTACCGCATGAAGGAATTGTCAAACGGGGCAGTGTGCAACGTCCTATAACCGGCTTCAACACGAATTTAAGTTAAAATAATCCATGACCGAGTTCCTCTACATCCATATCCCTTTTTGCGTGCGGAAGTGCCTTTACTGCGATTTTCTGTCGGTCCCTCATGAAGAATCACTTGCTGAAAGATACATAGACGCACTCTGCAGAGAGGTGACGCTGAAAAATGGGTCCGCCGAACCGCTCAAGGCGATTTACGTCGGAGGAGGGACGCCCTCCATCCTAAGCGACTCATGTTTCAGGAGGCTTTTCGATTCTCTGAAAGACAACCTGACCTTCTCTCCCGGCATAGAAATAACTGTCGAGGCCAATCCCGGCACACTCACGGAGTCAGGCATACAGACGATGCTTTCCGCCGGTGTAAACAGGATAAGCATGGGGGCACAGTCCCTGCATGACGGGGAATTGAGAGCTCTGGGGCGGATTCATTCTGCAGAGGATGTCAGACTTTCTTCGGAACTGTTAAAAAGATACGGCGTGAAAATTCTCTCTCTCGACCTTATGTACGGCATTCCCGGTCAAACATCGGAAACATGGAACGAGACATTGTCGGCTGCAGTCGATTTGTCCCCCGCTCACATTTCTGCATACGAACTCACTATGGAGAAAGGAACACCCATCTGCAACCTCGTCTCTTCAGGCGCGGTCTCATTGCCTGACGAAGAGACGGTCATCGAAATGTACGGGCATGCCATCGACTATCTGGCGTCGGAGGGCTATGCTCACTATGAGGTCTCCAACTTCGCCCTCCCCGGCGCCCGATGTGTTCACAACCTGAATTACTGGGACAGAGGTGAATATATCGGCATGGGGGCGGGGGCGCATTCCTTTACAGACGGGGTGCGTTCGGCAAACACCGGCGACATAAAAGAATACATTTCATATCTCGATGCGGGGGTTGTGCCGGCGGGTGAGCCGCACACGGTCTCCCCTGTCGAGGCATCGAAGGAATTTCTCTTTCTGGGACTGAGGAAACGCGAGGGGATAGGGATAAAAGAAGCGGACGGAAGAGGGATTGACATGGTCACTCAATGCCGCGAACTGTTCGATGGGGGATACCTCGCCACAGACGGAACTCATGTGAGGCTGACAGCGAAAGGACTGGTCATATCCAACACCGTTATCGTGAGACTCTTTGAGCTGATGGGCCTCTGATTTGGCAGAAAGCATAGAGCAAAGCGCACAGGCAACGACAAGACTAATTCTTATTTACTTAAAGTTGCATAAGAATCTCCAGAAAGCGCGGAAGGGGCGGCGAAAAATGTATTGTAGCGACACCTTACAGCCCTATAGAGTGGCCTGGCGGCCATTTTCCGGAAGTCACAAAACATTGAGTCCCCATTTACGTGGAAGATAAATAAGATCATGTCGTCATTACAAGATCTTTTCGGTGTCCCTTCCGCGCTTTCTGGAACGTTAGGGTTTACTCCAGGCCATGCGCCTCTGCTCTATGCCAATGCTTTACCCGCGCGTCTTTGACAACAGCCAAGCCATGTTCTGACCCAGGTTCTCGAAAGTCGCCACTCCCTCTTCATCCTTGAGCACATCACCGGGATTCCTGCCGATTCCCAGATTCCAATAGGAAGCGCCCGCAATGTTCATCTGGCCTATCCCGAAGAAGAAGTTGATGCTTGAATAGACGTGCGTGCCCCCGGCCCTTCTTTCCGCAACAACAGCCGCCCCCACTTTTCGCTTCAGGAGAAAATCGTTTGCACGGGCAACGAGGCCGGCACGGTCTATAAGGGCCTTTACCTCGGTGGAGACATTGCTGAAATATGTCGGAGAACCGATTATGATGCCGTCCGCCTCTATCATCTTTTCAACAAAACCGTTCAGGTCGTCCTTCTGGAAGCAGCGGCTGTTCTTCTTTTCAAAACATTTATAGCAGGCCCTGCAGCCCTTTATGTCCGCCCCGCCGAGCTGGACAATCTCGGTCTCTATTCCCTCCTTTTCCAGTTCCTTCAGGACAATGCGGATGGAATGATAGGTGTTGCCTTCCTTCCTCGGACTTCCGTTAAAAGCCACAACTTTCATGATCCAATCTCCTTTCCTTTCGGTTCAAACAACGTATTATAACACCGTCCGGAAAAGAGGCTGTGGAGCGAGAATGAGGGCGGGGTCTCTGTCCCGCCGCATATTCGTGAGTAATCCGGTCTAGGAATTGCCGCCCCTGAAGAAAAATCTTTGAGGATCTACCCCGATCGAACCGACAGCCCTTTGCCATCGCTCGACAACCGGGACATCGAAAATGATGTCGTCGTCGGGCGGCGCGACAAGCCAGAAATCCATCACCAGTTCCTCTTCCAGCTGGTTGGCCGCCCATCCCGCAAAGCCGAGGGCAAACATGAACTTTTCCGGACCTCTTCCGCCGGCCAGGTCCCGGAGAATCTCCTGGGACGCGGTGACGGCCAGATCCTCTGTAATCCTCATCGCGCCGTAACGCGCGTCGTAGGACGAGTAGATTACATAGCCCTGCTCCGGCCTGACCGGGCCTCCATAGTACACCGGCATATCCACCATGCTTTCCCTGATATCGAACGCGGACAGCAGCGGGACGAAACTCGTCATCAGCATCTTGTTGATTACAAGGCCGAACGCGCCCTCCCTGCTGTGTTCACACATGAGCACCACGGAATGCCTGAAGTTGGGGTCGTCCATCCCCGGGGAGGCTATCAGGAACTTGCCCGACATGTTGCTGATGTCCATCTTGACTCCCATTTTCCTAATATATCACAATAGCGACCTTAACCCTAACGGTACGGAAAGAGCGCGTTCGTGAAGGGAATTTGACAAATATTGACAATTTCTTACTGTTTACAGTATCTTATCTAATTGAATTTTCGAAGAAAGGTGAAGAGGGTTTTACAATGAAGACTGAGTTCGCAAAGAAGGGGAACATAGAGCGCAAGTGGTATGTTGTCGATGCCAAGGACGCGGTGCTCGGGAGACTTGCCGTAAGGATAGCCACGTACCTGAGAGGCAAGAACAAGCCGATATTTACCCCGAACGTTGACACGGGGGATTTCGTTATCGTCGTAAACGCCGACAAGATCAGGCTGACCGGCAGGAAATATACCGACAAGGTTTACTATCATCATTCCGGCTATATAGGCGGAATCAAGGCCCAGACCGCGAAAGAGCTGCTGGAGAAGAAGCCGGAAAAGATCATAGAGAACGCCGTATGGGGCATGCTTCCCAAAAACAGGCTGGGAAGGGCCATGTTCAAGAAACTGAAAGTTTACAAGGGCGCAGAGCATCCGCACAAGGCACAGAGCCCCGAAATCTTACCATAAAAAGGAGTGCAAATGGCTGACATAAAATACTCTGCAACCGGCAGAAGAAAGACTTCGATAGCACAGGTGACCGTGGCTCCCGGAACGGGTACCATCACGGTAAACAAGAAGCCTGTGGATACCTACTTCCCCAGGGAAACGCTTCGGATGATCATCCGGCAGCCCATAGAACTTGTCGGCGCAACGGGCAAACACGATATTACCGTCAAGGTGGAAGGCGGAGGGCTGACCGGCCAGGCCGGCGCCGTAAGGCACGGCATATCGAGGGCACTGACAAAGATGGACGCTGACCTGAGGGGCAGACTCAAGAAAGAAGGGTTTCTCACGAGGGACCCCAGAGAAAAGGAAAGGAAGAAATACGGCCTAAAAGGCGCCAGAAAACGCTTCCAGTTCTCAAAGAGATAGTTTTCGCCCGGGACAGGGGCTTAAAATCGGGAAAGGGCTCGTTCTTTGGACGAGCCCTTCATTTTTTGGAATGCCTGACCGGCTCTCGATAAACTTTTCAAGGCGGCAGGTATAAGGGAGACAGTCTTATTATGCATAAGGTAGCCATCTGCGGAGGCAGCGGATATACGGGAATCGAACTCCTTCGTATCCTCGCACGCCACAGGCATGTCAGGATTACCGCCATAACATCGGAAAAATCGGCAGGAAAAAAGTTGACGGATGTTTTCCCGCACCTTCGCGGATACGGGGATCTGGCATATGAGCCTCTCAACAAGGAAAAGCTGCTTGGCAGGGCCGATATTTTCTTTCTCGCCCTGCCGCACGGGGCATCGCAGGAGGCCGTGAATTTCTTCTTTCGAAACGGGAAAAAAGTTGTCGACCTGTCCGCGGATTACCGCCTCCGCGACCCGGACACTTATGAACAGTGGTATGGTCTGCCCCATGAATTTAAGCCCGCGCTCAGGAAAGCGGTCTACGGTCTGCCCGAGCTTTACAGAAAGAAGATAAAACGGGCCTCTCTCGTAGCAAACCCCGGCTGCTATCCGACAAGCGCGATCCTGGGACTCATGCCCGCAATGAGGAACCGGCTCATAGATGTATCGGCCATTGTTATCGATTCGAAGTCGGGGACCAGCGGGGCAGGCAGAAAAGCCGACCTGGCGGTCTCATACTGCGAGGTGAACGAAGGCTTCAAGGCCTACGGCATAGGCACTCACAGGCACACACCTGAAATCGAGCAGGAACTTTCCCTGCTGGCCGGCAGACCGCTGACTGTCAATTTTGCGCCCCATCTTCTGCCTGTGGACAGGGGGATACTGACAACTGTTTACGCTCCCCTGGCCGGGAAGGTTTCCCCGGAAACCGTTTGGAAACTCTTTCATGACACATACAGGAATGAGAAGTTCGTGCGCGTGATGGAAAAAGGGACTTTCCCGAACGTCAAGAATGTGCGCGGGACGAATTACTGCGACATCGGCATAAAGTTAGTAGAGCGGACAGACACTCTCATTATCGTGAGCGCCATCGACAATCTGGTCAAGGGTGCGTCAGGCCAGGCGGTGCAGAACATGAATATCATGATGGGGTTTAATGAAACAGAGGCGCTCGAGGATACAGCGCTTTTCCCCTGACGCGAAAAGGGGCCTTCCCCGATGTGAAAGGCCCCTTAAATCCCGCACAGTGCTTAAAATAACAGGATAGAAAGGTTATACGATGCCTTTTTGACCCGGCGCCCCGATCGGGAGGTACCGCGGTGCGTCAGTATTTTTTTGCATCCCCCTTCTACTTGAGCATGCCCAATATCTTCTTCAGCACCTCTTCCTTCTGCTTCAGGGTCTTTCTCACATCCGCGCTGTTAGTATCCCCGATCTCGCCGCGGAGTTCCGTAAGATAGCTTTCCAGAAACTCAAGCAGCAGTTCCTGCTCATCCTTCGTAATGTCCAACTGAACCATGTCTAGCCTCCTTCATGGGTTATTTGTCGTGGCGGAAAGGACAGACATTCCAAAACCTCCTCTGCCAGGGGACTATCGGTCTCGTTTGCTCCCTGATGAGAATGCCTTTTCCCGTTCCACTCACTACACATACCACATTATATGTCAAAAAAGTCGCGCAATCCAGCAGCGGCCATTCTGCGGCGCCGGCGCAAAATGGCTCGAATCGAAGCAGTCGTTGAAAATTTGGACGATAACAATTATCTTATAGCATGAAAAAGAAAGGCTCCGGAATTCCGAAGGGTTATTCCTTTTCAACAACCGGTGCTGCCATAAAGAAACCGGGCCGGAAGGACCTGGCTGTCATAGTGTCCGAGGTCCCGGCGGTAATGGCAGGTTGCTTCACCACGAATAGTGTAAAAGCGGCACCGGTCAGACTATGCATGAAGAGAATCAGGTCGGGCAGGGGGCAGGCCATAATAGTCAACAGCGGCAACGCAAATGCATGTACGGGGAAGCAGGGGATGAGGGACGCCGAGGAGATCATATACAGCACATCGAAAATCCTTGGAATCCCGCCGTCCATGTTTTATATCTGCTCAACGGGAGTAATAGGAACGCCCCTTCCGATGGGGAGGATAAACGATGCCCTCCCTGCCCTGGCGGGGAACCGGGGAATTTCGTCGATTGACGATGTGGCAGAAGCCATCATGACTACCGACACCTTTCCGAAGGTTCTGCATAAGAGAGTAAGAGTCGGGGGGAAAACAGGGTTGATATCGGGCATATGCAAAGGTGCAGGCATGATAGCGCCTGACATGGCGACCTTGCTCTGCTTTCTCCTCACCGACATAGCGGTCGAACAGAAAACGATTGCCTCCCTGCTCAGGGAAGCTGTCAGGAGAACGTTCAATCGAATAACCATAGACGGTGACATGTCGACAAACGACACGGTGCTTATGATGGCCAACGGACTGCTCGGCAACACCCCCATCACCGGAAGGTCGGAATACCTCGGACCTTTCAGGAAGGCCCTGCATGAAGTCACTTACGGGCTTGCAAAACTGCTCGTCAGTGACGGGGAGGGTGCAACCAAGGCGATCGAGGTCTACGTCCGGGGAGCAAAGACCCCTGCGGATGCCGAAAAAGCGGCCTTTTCCATAGCAAATTCAAACCTTGTAAAGACGGCCATTTACGGCAACGACGCCAACTGGGGCAGAATCATGGCGGCTCTGGGATATTCCGGAACGAGGTTCAGGGAGGAAAGGACCGACATCTCGTTCAACGACGTAAAGGTGGTTAAGAACGGCTTGTCGAACGACAGGGACAGGGAGGCGGCCGAAGCCCTGAAGTCGAAAGAGATCAGGATCACCGTCGACCTGCACGCCGGAAGGTCCTCGGCAGAAGTCCTCACCTGCGACTTTACCGAGGAATACGTGAAGATCAACGCCGAATACAGGACTTAGCAGGCCTGTCTCAGGCTATCTGAAGCGCGTCCAGAATTCCATAAAGAGCCGCAACCGCCGGGGAATCCGCCGGCAACTCTACAATAGCCTTGCCCTGCAGGTCATATTCAAAGATATTGCGGTCCTGAGGAACAAGACCGGCAACATCTATACCCAGCTCCCCCGCAAGATCGCTCAGTTCCCGACCCTCTTCGCCGGACACCCTGTTGATGATAAGGGTGTGCCTTCCGACGTCAAGGTCGAGTTCCTTTACAAGCCCTTCGATCCTGTGCGCGGTACGGACGCCGCGGACGGTCGGGTCGCTGATAATCAGCAGCAGGTCCACCTTGTGTGTCGTGCGCCTGCTGAGATGCTCCATCCCGGCCTCATTGTCGATCACTACATAGGAATAGGTTTCCGAGAGTTTGTCCGTATATTTCCTGATTATATTGTTCGCCGCACAATAGCACCCGGGGCCCTCCGGTCTTCCCATTACCATCAGGTCGAACCCTTTTGACTCGATAAGCGACTGCTGGACCTGATAGTCGAAGAGCTGCTCCATGGACATCCCCCCCGGTCTCTCGGAGCCGCTTCTGATCGTCTGCAGAGACTCCTCTCTCAGGTGTCCTATCGTCGCATGTGCTTCCACACCCAGGGCTTCGTTCAAACAGGAATTGCTGTCCGCGTCAACGGCAAGCACGGGCCTCTTCCTCTTTTCCATGAGATACTTGACGGTCAGGGCGGCAACGCTCGTTTTACCCGTACCACCCTTTCCCGCAAGGGCAATCACATATGCCATATCACACCTCTCGCTTTATTTCCCCGATCAATATTTATTATATCTTTTTTTGGTGATAGTTCGGCACGGCACAAGAAGAAACCCTATTGTTGCATGAGATCCTCTGAAAAGTGCGGAAGGCGCGGCGAAAAATGTCTTGTAGCCGGCCATTTTCCGGAAGTCATGAAACGTCAGGTCCTCATTTATGTGGAAGATGGATAGATCATGTCGTCATTACAAGACTTTTTCGATGTCCCTTCCGTGCTGCTTTGCTGCGTCGGAAGAACATACACTAACCGTCTTCATGTTTGGGGATCAGGCTCACAGTTGCCAACGAGAACCATCAATGAAATCTCGTCCCCTTTTACTGGAGTCATTCCCGGTGGTAGAATACTACAGCTCAATAAAAGGAGAGATTATGCTGCCATTCTTTCTGCAGGCCAAAACCATATCCGACGCATGGTTTCAGCTTATCTACAATATTTTCGACCATTCTTATGAACAGAGGATACAGAAAGGTTCCTTCGAAAAGGAGCAGTACCGACTGCAGTATCCCGGCATTGCGGTGGTTATCGAGCACCCGGGAGAGGATATGGTACCCGTCATGCCCCCCGGATCAACAATCCCGGCCCCCACAACGATTGAATATATAGAGGACTATTTTGCCAATTACCTTATGGACCCCCAGTTGTCCGAAAATGAGACTTACAAGTATGCAAGCAGAATCCACTATCCAATGCCCCTGGGGGGAACCCAGCTCGAGCGTGTGATAGATATGCTGAGGGATACTCCACTCACGAACCAGGCCATAGTCGAGATAGGGTCTCCCGAAGACCATGATGTCTGCATAGGCAACGACGGCAAGCTTGATCCCCCCTGCCTCAGGCTTCTCGATTTCAAGGCCGTCCCGGACGGTGAAGAGCTGACCCTCACCGTCACCTGCTATTTCCGCTCCTGGGACCTCTGGGCGGGGTTTCCGACAAACCTGGGAGGCATACAGCTCCTGAAGAACTACGTTGCCGGCGAGACGAACCTTAAGGACGGCCCCATATATGCATACAGCGCCGGGGCACATATTTACGGCTATCAGGAAGACATAGCCCGCTTAAGGACGTTGAAGCCCAAGAGACTGGATTGATCATCCGCGTTGCAAAACATGGGCCTCATATGGAAACATGTATAGTGTCATGAAAAAAACGGCCTTCATCCTCATCATCGTACTTTTTTCGGCCTTCCCGCTCTTTGCCGGGAATATCCCCGATGTGTCGCTGAGGTTCTCCAGCCAGGGGGACCAAGTCCGAATAGTCCTGCAGTCTGATGACAATTCCATAAACGACGCGTCCGCCGCCACGTCTACCTCCGGCATACGGGTAACTTTTCCGTCGGAATTCGAACTCAGGAAGCCCGATAATTTCATCTTCGGAATCGTACGGCAGGGCCGTTCCCTGACGATAAATCTGAGAGATGTCACGGATGTAAAAGCGTCGAGACTCACGGCCCCCTCCCGCATGGTTTTCGATCTCACCATGGGCCGGACGGCCATAGGCGGAGGTGTTCCGCAGGTGTCTCCCTCCGGGGGGCAGGGGACCGCGCAGCAATCGGGACAGAGGAGTCTCGGGGATATCCTTCAGCGTCTCCTGCAAAAGACGCCCGAAAAGCCTCCGATCAAGGTAATCGTCATAGACCCCGGACATGGGGGGTACGATTATGGAATAGTGACACAGGAGTCCAAGGAAAAAGACGTAGACCTTACCTTGGCCAAGTCACTCGGTGCCGCTTTTTCGAAGCAGGGCGCGACGGTGTTTCTGACCCGCAGGTCCGACCAGTACGACTCAATAGGTAAAAGAGTTGATCTTGCAAATGCGAAGAAGCCGGATCTGTTCATCAGTATCCACGCGTCTTCGTCCACCGACAGATTTGCGGTCTACGTATCGACGGTGAATGAACTGAATGTTGACCCGGTCATGAAGCAGTACAGCATGTTTTCCGCGCAGAACAGTTATTTCGACAACAGCAGGAAGATAGCGCTTGCCATAGGCGAGTCGCTCAAAAAGGAATTCGGAAACACGGTGGTTATAAGGGAATTGCCTCTTCCGATCCTCTATTCGATGGACGCCCCGGCCGTACTCATAGAATACCCCTCGATGGATCTCTTCGGCCGTGCGCAGTCAATGCAGAGCAAATTCGCATCGTCCGTTGCGGAGGGGATATCGTCATATGAAAACCAGTAAACCCGGAAGCCCGAAATTCTGGATACCCGTGCTTCTCATTTTCTGTATTGCGGGGGGGGCCGGCGGCTACTTCTTTCTGGGCCGCTATTTCCGGCCCCAAAAGCAGCCTGTCACGGCAACAGCCGTCCCTGTGCCTACCGGGAACGCACAGGAGGAGGACCTCTTCAACCTGAGGATGTTTTACCCTGTCGGGAACCGTCTGGAGATGATCGAGAAGGTGCTCCCCCGCAGGACGAAAAAGTCGGCTGTCATAGAGGCGGTAATAGAGGAATATTTCAAGGGACCCGGACAGGGACTGACCTCATGCATACCTCAGAACGTCAAATTGCTTGGCCTCTATAAAGGGGCCGACCAGATCCTTTACGTTGATCTTTCTGATGAAGTCAGGAGGAACTTCCAGGGCGATGCGCTTCAGGAATATCTTCTCCTCCGCGGCCTTTACGAAAGCCTTATCTCGAACCTGGAAGATATAAGCGATATTAAGATTCTTGTGGACGGCAGGGAGATCGAGACACTCGGCGGGCATGTTTATCTGAAATATACGTTGAAAACAGCTGTTTCTTACGAATATAAGGGAGACGAGGAGATATCCCTTGAGTAGGGGTGATCTCCCGGTCGGCATATTCGATTCCGGCATAGGCGGTCTTACGGTACTGAAGGAACTTCTCGCCGTTCTGCCTGACGAGGGCACCGTTTATCTCGGTGATACGGCGAGAGTCCCTTACGGTATACGCTCCTCCGAAACGGTAACGCGGTACTCTTTCGAAAACACCCGCTTTCTCTCTTCCATCGGGATCAAGCTCCTTGTCGTTGCCTGTAATACCGTCTCATCCATCAGCATCGAGGCGATAAGGACCTCCGTCGGGATACCGGTAATCGGAGTTATAGACCCGGGGGCAAGAGCTGCAGCTGCCGCAACCAGGAACAAGCGAGTGGCTGTGATAGGAACGGAGGCTACGGTGAGGAGCGGTTCCTATACCCGCGCAATAAAGGCCGTTGACGGGTCCATAGAGGTTTTCAACCTGTCCTGCCCCCTGTTTGTCCCTCTCGTTGAAGAGGGCTGGACCGAAGGGGCCATAGTGGAATTGACTGCGGAAAGGTATCTGCGGGGCATGAAGGACAGGGGCATCGATACACTTGTGCTCGGCTGCACCCATTACCCCCTGCTGAAAGGCGTCCTGTCGAAGTTAATGGGAGAAGGGGTGATGCTCATAGATTCCGCCATAGAGACCGCGCGGGAGATAAAGGGTAAACTCGAAGACCTTTCCCTGCTGAGGAGCAGCACGGACGGTGCACTGCGCGAGTTCTACGTGACCGATTCCCCGGAAAGGTTCGTGGCTGTGGGGGAGCGCTTCCTCGGAAAACAAATAGACCACATAAAAAAAATCGAACTGAATTCGGAGGTGTAAAGAAATGCGTCCAGACGGCAGGAAGAACAACGAATTGAGGACGGTGGCTGTCACCAGAAATTTCATCGGCACAGCCGAAGGCTCCGTTCTCATAGAACTGGGAAACACGCGCGTTATCTGTACCGCCTCCATCGAAGAAAGAGTACCCCCCTTTCTGAAAGACCAAAACAGGGGCTGGGTGACGGCCGAGTATTCCATGATTCCAAGGGCCACCCAGACCAGGATGATGAGAGAGTCGACGGCCGGCAGGGTGGGCGGAAGGACCCACGAGATTCAGAGACTCATCGGAAGGTCACTGAGGTCCGTGGTAGACATGGGCATCATGGGGCAAAGGACGTTGTGGGTTGACTGTGACGTGATACAGGCCGATGGCGGCACCCGTACGGCGGCCATAACCGGTGCCTTCACATGTGTCAGCGACGCCTTCGACTATGCTGTCAGCAGGGGGCTTATCATAAGAAATCCTCTCAAGGACTACCTTGCGGCGGTGAGCGTCGGAATAGTAGATGGAGAACCGGTCCTGGACCTCTCCTACCAGGAAGACAGCTCGGCCGATGTCGACATGAACGTTGTAATGACCGGCAGCGGAGACCTCGTGGAAATCCAGGGAACAGCCGAAGGCACCCCTTTTTCTTCGAAAAAGCTGGACGCCATGCTTGAACTCTCCCGGGAGGGCATCGCGGAGCTGGTCTCACTCCAGAAAGACCTTGTCCCGGGCATTCCCCGCCCCCTGGTTGTCTGATACATCCCTCTCCCCGAAAACTGAAAATAACTTTTTCTATATGGTAGAATAAGTGATAACTCTGGAGGAATGATTTGAATATCTACAGAAGTCTCTTTATATGGGTCCTCATAGGATTGATGATAATCCTTCTCTTCAACCTGTTGAACACACCGAAAAAGACCTCGGAAGAGCTCATTTTTTCGACTTTCCTGACAAAGGTCGAGGCCGGACAGGTCGATGAGGTGACCATAAAGGACCATGCCATTACGGGCAGGCTGAAGGACGGCGTCAAGTTCAAGTCCTATTATGCCGACTATCCCGACCTGGTAAAGCAGCTGCGTTCCCAGAACGTGAAGATAACGGTCAAACCGCCGGACGAGAACCCCTGGTACGTCAACCTTTTTTTCACGTGGGGTCCAATGATATTGATAGTTGTCATCTGGATATTCTTCATGCGACAGATGCAAAGCGGAGGGAACAAGGCGCTGTCCTTCGGCAAATCAAAGGCAAGACTCGTATCCGAGAAGGCCGTGAAGATAACCTTTGCCGACGTTGCCGGCGTTGAGGAGGCGAAGGGTGAGGTCCAGGAGATAATAGACTTTCTGAAGGACCCCCAGAAATTCCAGAAGCTCGGCGGCAAGATTCCCAAGGGAGTACTCCTCGTGGGTGCGCCGGGCGCCGGCAAGACGCTGCTCGCCAGGGCCATAGCGGGAGAAGCCGGGGTGCCGTTTTTCAGCATAAGCGGTTCCGATTTCGTAGAGATGTTTGTGGGCGTGGGCGCGTCACGGGTCAGGGACCTGTTTGAACAGGCGAAGAAGAGCGCGCCATGCATAATCTTCATCGATGAAATCGACGCAGTGGGGAGGCACAGGGGGGCCGGTCTCGGCGGAGGACACGACGAGCGCGAACAGACCCTCAACCAGCTTCTCGTGGAAATGGACGGCTTTGAAGGCACCGAGGGCGTCATAATCATTGCGGCGACCAACAGGCCCGATGTGCTGGACCCCGCACTTCTCAGGCCGGGCAGGTTCGACAGGCAGGTGGTCGTACCTCAGCCCGACGTCAAGGGCAGACTGGAGATACTGAAGGTCCACGTGAGGAACATACCGGTTGCCGATAACGTCAACCTCGAGAAGATCGCGAGGGGAACACCGGGCTTTTCCGGCGCCGACCTCGCCAACCTGGTAAACGAAGCGGCCCTTCTGGCGGCGAGGGAATCCAAGACAAAGGTGGAGAATTCCGACTTTGAAGCGGCGAAGGACAAGGTGCTCATGGGCGTGGAGAGAAAGAGCATGATCATCAGCGATGAAGAAAAGAAGAACACCGCCTATCACGAGGCCGGCCACGCACTGGTAGCCAAGCTCACGCCGGGCACTGACCCTATTCACAAGGTCAGCATAATACCGCGCGGCCGCGCGCTAGGCATAACGCAGCAGCTCCCAATAGACGACAGATACACCTATTCAAAGGACTACCTCCTCAAGACACTTCAGGTCCTCATGGGCGGCAGGGTGGCGGAAGAGCTGGCACTGAAGCATATGACCACCGGCGCCGGAAACGATATAGAACGTGCCACCGACCTTGCGAGGAAGATGGTGACGGAGTGGGGAATGAGCGAGAAGCTCGGACCGCTCACCTTCGGAAAGAAGGACGAGCAGATCTTCCTCGGCCGGGAAATCGCTCAGCATAAGGATTACAGCGAGAAGACCGCGGTGGAAATCGACGAGGAGGTCAAGCGCATCGTATTCGACGCTTATTCCTCGGCAAGGAAGCTTCTTGAAGGCAAGTCTGCGCTTCTTGACGCCTTCGCCCAGAAGCTCCTGGAAAAGGAGACGCTTGACGGGCCTGAAATCGACCAGATGATCGACGAGTTCGAAAACCCGGCGCCTGTCGAGGCGTAAGGTCCCGCGTGAGGCTGGCATGGCAGACGTTCTGCCTGGACTTTTCCCGGAAAACTCATATCATGGGCGTCCTGAATGTGACGCCCGATTCTTTTTCGGACGGAGGCCTGCATTTCGATAAATCCTCCGCTGTCGACCATGCACTCAGGATGGCCGACGAGGGGGCGGACATCATCGATATAGGCGGTGAATCCACCCGTCCCGGCTCCGATCCGGTGTCGCCGGAAGAGGAGATCAGGCGGACCGTTCCTGTCATAGAGACGATCTCAAGACAGATTACCTGTCCCATATCCATAGATACATACAGGGCAGATGTGGCGAAGCGGGCACTTGATGCCGGAGCATCTATCGTCAACGACATAAGCGGTTTGAGGTTCGATCCCTTGATGCCGAAGGTCGTTTCAGACTGCAAAGTTCCGGTGGTGATCATGCATATGAAGGGAACCCCGAAGGACATGCAGCTGAATCCGGTATACAATGCCCTCATCCCGGAGATTCTGGACTATTTCAGAAAGCGCATAGAATTTGCCGTCAACGCCGGGATCGGCGAGGACCTTATTGCCATAGACCCGGGCATAGGTTTCGGAAAAACGTTTGATCATAACCTCATCATCCTGAACAACCTCCATGAGCTTACCCGGTTAGGGAAACCGCTGCTCGTCGGACCCTCACGGAAGGCATTCCTCGGCAGGCTGCTCAACGGCACTGCTCCTGACGAGAGGACCGAGGGGACGGCGGCAGCGGTCGCTATCTCAATAATAAAAGGCGCCAATATCATCCGCGTCCATGACGTCAAAGAGATGTCGAAAGTCGCCATAGTGGCAGACGCCATAAAGAGGGAAAGAGTGAACTAGAAAAAGAGGGAGAGGCCTCCGTCCCGCCGTGAGTTCATGAATAATCGGCTATCGGAGGGATTGGGAGATCACATCCCGTTCCGGAGGATCTGCTCAACAAGCACATCGGCATCTTTACCTGCCCACTCCCTGCTCCCGAATATCCTTCCCGATATCTTTCCGTCCTTTCCTATGATGTAAGTCATCGGCAGGGCGGTGACCTCGTAATCTCTTCTCACCGTTCCTTCCGTATCCAGGAGGATGGGAAACGTCAGCCCCAGCCTTCGTGCAAAGGTCTCCACCTCTTCGCTCCTCCTGTCGACGGCAACGGCGACGACCACAACACCCTTTGCCCTGAATTTTTCCCATAGTTTTTCCAGAGAAGGCATCTCCTCCCGGCAGTTGGGACACCAGGTGGCCCAGAAATTCAGCAATATGACTTTACCCCTGAAATCGGCGAGCCCCTTCCGCCCGTCCCCGATGTCCCTCAGAGTGAATGCCGGGGCTTCCGCGCGGACCTGCGGTCTTACGACCCCCATTCCTGTAAAGGCATCGGATGCCAGGGCCGCTCCATACAAG
>Ga0307436_1000250_pt1 | contig 24407 bp, 22 predicted proteins | sample SalMarWE160440MG_FD_202513 | JGI IMG/M metagenome (GOLD analysis project Ga0307436, IMG submission 202513) | Salt marsh sediment microbial communities from the Plum Island Ecosystem LTER, Massachusetts, United States - WE1604-40 | ecosystem: Environmental > Aquatic > Marine > Intertidal zone >...
AGGATTAGAGCTTGGTTTGGTAATCGGTGGAGGAAACATCTACCGTGGATTGAGTGCAAGCCAGCAGGGAATTGACAGAGCAACCGGGGATTACATGGGAATGCTTGCAACTTTAATCAATTCACTTGCTTTACAAAATGAAATTGAAAAACACGGAGTTCCATCTAGATTAATGAGTGCAATCCAGATGGCTGCAGTTGCAGAGCCATACATTCGTCGCAGGGCTATGAGACACCTTGAAAAAGGAAGAGTTGTAATTTTAGGTGCCGGTACAGGTCATCCATATTTCAGTACAGATACTGCAGCTTCATTAAGAGCGGTTGAAATTGGTGCTGAAGTAATTATCAAAGGAACAAGAGTAGATGGAATATTCGACAGCGATCCGGAAATAAATCCGGATGCCGTAAAATTCGATTCAATCGGTTATATGGATATTCTAAAAAGAAATTTAAAAGTAATGGATTTAACGGCTGTTAGTTTATGCCAGGAAAATAATTTACCGATGATGGTGTTCAATATGAATGAGCCCGATAACCTGCTTAAATTAGTACTGGGCGAAAATGTGGGAACAATTGTTAATAGCGAGTCTACTGTTGCAGAAAAAGTAAAATAAAATCGGAGAAAGAATATGAATCCCGTTTTAAAAGATGCAAAAGCAAGAATGGATAAATCGCTTGAAGCATTAAGAAGCGAGCTTTCAAAAGTAAGAAGCGGAAAAGCAACAACTGCGCTTCTTGATGGAATAAAAGTAGAATATTACGGAAACATGGTTCCGTTAAACCAGGTAAGTAATATTTCTGTCCTGGATGCTCACACACTTTCATTAACCCCCTGGGAAAAACCGATGGTTGCGGTAATTGATAAAGCAATACTGGAAGCAAACATTGGACTCAATCCTATCAGCGACGGTACAAACTTAAAAATTCCTGTTCCCCCTACAACTGAGGAAAGAAGAAAAGAACTTGTGAAGCTTGTTAAGCAGTTTGGGGAAGATGCGAAAGTAGCCGTGAGAAATATAAGAAGAGATGCAAACGATCATCTGAAAAAAGAGGAAAAAGAAAAAAAATTATCCGAAGACCTGATGCATGATGCCGAAGCCGAGGTACAAAAATTGACCGATGAACATATTAAAATGATTGATGATATTCTAAAGCATAAAGAAACCGAAATAATGGAGGTTTGATAGCCCAAAACTGTTGGCACTTTTTTATGTTATACTTTCCAAAATTATCACTAAATATTTTGTTAGGGGTAAGTGAATAATTATAATTTAATTTATGTTTTAAATATTTAGTAATGACAAAAGCATATTTTCTTACATATATAGTTTTATTTGTAAATGCATCGCAAATATTTCTACAAGAGAGCACATTTCTTAAAATTCATAAAAAGCAATTTGAGTCTGAGGTTTTGGGAAGTATCCAGGGATTGGTTTTTGATTTAGAAGATCATCATCCTATAGCCAATGCTAATGTGTATATTGAGGGAACTGATTGGGGAACAGTGACGGATTCATCTGGTGCATATAAAATTGGATTTATTTTATCCGGTAATTATAACGTAATTGCAGGGACAATAGGGTATCATAGAACAAAGGTTATAGGTATAAAAGTAATAAAAGAGTATAATGCCATCGTGAATTTCCCACTTATAAATATTATGATACCTGAAGATCCAATGCCTATTGAATGGTCCAATAAGTACAAGAAATGAAATTTACTCTTAGTACTCAACCAAATATTCAGGTACCTCAGTAAATTTCATTGTAACCGGAACAATTGATAAATTAATTTCGCCGGGTAAAAATTCTGGCAAATGGAGTTGAATTTGCATATTAATAATCCTTCCATCTTTTAATATTCTAATTTTTGGATGCTGTATATCTTCTCCAATCAATTCACTTATGTTCTTTACAGATGTGTAACTGGAATCAAATACAGGGACACCATAGCCAATTTGTTCAACAGGAATTAATTTTCCACGTATAAAATCTCCGTTAGTTGAATCCATTTCTGCCTCAAGGATTACATTTAATCCGCTTATTCCGCTTATATTTATGTTGCCGTAGGTTAAAAAGTTACCAAGTGAGTATGCAATAAGTTTGTTTTTATAAATTTCCATTGCACGTAGAACGTGTGGCCCGTGTCCTAATACCATATCGGCGCCAGCATCAATTACAGTATGAGTAAATCGATAAACGTTTCCGCGGTTTTCTCCAAGAAAAATTTCTGTTGAATCCTTAACGTGAGCTGCATCTTTTCCTTCAGCGCCACCATGAAATGAGACAATAATCAAATCATATATTTTATCCAGAGTGAAAATTATCCTCTCAGCATTTATTAGATCAGAGATATTATTAGAATAATCCGAATATCCGAAAGCAACTATAGCTACCCGAATTTTTCCGAATGTAAAATCTACATATCCTTGCTTGGGCATAAACTTTATTCCAAGTTCCCGCAGTGCTCGTTGAGTAAAGCGATACCCTTCCTCACCATAGTCTTCTGAATGATTATTATCCTGGTTGAGCACATTGAAACCTAATTCCTTAAGGACAGGAGCTAAATATTCCGGCATTCCGAATTCGTAGCAGGTTCCTGCGTCGCGTGATCGATCAGAACATTTTTGTGGTTCCATTTCATCGTTGATAATTGCACCTTCAAGGTTGCCAAATACAATGTCCGCATTCATTAGTAAATTTCCAATTGAATTAATAAATTCTTTTCCACTATCGGCAGGTAATATTTCTTTTGGTGTAACAGAGCCCAGCATAACATCGCCGACAGCTTTTATTTTTATTTGTCCATTTACAGAAGCAGGAAATTGCACCAGCAAAAGAATATTTAGAATGATGTAAATTAAATTGCTTTTCAACACTTCTTAATTCATTGAGGAACAGGTTTTGATTAATAGTTATATCAATTTTGAGTAAATTTCTTAGTTATTAATAAAATATTTTACACGCTACTTATTTTAAAATGTCAGACAGACCTCTCAAAAATACACTGAAAAAATTAAATTCCTTACTGCATCAATATACAGATAAGCATACAGTAAGAAATATTTTGTATATGAGTGCTGCAATTGTTTTGTTTATGTTCGGTGTAATAATTTACGGTGTAATTTTAAATACGAGAGAAATTTCACTATCCGAGGCAATGCAAGAAAAAGAATTAAGTGAATTGAAAAACCCCGGGATACGTATTAACAGGGCAGATTATGAGCTTGAACTTTACGAAGACAGTACACTTATAAAAAGTTACAGGGTAAGTTTCGGAAGGAATGTGCATCGCCTAAAAAGTAAAGCCGGTGATGAGGCAACACCGGTTGGAGTATATGAAATATGTTCAATAGATACTATATATAAGTTCAACAAATTCTTCAGGCTAAACTATCCGAATATAAGAGATGCCTCAGATGCTTTACGAAAAGGTTGGATAACCCAGGAAGAGTTCGATCAAATTAAAGACAATATTAATGAAGGAAAATGCCCGGGCTTTAATAATGTGCTTGGTGGCGATATAGGAATCCATGGTATTGGCAGATTAAATTTTATTATTAAAAATCTCCCGTTTGTTTATAACTGGACGAACGGTTCGATTGCAATGAGTGATGAAGACATAGATGAACTATACACTGTTATAAAAGTAGGATGTAAGGTTGTTATCAATTAAAAAAAACGGACTCATTTTTTTAATAACGTTTTTGATTTTTTTATCTTCATGCGGAAAGAAAGAGGAAAAACCTGTAGACCTTAAAGATCCGAAAGCAGTGCAGAAAATAGTTGATGAAGTTTTACCCAAAGAGGCGAAGTTTTCAACATCAGGCAATTTTAATTCGGATAAGAAATTGTCAATTGTAGCCGGAACTGAGACTGTCACTAAAAATATCCAGGGTATTTCATTCATCTTGATTGATAAAAAAGATGATGAATATAAAGTTGATTTCAGAACCCACATTCTTGACGGATCATTTGAAAAATGTCTGGTTGATAAAATAAAATTATCATCGTTAGGTGGTGAAATGATTTATTACAATTCAAAAGATTATTTTATTGGAACGAGCGGCGGTGATATATATTCCTACATAATAGATTTCAGGAATAAAGAAGTTTACTCGGCGCATTTAGTATCGGGAAAAACAAAAAGAGCATTGTTGTATCTTTCAGAAAATGTAACAGACAAATTACTCAGAACATTTTTCGTAAGCTATTATAAAAAGGACTATCCTTCACTTCAAATCACACAATCGGATGAGTGATTGTTGATTTTATCATTCATCACGAAAAATCCATTTATGAAATCTTTAAGTGTAACGATTAGATCCCTGCGTCGATTCAAAAACCCGGAATCGTAGATGTAAATTCGCATTGGATTTGTTGATAAAGTAATTATCATATTATTGGTTATTTTTAAGAAAAACGTTTCTTTCTTTAATGAAAATCAGAGTTTCAAAAATCAACTTAATTAAAAAAAATACTGCTTCCGTTATTTTAATTCTGGCTTGTTTTGCCGCAAGTATTTCCTATGCCCAGTCTTCTGCAATGGATGTTGAGCTAACATCAATCATTTTTAAGGGAAACAAAGAATTTTCCGAATCAGAATTGAAAAGTATTATCCAGAGCAAAGAAAGTCCATTCTGGTTATGGAAGTTTTTTAATTCATTCAGCTTTTTAGGTTCACCGCCCGAATATTTTGATTCGACTGTAATAAACATTGATCTGGTATCTCTAAAATCTTTTTATGCAACAGAAGGGTTTTTCCAGGCTACAATTTCTTCTTCATATAACATCGATACGACCTCTAAAATTGCTGAATTAACATATACTATACACGAGGGGCCAGCTTTCACGTACGGGAAGTCAGTATGGCATGGTATTGAAAAACTGAATTACTTACATAGGTATACGGCACCATATACCGAGCTTACATCTGCGTACAGGTATACGGAAACCAGGCTGTCGAACAACATCAATGAAGTGCTTTCCATTCTTAAAAATAATGGTTTTATGCTTGCAACGTTCGATAGTACTATTATAACAGTAGATTCTGTTAAAAAAAGAACCGACCTTGAAGTGTATTTTACCCCCGGCAACAGGTACAGGTATAATGAAATAAGAGTTGAAAAAAGCGGTGAAGGTAAAAATCTTGTAAGCAATGCATTGATTAAATATGTAACCGGTATTCAGGATAGTCAATATTATAGCGATGATGAAATTGCAAAGAGTCGTTTAAGACTTGCAAGAACAGGACTTTTCAATACTATAAATCTCAGAAGTGTTGTTGAAGATACTGTTGGTAACTTCGTTCCGCTTGGAATTTACGGAGATATCGTTACAATGAATGATCTTTCACCGGAAGTCTTTATAGATAACGAATTTAGTACATCGAATGTTGGTATCGGATTAAGCTATACAAGGAAGAATTTCTTAGGAGACGCACGCAGGTTAACCTTAAGCACACGGGGAAAAGTCAATGATATTCAGAATTTCAGTTTCTCGTCAAAGTCGGCAAAAGATTCAACAGTGCAAACCCAGATTGATCTTTCTCTGCTTTTAGAGCAGCCGTTTTTCCTCAAAAGAAATATTTCAGCTTCGCTCGAAGCATTTTATAAAACATATAATATTTCAAGAGTTCGTTTTGAAAATACAGGGGGAAAACTAAGACTGGCAGTAGATATGCCAACGTATACTTTCGTTAATTTATTAAATCCATATCTTACACTGGATGTTCTCGGCTACGATATAAATCTTGAAGTTAATAATAGTCCTTTTGTGAGAACACCTACAAGCACTACATCAAGTATCGGGTCTGAAATCGGTTCTTCTACAACCAATGATTTCTTTTATCCTAATACAGGTTATAATCTTAACCAGGTTATTGAACTTGCAGTTACCGGAACAAGAACAACAGATCGCGGGCAATATATTCAGGACTCACTAGGTGTCCCGGAGATTCAAAACAGTAAAACAGGTTTGTATTATAAACTGCAAACAACTTATTCCCAATATTTTACGATGTCTAAAGATAATCGATCTGTTCTCGCATTTAAATTAAAATTGGGATATATCCAGACATTCGTAGGTGGTGTAGAGCTTATTCCACCCAACCAAACCTTTTTTGCTGGTGGAGCTAACTCGGTAAGAGGCTGGCGTGCGAGACAGTTAGTACCAAGGAATCGGGTTGAGTTTATCGGAGTTACACAACCTGTAAATGATAACATTCGCGGCGGCACATTTATTATTGAGGGTTCATTTGAACACAGGAGAAAATTTGAACCTGAATATGGATTGGCAGTTTTTTTAGATTATGGTAACACCTGGAACGGCTATAAGGAATTTCAAATTAAACAAATTGCTGTTGCAATCGGATGGGGATTGAGATACTATTCTCCATTTGCGCCCTTCAGAATAGATTTTGGATGGAAATTATGGGATCCTGATAAAGAGGTTACCTTATTTAAAAGAAGTTTCTGGAAAAGTATTGAATTTCATTTTGGTATCGGCGAAGCATTTTAGAAAATCAAAATGTTTTTTATACCATTATCTTCGCGTAAGCTCAATTAAGTCTGGATAAATTCTTTATAAATGTATAATCTAAGACCTAACAGCTAACTTTTTTTGAATAGCTTGGGATAATTCTTTATTTTTGTTCTCTTTTTTCGGATAGATAATCATGATATCAAGTATGACTGGTTACGGCAGGGGCATTGCCGTAAAAAATAAGCTAACGGCGGAAGTCGAGTTAAAAAGTGTAAACAGCCGTTTTTTGGAAATAAATCTGAAACTACCTTTTACTCTTTCAGATCGTGAATTTGAACTGCGTGAGATCCTAAAGAAAAGAATTACAAGAGGAAAAATAAACGGGGTAATCCAGTTTAAAAGAGAAGGAATCGATGATATTGTTAAAGTGGATGGAAAGAAGCTAAAGAGTTATTTGGCTCTCATCGAAAAGGTGAAAAAGACGGCAAAGATAAAAGAAGAGCTTAAGCTTGAACATATACTAGGAAACAGCGATATAATTTCTTCTGCTGATACAGGTATTACGGAAAATGAATTTAACCTGGTAAAGAAAGCATTTAATACAGCAACAGATGAACTGATCAGGACGAAAAGAAATGAAGGTAATGAACTAGCTAAAGATCTTAAAAAACGGGTCAGTTCGATAGAAAAGAAAGTTACCTCAATAGAAAAAGAGTTTAAAAAAGGTGTAACAGATTATCATCAAAAGCTTAAGGAAAGAATTGACGGACTTATTCAGAATGCTAAAGAAAACGATGAAAGGTTACAACTGGAACTGGCATTGATAGCAGATAAAGCGGACATAACCGAAGAATGTGTCAGGTTAAAAAGTCATCTTAAATTTTTTATTGAAAGCCTGATGAAAGAAAAAGAACCGGGCAGAAAGTTAAACTTTTTATGCCAGGAACTTAACCGGGAAGCGAACACAATTTCATCTAAATCGATTTCAACTTCTGTTACACATAAAGCTGTTTTAATAAAAGAACAAATTGAAAAGATCAGGGAACAAATACAGAACATTGAGTGATCCTTGGAAAGTAAAGGAGAAGTAATTGCAGTATCCGCGCCGAGCGGGGCGGGTAAAACGACCATCGTAAAAAAGATTTTAAAGTACTACCCGGATATCGTTTTTTCGGTTTCTGCAACCACACGTCCGAAAAGGGAAAACGAAACCGATGGTCGTGAGTATTTTTTTCTGAGCGAAGAAGACTTTCAAAAAAAAATTGAAAACGGTGAATTTGTTGAATGGGAAAAATTTTACGATTATTATTACGGAACGTTCAAAAGTTTTATTGAAGACAATATTAACGCAGGAAAATCTGTTCTTTTAGAAATTGATGTAAAAGGCGCTCTTTCAATAAAGAAAATTTATCCCGGTTCTCACTTAATCTATATAGAACCGCCCAGTTACGAGGTGCTTGTAAAAAGGCTCCGGGAAAGGCAAACCGAAACGGAAAAAGACTTCAAAAAGAGAATTGAGAGAGCAAAAATGGAGTTGAGCCTGAAGGATAGGTTTGATTATATTATCAATAATGAAAATCTGGAAAAAGCAATTAAAGAAACTTCGGATTTAATAAATAAAATAATTAGTAAGGAGAAGTAAAGAATGGAAATAAAACCGATCGACCTGAGGGAGATTGATGAGAAGGCACAAAATGTATATGAAGCGATTATTGTAAGTGCCAATCGTGCAAGACAAATTAACGATGAAAACAAAATTGAGTTCAATGCATTGTTGAGCACAATTCCTGAAACCACAACAGATGATGAAAATGAAGACATCGATAATCCTGCACAGTTAAAAATTTCACTCGATATGGAGAACAGGGATAAACCTCATGTTCAGGCCCTCGATGAATTCCTCGAGCGTAAGATTGAATATAAATACAAAGAGTAATTAACTTTTATAATGTTATTTTAAAAATCCGGCGTCTGCCGGATTTCTTTTTCTTATCCGTTCTGTAGGTTTAAATAAATTTCCAAAGGTTTATGTATAAAGACATTATCAACGGGAAAAAAATTGTACTAGGAGTTACAGGTTGTATAGCTGCTTATAAAAGTGCATACTTAGTTCGTGATTTAATTAAACGGGGAGCCGAGGTAAAAATTGTGATGACACCTGCTGCCACAGAATTTATTACCCCGTTAACCCTTTCAACTCTTTCAAATAATAACGTTATTGTAAATACATTCCCTGATTCACCAAATTCAAATACAAGTATTAATACCTGGCATATTGATCTGGCTCAATGGGCAGATCTTATTTTAATTGCACCGGCAACAGTGAATACAGTTGCCAAAATTGCCTGTGGGTTTGCCGATAATGCACTCACAACTCTTGTATCCGCGGCCCGATCACTGGTATTGATTGCGCCGGCGGCGGATGTGGATATGTATCAAAATCCAATCACCCAGGAAAATATTTTAAAACTTGAATCTCTTGGTTACTATGTTATTCCGGCGGAAGAAGGAGATCTTGCAAGTGGACTTTCAGGATACGGTAGGTTAGCCAGCTTAAACAAAATTACAGACACTGTTGAACTGCTTCTTTCCAATCATAAAAAAGATTTACCTGGCAAAAGAATTCTTGTTACTGCCGGACCTACCTATGAAGATATTGATCCGGTAAGATTTATCGGTAACCGATCTTCAGGAAAAATGGGATTTGCATTGGCTAAGGCTTCTTATTTAAGAGGAGCAGATGTTACTCTTATTTCAGGGCCTTCATCAGAAAAAGCTTATCCTGAAATTAAAAAAGTCAATGTTAGATCATCCAATGAAATGAAGAAATCTGTTGAGAAAGAGTTGAAAAATAATGATATCCTCATCATGGCTTCTGCCGTAGCTGATTACAAACCTGCAAAAACTGAATCCAAAAAACTGAAGAAAGAACAAAAACTTTCCGAATTAAAATTATTCCCAACGGAAGATATTCTTGCTTCAATTAAAAAAGATAAAAAAATAGTTGTCGGATTCGCTCTTGAAACAGATAATGAACTGACAAATGCAAAAAAGAAACTGAAGGAGAAGGATCTCGATTTAATGATTCTAAATTCCCTGAAAGACAAAAAAAGCGGATTCGAGTTTGATACGAATAAAATTACTATTTTAAAGAAGACAGGTAAAACAATTAAACTTCCATTGATGAGCAAATTTCAGACGGCTAATAAAATCTTAGATGAAATTTTAAAATATTAATTTTCCTCTTCTTAATTCTAATATTTTGCGGTATATAGATTTTGATGAATGATAAATTCAAAAAGCAAATAATTGAAGCACTCAAAGATCAGAAAGAAATTTTTGGCGATGATCTCTTTGAAGAAAATATTTCAAATAGAATAACAACAATAGTGGCTGATAAAAAAGAAAAATATGGAGTCGAACCAGAACTGTTCCCGGGAGAAAAAGAAGAATGGGAAAAAGCCGAAACACTTGAAAAGCTTGAAAAGCTTATAAAAGATTGTACGGCTTGCAAACTTTGCGAAGGAAGAAATAAATTTGTGTTTGGCAGCGGTAATCCAAATGCTGATGTTATGTGTGTTGGTGAGGGACCGGGTGCAGAGGAGGATAAACAAGGATTACCATTTGTGGGCAGAGCCGGACAATTACTAACTGACATTCTAAAAGCCATCAAATTTGAAAGAGACGAAGTTTATATTGCAAACATTGTAAAATGTCGTCCTCCAGGTAATCGCACACCGCTTCCTGATGAAATGGATACCTGTCTCCCGTACCTTAGAAAACAATATGAATTGATCCAGCCAAAACTTATACTTTGTCTTGGGTTAACCGCTGCAAAAGGTTTGTTGAAAAGCAGGGAATCTCTTACAAGTATGAGAGGGAAGATTTATGAATTTGAAGATGCCAAAGTAATGGTAACTTATCACCCCGCAGCGTTGTTACGGAATCCCAACTGGAAGAGACCCTGCTGGGAAGATTTAAAAAAATTTAAGCAGCTTTATGATGATCTTGTAAAATAGACTTTTATTTTCTTCATACTTTCCCCCTCATAAATATTTCCCCATCCCGCATAAAAATTCATCAACACAATTTTGTAATATTATTACAAGTTTTTTATTATGAGAACTAAGGTTTTGAAAATTAAACGGATCGGTGGGGAGTTCCTTTTTTAACAACAATCACTAATAATAAGAAACAGCGATGAAAAAATATTATTTACTAATCTCAGTTTGTTTACCAACGTTGATGTTTGCTCAATCACCTGTTCCCGACGGAGCTGAAGTAGAATTAATAGCAAGCGGTTTTGAATTTGTTGAAGGTCCGGTATGGAGCGACGATATCGGGCTCCTGTTTTCTGATATGAACGGAAATAAAATATACAATTGGACTGAAGAGGATAGCATTTCTGTTTTTCTTAATCCTTCAGATAATTCAAATGGGTTAACTTACGATCTGGAAGGTAATTTAATAATGAATCAGACCGGTTTACGCCGGGTTGCCAGGTTAGATTCAAATGGTACGCAAACATCTCTTGCAGATATGTATCAGGGTAAAAGGTTAAACAGCCCGAATGATCTGGCTGTTAAATCCGATGGAGCCATATTTTTCACCGATCCTAATTTTAATATCCCGCAAGGACAGCAGCAGGAATTACCTTACCAGGGAATTTTCAGGATAAGTCCTTACAGTAAACTTCAGCTTCTGGATTCAACTTTAGCTTTACCGAACGGAATATGTTTTTCTCCTGATGAATCAAAGCTTTATGTGAATGATTCACAAGTTCGTATCATTTACGTTTGGAGAGTTGTGAATGATTCAACTATAGCTGATAAAAGAGAATTTGCGAGTATAGGTCCACGGGGATATGCTGATGGAATGAAGATAGACGCAGACGGAAATCTTTTTTGTGCGGGTCCACAAGGAGTTTGGGTCTTTTCACCGGATGGAACTCCGCTCGATACGATATTGGTTCCGGTCAATCCATCAAATTGCAATTGGGGAGATGCCGGTAGAAAAACGTTATATATAACGGCAGGTTCTAATGTATACAAAATACGGTTAGCTCCCGTTACAAAAATTAAGGATAAGGGCTATCTTCCCAGGAAATATAAATTATATCAGAACTATCCCAATCCGTTTAATCCAACTACAAAAATAAAATTTACAGTAGCTTCTAATTCTTCGATAGAAGAATCCCGTGTAATTAAATTGAAAGTGTATGATATATTAGGAAATGAAGTTGCAACTTTGGTAAATGAAGAAAAACCTGCAGGAAATTATGAAGTTGAATTTTCTTCAACCAATATAACTGCTTCCGGTGGAGTTTCTAACATTCTGCCAAGTGGAATATATCTTTATCGACTAATTGCCGGAGATTTTACACAAACAAAGAAATTCATTTTATTAAAATAAAAATATTTCTTTCTTATGCAGCTACTTATTTCCTGTCTATGGTAGGTAATACTTAAATTTTATATATACTAATAGAATAGTAAAATTCTCAAAAGTAATTATGTTTTGGTAAGTAAAAAAAAGTTGATTTTTTTTGTGAACTTAGTTACATTTTTTACCAAATATTATTATTCATATTAGAGTGTAATAATATGGTTGAAAATCTTAATAGCAAAAACACATGGGATTATCATTGCCCCCCTAATGAACCCAGCGGCTTTAATGATTTTGATTACCGGATAATTTGGGGAAATCAAGGAACAATAAAAATTCAACGCCCCTTCTTAAGAAAGATAAAATATTATCTTAGATGTTGGAATTCTAAGGATGGTTGGGTAGAGAGGGAGAATGAGCAAGTTGTAAATCCTCCAACCTCATTAAAACATACTTTTTATCAGGTTACTCTTCTTAAGGATTTTGCTCGCAATACTACTAACGAATACTGGGGAAGAAGATATATTATGGAAGGAAAAATAGAAATATATTACGGAGAGACACCTGGAGAAACAATTGATGTGGTAGTAACTACAGTTTCCGGTTGCTTACCAAGATATGATCCACATTATAAGGAGACATATTCAGGATGTATTCCTGTTGATATTCCATGTGAAGAAAATTAGTATTGTTAAGTTGAATTAAACGTAAGGTTTGGTGGTTAAATTGAATTATTTAGAAATATTAATTCTTTGGTTATTTGTTCTATTGATAGATTTATTTGGACAAAATACAGAGTGGAAATTCTATACAACCACTAATTCACCCATCCCGTCTAATAATATACATTGCATTACCCAAGACACCGATAGTAATTATTGGATTGCAGCAAGCAAAGATATAAATGGAAATGTAGGGGGTCTTGTGAAGTTTGATGGGAAAAACTGGATAGTTTATGATACCTTAAATTCCGGCTTGCCCACATATTCTATCAATGATATTGAAATTGATACGGAAGACAATATTTGGCTTGCAACATTAGGTTATGGACTGGTAAAATTTGATGGGAGCAACTGGACGATTTATGATACTTTAAATTCCGGCTTGCCAGGTAATGATATTCTATGTATTGCTATTGAGCAGAATAATATACTGTGGTTAGGTACATATTGGCATGGACTTGTTAAATATGATGGAAATACATGGACTAATTATACGCAGGAAAATTCAGGATTAACGCTGAATGAAGTAAATGAAATTATAATAGACAGTTTGGAGAATAAATGGATTGGTACGGATGGTGCCGGGCTTGTAATGTTTGACGGTAAAAACTGGGAAATAATTAATTGTTCAAACTTTATGGGATTAATTCCGGTTTTTGGCTTGGCAGAAGATATAAATCATAATATTTGGGCAACGGTTGGAGGAAATAATAATAACATAGGATTTATTTATAATAACGGTTGCAGATCATATAGTGATACAGAAATTGGCTTTGAATTTTCCCCAAGATATCCATTCGGACTGGCTGTAGACACAAATGATGTAAAATGGATGGCAACCACTAATGGTATTGTCAGATTTGATAATGTATCATGGAAAAATTATAGTAAAAATAACAGCCCGATCCCTGGTGACTGGACAAGTAACATTTTTATAGATAATAAAAACAATGTTTGGTTTGTTTATGCTAATACTATTGATAATTCAAGTGGATTGGGAGTATTTAATAATAACGGAATTACTGATGTGCTTAATATTCCAAAATCACTCCCCGAAGAATTTTTTATGTATCAAAATTATCCAAATCCATTTAATCCAACTACAAAAATTAAATATACAATTCCCAATGTTGGAACTTCATTCCTGTCCGCCTCTGGCAGAATGAAATTCGTTAAATTAAAAGTGTATGATATCCTTGGAAATGAAGTTGCAACCCTGGTGAATGAAGAAAAACAGGCAGGAAGTTATGAAGTTGAATTTAATGCGAGTAAACTTCCCAGCGGTGTATATTTTTATAGATTGCAGGCAGGAGATTTTGTAAGCACTAAGAAATTAATGGTTTTGAAATAAGGTGTGTAGGGGCGATTCAAGGGATCGTCCCATTTCTTTACTTTTTGAGAATAACTTCGTAAAGATCCTGTCTTCTGTCATACCAGTTTAATGTGCTTCCGTTCGAACGATGTCTTTTAAGTAGTTCGAGATCGACATCATGTATTACAACTGTTTCAACATTAGGTGTACATTCTGCAGCGATTGCGTCGCGGGAAAACATAAAATCTGACGGAGTATAGATACCCGATTGCGCATACTGAATATCCATATTTTCTACAAACGGCAGGTTGCCAACATTTCCTGCAATAACAGTGAACACACCATTCTCGATGCAGCGGGCTTCGGCACACTTACGAACACGCAGGTAACCATATCTTTCATCGGTGCAAAATGGAACAAAAATTATTTCTGCACCTTTTGCAACTGCAATCCTGCTTAACTCGGGAAACTCGACATCATAACAGATTTGTATGTTTATTTTTCCCGCATCGGTTTCAAACATTTCTATTTTATTGCCGGGCTTTACTCCCCACCATCTTCTTTCATTTGGAGTGATGTGAATCTTGTACTGCTTCTCGATTGTTCCGTTTCGTCTGAAAAGATACGCAATGTTGTAAAGTGAATCTTCTTCAAGAGTGAAGTGCGAACCACCTATGATGTTTACATTGTATTTAATTGCAAGATTGGAAAACAGTTCGAGGTATTGCGGTGTGAACTCCGCAAGCTTGCGTACTGCTGTTCCCGGTCTTTCGTTTGGAAGGAAAGATAACAACTGAAGTGTGAAAATTTCCGGGAAAAGTATAAAGTCCGATCTGTAACCTGAAGCCACATCTGTAAAATATTCACATTGCTGGGCAAAATCTTCAAAGTTATCAAGCTCTCTCATCTGGAACTGGACTGCACAAATTCTCACTTTTTTCGACGGGATAATTTTTTTACCCTTAGGCGGAACGTAATCTATATTCGACCATTCAAGTAAAGTTGCAAAACCACCCGAGTCTTCATCGCTTCGCAAATAGGCGGGAACAATTCGTTTCAGGATAAAACCGTTTGCTAATTGTGCGGTGAGTACGGGATCGTATAATCTTTTATCCATAACTTTTTGTACATACTCGCGTGCGGTTATTTTTTTCTGATGCTTTTTGTAACCCGGTATTCTACCACCAATTACAATGTTTTTTAAATTCTTTTCAATTGCCAGTTTTTTGCGCTCGCCGTACAATCTTCTTGAAAGCTTGTAACCACGGTAATCGGGATGAACCATAATCTCAATGCCGTAAAGTGTTTCGCCATCAGGATCGTGGTTTGTTATATAACCGGAATCACTTAACTTTTTCCAGTCATCTCCTTCATCGTAAAGATCAAAATCAACAATAAGACTGCTGCTTGATGCAACTAACTTTTTATTAAGCTGAATACAGATTTGTCCCTCGGGAAAAATGTCAAGTTGACTTTGAACCTGCTCCTTCGTCCAGGTTTTCATTCCGGGAAAGCATAATTCCTGCAGTTTTACAAGCTGATCGTAGTCCTCAATTTTTAATAGTCTTACAACAATTTTTCTCTCTAAAGTCTTCAAATCAATCTTTTTCATAAATATCCTTTTTATTCATACAGTTTTAATTGGTTTTAATAATAACAAAATTTTTAATTGATGTAAATTCGTAAAGTTTATAGACTATTATGATTAATGTATAGATTAGTCTAATTTTAGTTAGGTGGATCAACTTGTAAGACGTTTCAATATGTTTTTGAATGTTAAATTTTTTTCTTCAATTTGATTCTTACGTAAAACTTTTTAATTTCCAATTGGAATTAATAACGATTTAAACTCATCCCGCCACGGCGGGATATTTTTTCCTTTGTAGAGAAAGAACATACACATCGATGGCGAAGACCCGGAAATCAAATAACCAAACAGATCAAATTATTCCCGCAGGAGTTAAGCCGCCAGCCGCACCTGAAATAGAAGCATCGGTTCTTGGTGCAATGATGATTGAAAAAGAAGCTGTACCAAAAGCCTTGGAATTATTGAAACCCGAGAGCTTTTACCTTTCTGCTCACAGGTTGATTTTTGAGGCTATGCTTTCGTTATTCGAGTCCGGCGAACCTATTGATACCGTAACACTTTACGAGGAATTGAAGAAAAGGGATCAGCTTGATGAAGCGGGTGGAGCTGTTTATTTAAGCAAATTATCACAAAACATTTCATCCGCAGCAAATATCGAGTATCACTCGAAAATCATTCTTGAGAAACAAATACTGCGTGGTTTAATTTCAAGCTCGCACGAAATTGCACAAGCTGCTTATGAAGGAACAAGCGATGCATTTGATATACTTGATCAGGCAGAAAGAAAGATTTTTGAAATCACGGAAAGTCATCTTTCTCAATCTTACCAGGGAATGGACAGGGCAGTCAGGGATGCGCTCGAATATATCGAAGCGATTCATTCACAAACCACACAAAAGTTTTCCGTTCCAACCGGATTTTACGAGCTTGATGAAATTCTCGGTGGATTTCAAAAATCCGATCTTATCATAATTGCAGCGAGACCCTCTATGGGAAAGACAGCACTCGCTTTAACTTTAGCCCGTAATGCCGCCGTCGATCACGATGTTCCTGTCGGTATTTTCAGTCTTGAAATGTCCACGATGCAGCTTATCATCCGTTTACTTTGCGCTGAAGGGAGATTGAATGCACATCTCGTCAGAACTGGAAAGCTCCCCAATGAAGAAGGTGTAAAGCTCAGTAAAAATGCGCACCGACTGATTGAAGCTCCAATTTATGTTGATGACTCGCCTGCGCAAACCGTACTTGAAATCCGTGCAAAAGCAAGACGACTAAAAGTTGAAAAAAATGTCGGGATGATCATCATCGATTATCTACAGTTAATGCAGGGACCTGCAAGAGCAGAAAGCCGTGAAAGAGAAATTTCCCATATTTCACGTTCATTAAAATCTTTAGCAAAAGAATTGAACATTCCTGTGATTGCACTTGCCCAGTTAAACAGAGCGGTAGAAACACGAACCGACAAACGTCCGCAGCTTTCAGATCTTCGTGAATCTGGTTCAATCGAGCAGGATGCTGATGTTGTTATGTTCCTGAACAGACCAGAATATTATGGAATGGAAAAAGACCGCGATACCGGCGAATCTCTGGAAGGTATCGCCGAGGTAATTATCGGAAAACAAAGAAACGGTCCCACCGGAACAGTGAAGCTTGCCTTTGTAAAAGAGTACGCACGATTTGAAAATCTTGCCAAAGCCAGACAGATTGAGGAATTTGCTGCTCTGCCTGAAGATGAAGATATCATTTGATAGCAAAAGTCAAATGTAAGATGTAAAATGTGATGATCTACAAATATTTAATCGCCCTCTTAATATTACTTTTCTCTGGTACTGTCGAAGCTCAGATTTTTTCAGATAAAGACGTAGAAATCTGTAAATCAAAATTTGAGCTTGCTGTAAGTGAAAGCCTTTCAACTCAGCCAATCGGAAAAGTGATTGTTGAAATCGGTAAAAGTTTTATTGGAACTGATTATGAAGCTCACGCTATAGAAAAAGAAGGAGAAGAACAATTAGTAATCAATTTAACCGGACTCGACTGCACAACCTTTCTTGAGAATGTTTTAGTTTTTGCAAGATGTATAAAAATGGGTAAAACATCTTTTGAAGATTATCAAAAAGAGCTTACGTTTATTCGTTACAGAAATGGAGTAATCGATGAGTATCCTTCACGTCTTCATTATTTTACCGATTGGATATATGATAATGAAAAGAAAGGTGTTGTTAAAGATGTTACAAAAGATATTGGTGGTGAAAGATTAAAGCTGAATTTGAATTTTATGTCTTCTCATCCCGAATATTACAAACATCTAAAAGATAATCCCGATTTTGTTTGTGCAATTAAAGACCAGGAAGAAGAGATAAACAAAAGAGAATATTATTACATCCCTCAGAAAAAAATTGCCGATGTAGAAGATAAAATTGAAAATGGTGATCTTCTTGCATTTACTTCTTCGGTTGAAGGATTGGATGTAAACCATGTTGGAATTGCAATCAGGATGGATGACAACCGGATTCATGTTCTTCATGCTCCAGAACCCGGAACAAAAGTTCAAATCAGCGAATTGAATTTAAGCGATTATGTTAATAAGCTTGAAAAGGACACGGGCATCATAGTTCTAAAACCATTAGAGCCAGCCTGTATAAATAATTAATTGGTAAGTTCTAAAACTAATTTTCAAAATTCTTTTTTATCTCTTCAAGAATTTCTTTAGAGCTTAAGATTAATATCTCGTCACCTTTTTCAAGCTTGAAATCAGGATCAGGAAATAATAGTTCGTTGTTACGAATTATCGCAACTATTTTCCAATCTTTACTTTCCTTGTTGAAGCATCTCTCTATTATTAAAGTGTTAACGCAGGGATTTTTCGGAGACAACGTGCCGATAAATAATTGCTCGTCATTTGTAAGATTGATCGGTATGTTTGACTCCAGCAGTGAAACAAGATCAATGTTTCCCAAGGTGCCGGGATCGATCTTCTTTTGTTCTTTCAATATTGAAAGTGCCCGTTTTATATGTTCCATTCTGTGAGCCTGGGAATTTGTTTGTCTTTCAACCTGGTCTTCATACAGACTTATATATTTTACTTTCAGTGCAATAGAAAGAAAATCCTGAACATAAAAACCGATAATTACAGCCAGTGCTGCGGGAACAAGAAGATTATATCCCCCGGTCATCTCGGTTACCATTAATAACGTTGCAATCGGAACTCGTGCGCTGCTGCCGAATACTGCTGCCATTCCTATTACTGCAAATGCAGCAGGTGGCTGATGAAAGATTTCTGCAAAAAGACTACCCAGCATAGCACCAACAAAAAGAGTCGGAGCGAAAACACCGCCTGAACCGCCGGAAGAAACTGTTAAAGCGAAGGCAATCATTTTTGCAAAAAGCAATATGAATAACAGTGAAATCACCATTTGCCCGTTAATTGCTTCCTGGATCCATCCATACCCACCTCCAAGTACCTGTGGATATACTAGTGCGATTATACCAACACCTAAAGCGCCAATCGCAGGTTTAAAATGATTTCTAATCGGAATTTTTTTGAAAAGATCGCGGGTGTAATAAAACACATTTGGTAAAAGTGTTCCGATAATTCCACTGGCGATTCCAAGTAGAGCATACCATGCATAATCTATAAAATGTTCTGCTTCAAGATTCTTGGGAATTTCGAATAGAGGCTGCCATCCAACAAAAATTGAATTAAAAGCATAAGCGATAATTGATCCGAGCATAGTATAAATAAGTGCCTCGGTTTCAAATTCCATATCACTGTATAAAACTTCAACAGCAAAAAGTGCAGTGCCTATTGGCGAGCGAAAAATTGCAGAAAGACCTGCTGCCATTCCTATCAATACCAGAAGTCGTCTTTCTTTTTCCGAGCGCTTTAAGATTCCCGCATAAATCGATCCTAATCCGGCACTGAATAATGCAGTTGGACCCTCACGTCCTGCAGCACCTCCTGATCCGATAGTAATTGCAGAAGCTAAAATTTTAACAGGTGTAACTCTTTTTCTTATTTCTCCGGCTTTTTTATGAAATGCTTTAACAGCAGTATCGGTTCCGTGTCCTTCAGCTTCAGGTGCAAAAGTATAAACAATAAATCCGGATATAAGTCCACCTATGACAAGAACTAATGGAATTAGCCAGAGTCCGTTAGAACCGATAGTTTCCACAAGTTTTTTACCTTCACTTGCAAGACCGGGAGGAGAGTATTTTGCTATATATTCAAAAAATATTGTTTGAAATATTTCCAGCAGGAATCGGAAAAGTTCTGCACCTAAGGCACCAATTATCCCCAGAACCAAAGTATCGAGAAGTAAGTGAGCCTGTTTTCTCATTATCAGCTTAAGTCTTTACCTGTAATATATCAACTTTATTGATGATATGTGAGATAAACAATGTAAAAACTATAGTTCAGGTTTAATATAAAAGAATGAAATATTATTTAATGAGGCTTAGCAGGATTTTTATATTTTTAATGTCTTCTTTCATTACTTTTCCCTTAGGCGTCTCAAGTATTTTAGGGATTTTCTTTAATCGTCTGTCGTTCATAATATTGGCAAAACCTTCTTTTCCTATAAATCCTTTACCAATATGTTCGTGTCTGTCTTTTCTACTGCCGAGTTCTTTTTTGCTGTCATTCATATGAAAACATTTTAATCTTTCCAGCCCGATTATATCATCAAATTCTTTAATTGTCTTTTTATAATTCCTTGGATTTTTGATATCATAACCTGCAGCAAAAATATGAGCTGTGTCGATGCAAACGCTCATTCTAACTTTATCATCAACCAGGTCAATTATTTCCTTTAATTGTTCAAAACGATAGCCGATTGCTGTTCCGGCTCCTGCGGTGGCTTCAAGCATACTGTTCACTTTGAAACTTTTAGTTTTATCGTGAACGATGTTTAACGATTCAGCAATTAATTTAATTCCATCTTTTTTACCAGCACCAACATGAGAACCGGGATGAAAGTTCAGATACGGAATTCCAAGTTGTTCGCATCTTGTTAATTCGTCAAGAAAAGCATCCCGGGATTTTTTAAGAATAGAGTTATCTTTGGCGCAAAGATTGATCAGGTAAGAATCATGTGAAACAACAAATTTTATAGATGAGTTTTTAAGATTTGTTTTGAACTTATCAATTTCTTTTTGATCAAACGGTTTTTGAAACCACCTGTTATTATTTTTTGTAAAGATCTGTATTGCAGTAAAGCCGAGTTTCTCTGCACGTTCGATTGCTTTTGAAACTCCGCCTGCTGTTGATGTGTGGGCACCAAGAAGTAGCATATGAAAATGAAATTCCTTTTCTTAAACCTACTCTTACTCATAATCTATATCTTCACTTCACAAAATCAGATTAAGTTTAGGAGAAAGAGTAAGAATACCTATTCATTCCTTAAAATTATTTTAATTGATTCCTCAATGCTTTTTTGTTTTATCCCAAATGATAGCAACTTATCTGTATTTAGTGAAACGTCCTCAACTTTTGGCAGTTCCGGCACGTCATCTAACTTTATTTTTTCTAATAAAGATTTATCGTATCCAGCAACAGAGCAAAGTTTTTCTCCTAATTCATATCGTGATACTCTTTCTGTTCCCCCTAAATTAATTGTTTCTCCTTTTATATTGGCTGATGAAAGTTGGACAATGATCTCCGAAGCTTCTTTTAGAGATATAGGCGTTCTGAATTGATCGACAAAAAGCCTCACCGGTTTTTTATTTTTTAATGAATCTATTATTTTATGAAAATGGCAAACCGAATGATTCAAACCAATTCCATAAAGTAATGCGGTCCTCAAAATTAGAAAATTATCCATTTTGGCTTTGACTTTCAATTCCCCCATGAGTTTTGTCTCTGCATAAAGCGAAACAGGAATCAACTTTGATTCTTCGGTAAGCATTGAACCGCGATAACCTGCGTAAACCAGATCTGTAGAAATATAAATTAATTTCGCACCAAATTGTTCGCATAATTCGGCAATTTTACCGGTTGCATTAACGTTTACATTGTAAACCTCTTTAGCATTTTGTCCCGGCAACGGAATTGGATTAGTGATAGCAGCAGTATGAACGACTACATCGGGTTTGAATTCAACAAATACTTCTTTTATAGATTTGCTATTCTCTAAATTTGATCTGGCACTTTTAAAAAGAGTGCAATTTCCAATGTGGTTATTATACAGGCTAAAAATTTCATTTTCTTCCGCAGCAGCAAGGTTCAGATATTGCCCAAGCAATCCGCTTCCACCCGTTATCAGAATATGCCGTTTCATTCGATTAATACCTTTTTAATTACCTGAAGAATTATTCCCCAAATGGGTAATTTTAATTTATTCTTTCAACTTTGTTTTTCATAGCGCCTTTGATAAATTTATAAATTATTTGATAAATATTTATTACTATGAAAAATCTGACGTTAGTTCTTTTAATTATACCGGTAATTTCAGTCCATTCACAACAAAAAAAATACTTCGATGCACCTTTTGGTGGCGGAGTAGGCTATGTGCCCGCCTGGTATATACCGAACCTCGAACCTGTAAACAATGAGTTGAAAACTATTGGTTTAACTGATTTATCGACGAGTGGTTTTTACTCTTCCGGCGGCGGCGGATTTATTTACTTAGGATTTGTTAAATACCTCCGCGTAGGTGGAATGGGCTACAGCGGTTCAATTTCAACTTCTGCTGAAAATAATGGAATAAAAAGAGAAGTTATTTACAATCTTGGTGGGGGCGGTTTAACAGTTGAGTATACTCTTCCGATGATAAAAGATATTGGATTATCACTCGGAGCTGCTATCGGTGCCGGTTCACTTGAAATCCAGGTTTATAAAAACAACAAAAGTTTTTCTTGGGATGATATCTGGTATGAAACGGAAAAAGATTCTGCTGCTAATTTGAACAGATCATTAAAAAATAACTACTGGACATTTACTCCAACTATAAATCTCGATTATCCTATAAACAGATTTATACTTGTGCGATTGGGTGTAGGTTATCAACTTACATTTGCCGATAGCTGGAAAGCAGATAATGAAAATGAACTAAAAAATGTTCCTTCTGATTTAAATGCTAATGCATTCTTTATTCAGTCGGGATTATTTATAGGATTTTTCTCCTTCTGATTATGAAAAATATTTTGGTAACAGGAGGAGCAGGATTTATCGGTAGTAATTTTATCAACTATATTTTAGATAAAAGGGACAATTACAATATTGTTAATCTCGATAAGCTTACCTACGCAGGCAATCTTGAAAATCTTATCCCATTACAGGAGAAAAAGAATTACCATTTTGTAAAGGGAGATATTGTTAACTCCGAGTTTGTAGATTTAATTTTCAAAAAATATGATATTAAGTATGTAATAAATTTCGCAGCGGAATCTCATGTAGACAGAAGTATACTCGGTTCGGAGGTTTTCTTCAGAACAAATGTAATCGGTACAAACATTTTACTTGAAGCCGCAAGAAGATACGACGTTAAAAAGTTTTTACAGGTATCGACTGATGAAGTTTATGGTAGTTTAGGTGAAGATGGTTTGTTTACTGAAGACACGCCATTGCATCCTAATAGTCCTTACTCTGCAAGTAAAGCATCTGCCGACCTGATGGCCCTGGCTTTTTACTATACTTACGGTGTGCCTGTTGTAATTACTCGCTGTTCAAACAATTATGGACCATATCAGTTTCCGGAAAAATTAATTCCTCTTATGATTATTAATTCATTAAATGATAAAAAGCTTCCGGTTTATGGTGATGGATTATATGTACGTGACTGGATATATGTGCTGGATCATAACAAAGCAATAGAAACTGTATTTGAACAAGGTAAACTGGGAGAGGTTTATAATATTGGCGCAAGCAATGAAATACGGAATATTGAGATTGTTAATTTGATCTTGAAACATCTTAATAAGTCGGAAAAATTAATTGAACACGTTAAAGATCGTCCCGGTCATGACAGACGTTATGCAATTGACTCACAGAAAATAAAAGATGAACTTGGCTGGTCTCCTTATTATAAATTCGAAGAGGCAATTATCCAAACAATAAATTGGTATAAAGAAAATAAAAAATGGTGGGAGAGTATAATTTCCGGTAAATACAAGGATTATTATAAAACCCAATATGGAACAAAATAAAATTTAAAGGAAACAGGAAATACCAGATGAAAAAAATCACAATATTATGCCTGCTAATTTTTACATCAACATTTGTTTACGGACAAATACTTGATAACAATCAAACTAATACAGATAATCTTTTAAGAACTGCGCCAATCAGTATTACAGTTGGTGGTGATTTTCCTGTAACCGGTTCATTCCCTGCATTTGTTTCCGAAAGAGTAGATCAGTTTATTACCAGGCTTTACCTGGATGCGAAAGAACAATCTGTACGGGTTTCAAATGAACCAAGAATCATAAGCGAGATCGAAGAAAAACTAAAAGACTATTCATTACGTGGAATAAAATTAATAAGAAGTTCAGGGGAAATAATTAATGTGGATTTATTGAGATTCAGAGTAACAGGTGATTTCAATTATAATCCTTATCTAAAAAATGATGATGTGCTTATCTTTCCGGCAAATGATATGATACGAAATTTTTTCACAGTTTCCGGTGCCGTAAACAAACCGGACGTTTTTTTCTATGTTGATGGAGACAGTTTGAACGATGCACTTGAGTTGGCAATGGGTGTTGATGATGCTTACAAAAATACAGGAAAAGTAACTATCAGCCGTTTAAACTATGAGGGAAATTATCTCACAACTGATACAATCGATATCGATAGCAATGTTAAGATTAATAGGGGGGATCAGATAAGAGTCATTGCGCCTGATAATCTTAGAAAAAATTACTTTGTGACTGTTCTTGGAGAAGTAAATGAGCCCGGCTCTTATCCGATTACAAAAAACAGTA
>Ga0307436_1000251_pt1 | contig 24391 bp, 22 predicted proteins | sample SalMarWE160440MG_FD_202513 | JGI IMG/M metagenome (GOLD analysis project Ga0307436, IMG submission 202513) | Salt marsh sediment microbial communities from the Plum Island Ecosystem LTER, Massachusetts, United States - WE1604-40 | ecosystem: Environmental > Aquatic > Marine > Intertidal zone >...
CCGGCTTCGCCGGCGCGGGCGGCCTCGATCGTCGCATTGAGCGCCAACAGATTGGTCTGGCTGGCGATGTCGTTGATGAGGCTGATGACCTCTCCGATCTTCGTAACGGCGTCAACCAGACCCTTCACGGTCCCGTTCGTGCGGTCGGCTTCGCGGACGGCGTCGTCCGTCACTTTTGAGACGTCGCCCAACTGGCGGCCGATCTCGCTGATGGACTTGGACAGTTCCTCGGCCGCCGCCGAGACGGTCTGGACGTTGACGTTGACCTCCTCGGAGCTCGACGCGGCGGCGACGGATTGCTCGGACGTGCTCTTGGAGGCATCCGCAAGCGCATCCGCATTGCTCAGCATCGTTTCCGCCGCGGTGGTGATGTTTTTGATGAGCGTGCCGGATTCCTCGACCAGTTCCGTCGTGTAGCCGCTGAATGTTTCGACCTTCTGGGCCATGCAATCGACCGCGGTGTTGATGATTTGGGCGCCGCGGCGGTAGGAGCCGGGCATGCCGCGAACGCGGAATTTGCGGAAGTACTTGGCATTGGCCAGATAATCGAGACACGTCGACGATTCGCGGACATAGGCGTCGGCGATATCGAGAACATTGTTGATGACGATCAGCATGCCGCCGATGGTGCCGGTTTCGACGAAGGTGATGCGCGCCTCGAGATCGCCCTTGGACGCCCGGGTGCAGACATCTGAAATCTTCACGATCACTTTATTGAGCGAGACGAGGTACCAGACCGCGCCGGCCAAAGACACGACGGCGACGATCGGAACCGCGAAACACCACACGGATTCCAGCGACGGAAGCAGGAAATCCAGCAGAGGCCGGATTGCCGCCGCGCCGCCGCCAACGCTGGCGAAAACAATCGCCTTAGAAAGAGAAGATAAATTCTTCATAACTCACCTTCATGTCCTTGAGCATGCCCATCAACGTTTGATAGGCGTTTTCCATGCCGATCTTGCGGTCTTCGGTGCGGCGCTCCTCGGCGAGAAGCTGGTCGTAGATGACCTTGATTTTCGTGATCTGCGCAGGATCGGGTTTGCGCCGGTTCGAGTGGAATCCGATGGTGTTGCCGGCCGCGTCGAAACTCGGCGTCACATGCGCCAGAACCCAATAATGGTCGCCATTCTTGGCCATGTTGAGGACGTAGGCGAACAGTTCGTTCTTCGACTGGATCGTGTCCCACAGCAGCTTGAACACGCTGCGCGGCATGTCCGGATGGCGGATGATGCTATGGGGCTGGCCCATCAGCTCGTGGACCGAGTATTTGCCGACGCGGCAAAAAACGTCGTTCACGTACGTGATATGGCCCTTGGGATCCGTCTTGCTGACGATGATCTCCTCTTCCCCGAATGGGCTCTCAATTCCGGTCGGGGTGACGTGATATTTGGCCATAGCATGGCGCTCCGGTTTTGGTGCGGGGGTGCAGCGTTTCCGCCGTTAACCAGCAAAATAGTGCGGACTTACTTAAAACTTCACTAAACCTGGAAGACTTATTACAACTTATACTATGGGATATGAAGTAAGACGTTCGTTCATGCCCGTAAGAATTTAGGAAGAAAAAGAATACCCGGGTATGAACAAAGAATACCCGGGTATGAATATTGTACTTTGGGGGGATGCGTCACACTTGGCCCGGAGGCCCGATTCAACCGCGGGCATGCAAGACGCGGACAGGAGAACCGACGGACAAACCGAGGGCGCGGTCGGCGCGGCTGCCGTTGGCGGCGATTTCGATCAGGCCGTTGGCGTTTTCGTAACAGAGCACCGCACCGTCGGCGACATCCGAAAACGTTCGTTGGCGTGGCACCGCGCGCCCGCCGGCCTCCAGCCCGGCATCCGGCGCGACGGACGCCGCGCGCAGGCCGGTCATGCAATTGCCGAAACGGTCCACATAGACGATTTCGGCCAAATCATCCGGCCAGTCCGCGGCCGGCCCGGCGTCGGGGGCGCGGATTTCGCCGGGGACCGCGTCACCGCGGGCGATCCGCGCCGCGACCGGGGCGAAAAGATCGCGGCCGTGAAAAGAGGCGGAAAGCCGTGCGGGCTTCCAGGTGATCTCGAAGAGCCGCGGCGTCTTGGCCCGGCGCCGGATCATTTCGAACAGCCCGTTGCCGGGACCGACGAAGAACCGGCCGTCCGCCTCGACCACGACCGGCATGCGCGCGCCGCCGACGCCGGGGTCGATGACGCACAGAAACACATCGCCGGCTGCAAATTCGCGCGCGAATGCCGGAAGCAGATACGCCGCGGCTTTGGCATTGCAGGGCGGCAGGTCGGCAAACAGATCGACGACCACGGCGCCCGGCGCATCGCGCGCCAGGACGGCTTTCACTTGGCCGGTATAGGGGCCTTCGAGCCCGAAGTCGGTGAAGAGGACGATCATGCGGCCACTATAGCCGGTAACCGGCTCCGGACCGGCGCCCGGGCCGGATTGGACGGGCAACGGTCGAGGGAAGTCTCAGTATTTGTTTCCGGCGTAGGGCGCGTATTTCATGGACGGGCCGGAGCGGGGCGGCTCCACCTTCACGACGCCGCCGCCGCCTCTGTCGAGAACGACGGAGGGCCCGAAGTAATAATAGGTATGGGCGGCGATGGGGTGATCGGCGGCGTCGGCGTATCGCTTCGACATCGCATTGGCGATGGCCTCGGCGTCGTTGGTGCCCTTCGCTTTGTCTTTGTGCAGCTCGACCGAGATCGTGACCTCGGGGCGGAAATAAATCGCCGTCGCATAACCCAGCGCCTCGCCCTGAACGTTGTCGTAAACGGGATTGCCGTTGTCCCGGTAGTCATGTCCGACGATGGCCTGCCTCACGTCGCCGTCCACCTTGGTCAGCGTGAAATAGGGATAGCCGTTGATCAGCGCCAAATCGGCCGCCCGCCATACGGCCAAATCGAAGGCGGTGTCGCGGGCGCGCGTCTCGGCCTCTTTGACCAATTGGTCCTGGGTGTTCGTCGTCAGCACTTCCGGGCCGCTGAACGTGACGACGTAGCGGTCTTCGACCACCTGCCAGTCCGTATAGCCGAAGGACTCGGGGCCGCTGCGCGGCACCATCAGAGGCTGCACCGGCTCCGACGCGCAGGCCGTGAGCGCCAGCAAGGACAAGACTGCAATCGCCGTTCGATTCACACGCATGAATACGACCGATCCGTGCACGTCAAAATCCGGCGGTCATTCGGCGGCCGGTCTCGCCGCGTGCGTCGCCGCCGGTTCGAGTCCGATCTCGCGCAACATGGCGAGATCGTCGAGACATTCGTTGTTGGCCGTCGTCAGCAATTTTTCGCCGAAGAAAATCGAATTGGCTCCGGCCATGAAGCATAGCACCTGGGCCTCGCGGGATAGATTGCGGCGCCCGGCGCTGAGCCGCACGCGCGCGCGCGGCATCAAGATCCTAGCCGTCGCGCACATCCGCGCCAGCTCGATCGGCTCGACCGGCGGCCGCTCGGCGAGCGGCGTTCCTTCGATGGCGACCAGCGCATTGATGGGCACCGATTCGGGATGGGGGTCCAGATTGGCCAGGACCTGCAGCATCCCGGCGCGGTCGCGGATCGATTCGCCCATGCCGATGATGCCGCCCGCGCATAGCGTGATCCCGGCGCGCCGCGCGCAAGCCAGGGTTTCCAGCCGGTCCGCGTAGGTCCGCGTGGTGATGATCTCGCCGTAGAATTCGGGGCCGGTGTCGAGGTTGTGGTTATAGGCGGTCAATCCCGCTTCGGCCAACCTGTCGGCCTGCTTCTGGTTCAACATGCCGAGGGTGCAGCACGCCTCCATGCCGAGCGCCCGCACGCCGCGCACCATGTCGAGCACGGCGTCGAACTCGGGCCCGTCGCGCACCTGGCGCCACGCGGCCCCCATGCAGAAGCGCGAGGCCCCCATGTCCTTGGCGGCGCCGGCGGCGGCCACAACGCGGTCCAGATCGAGGAACGATTCGCGCGTCAATCCGACGTCGTAATGCGCGGACTGGGGACAATATTTGCAGTCCTCGGGACAGCCGCCGGTCTTGATCGAGAGCAGGCTCGCCAGCTGAATGTCGCCGCCGGGGTGTTGGGCGCGATGAACCGTCTGCGCCCGCGCCAGGAGGTCCAGGAGGGGGGATTCGAGTATCTCGAGGACGTCTGCGGTGGACCAATCGTGACGAATGGCTTCGGTCATTCGGTGGCTCGCGCGGCTTGGGAATCGCCGACAGCATAGGAACTGAGCCTTCGTGCGGCAACGGAAGTCTGGGGCGGCGGCCCGGGGCCGTTGGCGCCTGGGGGCCCGCCCCGGTATTGTGGCCGGGAAGGGGGAGGATATGGCCTACAGCGGGACATCGGTGCTTCTCTCGGTCGCCGAGATGGGACGCGCCGACGCCATGGCGGTTTCCGCGGGCGTTTCCGAGGCCCGGCTGATGGAGGCGGCGGGCGCCGGCGTTGCACGTGAAACAGCCCGCCGGTTTCCGCGAATGCCGGTCGTCGTCTTGTGCGGGCCGGGCAACAACGGCGGCGACGGATTCGTGGCCGCCCGGGCGCTGGACGCCGCCGGATTTGACGTGCGGGTGGCCCTGTTCGGGCGCCGCGAGGCTCTCAAGGGCGCGGCCGCGGCCAACGCCAAGCGTTGGAAGGGCCCGGTCGAGCCGATGGTGCCCGCTGTCCTCGACGGCGCCGGGCTCGTCATTGATGCAATTTTCGGCGCCGGACTGGTGCGGCCGCTGGAAGGCGTGCCGCTGGCGACGGTTTCGGAAATCGGCCGGCGGGCGCTGCCGGTGGTCGCCGTGGACGTGCCGAGCGGAATTGACGGCGATACCGGCCAGATTCGCGGCGGTGCGCCGGCGGCACGGCTGACCGTTACATTTTTCCGCCGCAAGCCCGGTCATTTGCTGCTGCCGGGCCGCACCCTGTGCGGGGAAACCGTGGTCGTGGATATCGGCACGCCGGTCCAAGTGCTCGACGAAATCCGGCCCCAGTGTTTTGCCAATTCGCCGCCGTTGTGGATGGAAGACTTCCCGTGGCCGAGAGCGGACGACCACAAATACAGCCGCGGCCACGCCATCATCGTCGGCGGCGCCAAGATGACCGGCGCGGCGCGGCTCGCGGCGCGGGCCGCGCTCAGGGCCGGCGCCGGGATCGTCACCATTGCCGCCCCGGCCGAATCCATTCCCATTTACGCCGCCTATATGCCGGGGGTCCTGACCGAGACCATCGCCAGCGCCAATGGATTTTCGGCGCTGCTGGCGGACCCGCGGGTATCGGCGGCGCTGGTCGGCCCCGGCGCCGGCATCGGCGAGGCGACCCGGGCCTTGGTTCTTGCCGCCCTGGCCGCCAAGCGCGGTTGCGTGCTGGACGCGGACGCCCTGACGTCCTTTGCCGAAGATCCGCGTGCCCTGTTCTCAGCGGAAAAGCCGGCCTGCATCATGACCCCGCACGAAGGCGAATTTGCCCGCCTGTTCGGCCGCACCCTCGATCTCACCGCCGATAAGCTTTCCCGCGCCCGCGCGGCGGCCAAGCTGACCGGGGCGGTGATGCTCATAAAAGGGGCAGATACCGTGATCGCCGGCCCCGACGGACGGGCCGTTATCAACGCCGATGCGCCGCCGGAGCTGGCCACGGCCGGTGCCGGGGACGTCCTGGCCGGCATCGCCACGGGCTTGCTCACGGCAGGAATGCCGGCATTTCCTGCGGCTTGCGCGGCGGCCTGGCTGCATGGCGCGGCGGCGGCCGAAATCGGGCCAGGGCTCATCGCCGAGGACCTGGAAGGGGCCATGCCGGCCGTTCTTCGTGGCCTAAAATTGGCGCTGGGGGGCGGCTGACGGGGGTCGTCCCGGCCTCCCGCGATCCCCAAAAATGTCCGCAAAATCGGGCATTTCTGCTGCTTTCTTTAATATGTTCTTAAATTTTGTCGTCTAGCGTTCAAACAAGTTCCGAACCGACAGCAATAATTGCGAGTTCCCATGTTGACGATCAAACGCCACACCGCCGCCGGCGACATAAAAGCGGGATCGGTTTACCAGAAGGTCCACAACGGCAGTATCGTTGAGACCGCGACGGTCCTTTCGGTGGGGGAGGACAGCTTTGGGATTCCTCATGTCCGCTACCAGGTTTGCTTCGAACGTCCGAACCGCAAATTCCTGGAGGACGCCCGGGTCCTGGCTTTGGAATCCTTCGCCGAACACTATCTACGCCCGAACGCCGCTTAAGAGCGGCCGTACCGGCGCCTTTTGCGCGGGCAAGGTCCTGCGCAACCCTCTGTCATGACAGATCGAATCCGTGCGGGTTTGCCCGTGCGGCAGCCTGATTCGTTGCCGGAGGCTCGGTTTGCCGCCCGGGGCGATTATGCTATAGACCGTGAACCGCGGCCGGGACCAGCGCGGGCGTGGCGGAACTGGTAGACGCGCCAGATTTAGGTTCTGGTGACGAAAGTCGTGGGGGTTCGAGTCCCTCCGCCCGCACCAGACCGCCCCTTTCTTATAGCTTTCTTTGCAGGACCTTAGAGACAACCGGACCGGGACGGCGCTGATTCATGCAAGTAACCGAGATCAAGAGCGAAGGACTACGGCGCGAGTTCAAGGTGGTGGTGCCCGCCGCCGACATCGAACGGCAACTCAATTCCCGTCTCAAGGAGTTGAGCCACCAAGTTTCGCTGCCCGGCTTCCGGCCCGGCAAGGTGCCGCTGGACCTGGTGCGCAAGCGCTATGCGGCATCCGTGATGGGCGAAGTATTGGAACGCACCGTGAGCGAAAGCACGAATTCGGCGATCAGCGAACGTTCGCTGCAGCCCGCCGGCCAGCCGAAGATCGAGGTGACCTCGTTCGAAGAGGGCAGCGATCTCGAATACACGCTCGCGATCGAACTGCTGCCCAAGTTCGAGCCCATGGATTTCGGCAAGCTCAAGCTCGAGCGCCTCAAGGCCGAGGTGACGGACGAAAAGGTCGAGGAAGCGCTCAAGACTCTGGCCTCACGGCATCAACGCTTCGGCGAGTCGGGCGTCGACCGGCCGGCGAAAATGGGCGACCAATTGCGCATCGATTTCGCGGGCAAACTCGATGGCGTTGCCTTCGAGGGCGGCAGCGCCAAGGACTGGCGCATGATTTTGGGCCAGAGCGGATTCGTGAAGGGCTTCGAGGAGAATCTGATCGGCCGCAAGGCGGGCGACGAGGTGACGTTCGACCTGCGCTTTCCGGACGACTACGGCAGTCCGAAGATGGCCGGAAAAAACACCATTTTCACGGTCAATATCAAAGAAATACGCGAGCCTGTTGAGACGGCGGTTGATGACCGGTTGGGCAAAGACCTGGGCCTCGAAGACCTCGCCACCTTGCGCAAGTCCGTGCGCGAGCAAATGGAGCGCGAGTATGCGGCGATCTCGCGGGCCCGGCTCAAGCGCGCGCTCCTGGATCAACTCGCCGAGGCTCATGATTTCACGGTCCCGCAAGGTCTGGTCGACAACGAATTCCAGGCCATCTGGAATCAGTATCACGCCGAGCAGGACCATGATCATGACCATGATCACGACCATGACCACGACCATGACCATGACCATGATCACGACCATGATCACGACCATGCGAAGACAAAGCCTGCGGACAGCAAAGAAGAAGAAGCGGAACGTGCCGAGTGCCTCGAGGTGGCCGTGCGCCGCGTCCGCCTGGGCTTGCTGTTGGGCGAAGTCGGCCGCCGCAACAACATCGCGGTGACGCCGGAAGAATTGACCCGCGCGGTCTTTGCCGAGGCGGCCCGCTATCCCGGCCAGGAAAAGCAAGTGGTGGAATTCATCCGTAAGTCGCCGCAGGCCCTGGGCGCCATCCGCGCCCCCCTCTTCGAGGATAAGGTCGTGGACTTCGTCCTCGAGGTCGCCAAGGTGACCGAACGAAATGTCAGCGCCGAAGAGTTGATGAAAGACCCGGACGAGCCCATATCTTCGGAAGCGGAGCCCAAGAGCAAAGGGCGGAAAAAAGCGGGTAAGGGTTGACCGGCCGGGTCAAGCGAGGATCGAAATGAATGAGCGCTTTGAGCCCCAGATGAGCATGCTGGTCCCGATGGTGGTCGAACAGACCAACCGGGGTGAACGCGCCTACGACATCTATTCCCGGCTTCTCAAGGAGCGCATTATTTTCCTGACCGGGCCCATCAACGACATGGTTTCGAGCCTGGTCTGCGCCCAGCTCCTGTTTCTGGAATCGGAGAATCCCAACAAGGATATTTCCTTCTACGTCAATTCACCGGGAGGGGTCGTGACCTCGGGCCTCGCCATCTACGACACCATGCGCTACATCCGCCCGGACATAACGACGGTGTGCGTCGGCCAGGCCGCCTCGATGGGGTCGATGCTTTTGGCCGCCGGCGCCAAGGGCAAGCGCTATGCCTTGCCCCATGCCCGCATCATGGTTCACCAGCCCTCGGGCGGATTCCAAGGTCAGGCCACCGATATCGAAATTCACGCCAAAGAGATTCTATCGCTGCGTGAAAGACTTAACCGCATCTATTCGACCCACACGGGCCAGTCCATGGAGACCATCGAAGAGGCCATGGAGCGTGACCGTTTCATGAGCCCGGAAGAGGCCGTTGCCTTCGGATTGATCGACCAGGTGGTGGTCAGCCGCCCGCCCACCGCCGACGGCGAAGACAAGGAAAAACCTGCCGGGGACAGCAACTAATCCGGTTCCCCGATTAACGAAATCTTGAGGCCACCGGGGCATACTGGCGCCCAGGGGGCAAAGCCCGGTCCGGCTTTCGATTTCAAGCCGTCACCGGGCGGTGTTTGGACGTTTACTGATCTTTCGCCGAACCCGCCGTGACCCCATATCTTGTGGTGCATGCTTTTTGCATTGTGCCCTGGACGGCGGTCTGGTTAACTGGATTTCCTAAGGATTCCAAGGGGCCGCACCAGGCAAGAAGGATTCCATGAACAAAACGAGCGGCGGCGATCCGAAAAATACCCTCTATTGCTCCTTCTGCGGAAAGAGCCAGCACGAGGTCCGCAAGCTCATCGCGGGCCCGACCGTGTTCATTTGCGATGAATGCGTCGAACTGTGCATGGACATCATCCGCGAGGAGCACAAGACGACGCTCGTCAAATCCCGCGACGGCGTTCCCACGCCGCGCGAGATCTTCCGCGTATTGAACGATTACGTGATCGGCCAGGACCACGCCAAGCGTGTGCTTTCGGTCGCGGTCCACAATCATTACAAACGCCTCAGCCACGGTTCGAAGAGCAGCGACGTCGAGCTCGCCAAGTCCAATATCCTGCTGATCGGTCCCACGGGCTGCGGCAAGACACTGCTGGCGCAGACGCTGGCCCGGATCATTGACGTGCCCTTCACCATGGCCGACGCGACGACCTTGACCGAAGCGGGCTATGTCGGTGAAGACGTCGAGAACATCATCCTCAAGCTGTTGCAGGCCGCCGACTACAATGTCGAGCGGGCCCAGCGGGGCATCGTCTATATCGACGAGGTCGATAAGATCTCGCGCAAATCGGACAACCCCTCGATCACCCGCGACGTTTCCGGCGAGGGCGTTCAGCAGGCCCTGCTCAAGATCATGGAAGGCACGATCGCAAGCGTCCCGCCCCAGGGCGGCCGCAAGCATCCCCAGCAGGAATTCCTGCAGGTGGACACGACCAACATCTTGTTCATCTGCGGCGGCGCTTTCGCCGGCCTGGAAAAGATCATCAACGCCCGCGGCCGGGGCTCGGCAATCGGCTTCGGTGCCGACGTGCGCGCCCCCGACGAGCGCCAGACGGGCGAAGTGCTGCGCGACGTCGAGCCGGAGGACCTGCTCAAATTCGGCCTCATCCCCGAGTTCATCGGCCGTCTCCCGGTGGTGGCGACGCTGGAGGACCTGGACGAACAGGCGCTCATCGACATCCTCACCAAGCCCAAGAACGCCCTGGTCAAGCAGTACCAGCGCTTGTTCGAAATGGAGGGCGTGCGCCTCGAATTCAGCGAAGACGCGCTCGGGTCCATCGCGAAAAAGGCGCTGACGCGCAAGACCGGCGCCCGCGGCTTGCGTTCGATCATGGAGGGTATCCTTCTGGACACCATGTTCGAGCTTCCCGGCCTCAACGGGGTCGAGGAAATCATGATTAACCGCGAGGTCGTCGACGGCACCGCAAAGCCGCTCTACATCTACGCCGAACGCAAGGAAGACCTGGGGACCAGCGCCTGAGAGCGGCTTGAAGCGGGAACTTGGCGGGACCATCTAAATCTTTGACGGTGGCACCTGCCCGCAAGGGCACCGTGCGGCCGGCTTTTTTGTAAGAGGTCAGATGTTGGATACGCCGCCCCTGGAAACCTACCCGGTCCTGCCCCTTCGGGACATTGTGGTTTTTCCGCACATGATCGTGCCCCTGTTCGTGGGGCGCGAGAAGTCGGTCCGCGCCTTGGAAGACGTGATGAAGGACGACAAGCAGATCATGCTGGTCGCCCAAAAGAACGCGTCCCAGGACGATCCGACCCCGGACGACATCTATTCGGTGGGCACGGTGGGAACCGTGCTCCAGCTTTTGAAATTGCCCGACGGCACCGTCAAGGTGCTGGTCGAAGGGACGCGGCGCGCCCGCATCAAGTCCTATTCCGACAATGCGGCGTTCTTTCAGGCTGAGGCCGAGTTGCTGGACGAGAAGGTGGGCAATGTCCAGGAGGTCGAGGCTCTGGCCCGCACGGTTATTGCCCAGTTCGAGCAATACATCAAGCTCAACCGCAAGATTCCGCCCGAAGTCCTGGTTTCGATCAATCAGATCGACGACCACAGCAAGCTCGCGGATACCATCGCCTCGCACCTGACGCTGAAGATTCCGGACAAGCAGGAGTTGCTCGAGGCCGAATCGGTGAGCGACCGGCTGGAGAAGGTCTACGCTTTCATGGAAAGCGAGATCGGTGTGCTGCAGGTCGAAAAGCGCATCCGCAACCGCGTCAAGCGGCAGATGGATAAGACGCAGCGCGAGTACTATTTGAACGAGCAGCTCAAGGCGATCCAAAAGGAATTGGGCGAGATCGAAGACGGCCGCGACGAAGTGGCCGAAATCGAAGAGCGCATCGAAAAAACGAAGCTCAGCAAGGAAGCGCGCGAAAAGGCGCTCGCCGAAGTCAAGAAACTGCGCAGCATGAGCCCGATGTCGGCCGAAGCGACGGTGGTGCGCAACTACCTCGATTGGATGCTGACCATTCCCTGGAACAAGCCGACGCGCACCAAGCGCGACCTGATAGCGGCCGAGGAAATCCTCGAGAACGACCACTACGGTCTCGCCAAGGTCAAGGAACGCATCCTGGAATACCTGGCGGTGCAGCTGCGCATGCGGAAGGTGAAAGGGCCGATCCTGTGCCTGGTCGGACCGCCGGGTGTCGGCAAGACCTCGCTGGGCAAATCCGTCGCCCGGGCCACGGGGCGCAATTTCGTGCGTATGTCGCTGGGCGGCGTGCGCGACGAGGCGGAAATCCGCGGCCACCGCCGCACCTACATCGGGTCCATGCCCGGCAAGATCATTCAGGGCATGAAAAAAGCGAAATCTTCCAACCCCCTGTTCCTCCTCGATGAGGTGGACAAGATGGGGGCGGACTGGCGCGGCGATCCCTCGAGCGCGCTGCTGGAGGTTTTGGACCCGGAGCAGAACGCGACCTTCAATGATCACTATCTGGAGGTCGATTATGACCTTTCGGATGTGATGTTTGTCACCACGGCCAATACGCTGCGGATGCCGCAGCCTCTATTGGACCGCATGGAGATCATCCGCATCCCCGGCTACACCGAGGATGAGAAGGTCGAGATCGCCAAACGTCACTTGCTCTCAAAGCAGATCAAGGCCCACGGCCTCAAGAAAGGCGAATGGGCCATATCCGACCATGCCTTGCGGGACATCATCCGCTATTACACCCGCGAAGCGGGGGTGCGGAATCTCGAGCGCGAAATCGCCAATTTGACCCGCAAGGCGGTCAAAGAGGTGCTTTTGCCCGGCGGCAAGAAGAAGATCAAGATCACCAGCCGCAATCTCGGAAAATACGCCGGCATCCGCCGCTTCCGGTACGGCGAAGTGGAAGCCGACGATTTGGTGGGCGTGTCCACCGGCCTGGCCTGGACCGAGGTCGGCGGCGAGCTGCTGTCGATCGAGGCGGTGGTCATGCCGGGCAAAGGCAACGTCACCCATACCGGGAAGCTCGGCGACGTGATGAAGGAATCGGTGCAGGCGGCGCGCTCCTATGTGCGCTCGCGGGCGGTGGCGTTCGGCATCAAGCCCACGATTTTCGACCGGCGCGACATCCACGTTCACGTCCCGGAAGGCGCCACGCCCAAAGATGGGCCGTCGGCGGGGGTCGCCATGTGCACCTCGATCGTGTCGGCGCTCACCGGCATTCCGGTTCGCAAGGACGTCGCCATGACCGGCGAGATTACGCTCCGCGGCCGCGTACTCCCCATCGGCGGGCTGAAGGAAAAACTTCTTGCCGCCTTGCGGGGCGGCCTCACGACCGTGCTGATCCCGAAAGACAACGAGAAGGATCTCGCGGATATTCCCGACAATGTGAAGCGCGGCCTCAAGATCATTCCGGCTGCCACCGTTGACGAAATTCTTGAAAATGCGCTCGTCCGACGTCCGGTCGCGATTGAATGGTCCGAGGAAGAGGAAGAGGAACGCAAGGTCGGATCGGCCGCCGCCGCCGGCGATCGCGAGACCATCGTCACCCACTAAGCGCGGCTACCACAACCGTCCGAAAACCCTTTCACGGCGGGGGAAAACGCCCGTTCCGCGATTGACTGCGCGAAGGCCCCCGATTTAAACTTCGCCGCGTTCGATGCGGTGCTCGCGCATCCATGCCGCGAAACATTTCATCCACAAAAATCCAACAGGGGGGCCCCACCGTGAATAAGAACGATCTCGTGGCGACTGTTGCCACCACTGCAAAATTGTCCAAGGCCGATGCGGCCAGGGCCGTCGAGGCCACGTTTAATAATATTGCGAAGTCGTTGAAGAACGGTACCGAGGTTCGGCTTGTCGGCTTCGGGACGTTCAGTGTCTCGCGCCGCGCCGCGTCCGACGGCCGCAATCCTCGGACCGGAGAGCCGATCAAGATTCCGGCGTCGAAACAGCCGAAGTTCAGAGCCGGGAAAGCCCTGAAGGAATCCGTCAACCGTTGATCCCGCGCACGCCTCGCGCCAGGCGGGAAATTCCGGACGCCGGCCGTCGTGGGGCAGCCGGCGTCCTCGTTTTTCGGGCGTGGTATAGTGGCTGGCGGCGGGCGATTAGCTCAGTGGTAGAGCATCTCGTTTACACCGAGGGGGTCGGCGGTTCGAACCCGTCATCGCCCACCACCCGGCCGAGGCGCGGCAGCGCGCCGGATCGGCAAGGGAAAGTTAAGGTATCCCGTGTAGTTAGGTTATTCCGGCCCGGGCTTTGGCGGTGGTCCGATTGCTTGACACCCCGAAGACCCGTGCAGTAGATGAAGCCGCCGCAACGCGGCCCATCGGGGGTGTAGCTCAGTTGGTTAGAGCGCCGGCCTGTCACGCCGGAGGTCGCGAGTTCGAGCCTCGTCACTCCCGCCATTCGCCCCAAAATCGGCTCTCAGACTTTCGAATAAGTGCGTCGAATCGCGGCAGGATTCGCCGCGTGACGGAGCTTTGCAACGGTGCCACCCCTCCCTATAATGGCAGCGCCGAAATCGGGGGTTCGCGCGGAGAGGAGCCCCTTCCGTAGCCCCCGAAGGCGCTGATTGAGGTTGCCCACAGCCGCTGCGATTTTCGAATCTCGACAAATTTAGGACGCGGCGCGATGGATGCCTTGCTCACCGAATATCTCCCGATCCTCATCTTCCTCGGCGTTGCCTTCGCACTGTCCGGAATCATCGTTCTGGCCTCTTATGTGTGCGCCCAGCAGCGGCCCGATCCGGAAAAATTGTCGGCTTACGAATGCGGCTTCGAGACCTTTGGCGATGCGCGGGGCAAATTCGATGTGCGCTTTTACCTCGTCGCCATCCTCTTCATCATCTTCGATCTGGAGGTGGCGTTCCTCTTTCCTTGGGCGGTATCCCTTGGAAAAATAGGGGTTTTCGGCTTCTGGTCGATGGTCGTCTTCCTTGCGATTCTCACCGTCGGGTTCATATATGAATGGAAGAAGGGCGGCCTGGAATGGGAATGAGTTTGGCAGAACAGGGAAGCCGCGTTTTGCCCGCGGGGCCGGAGCAGAACCAGATTCTCAAACGGGTAACCGGTGAGCTCACGGATAAGGGCTTCATCGTCGCCAGCCTCGACCGGGTGACCGCCTGGGCGCGGACCGGCTCGCTTTGGCCGATGACCTTTGGGCTGGCCTGCTGCGCCGTCGAGATGATGCAGACGGGCGCCAGCCGCTACGACCTCGACCGGTTCGGAATCATCTTCCGCCCCAGCCCGCGGCAATCCGATGTGATGATCGTGGCGGGCACCCTGTGCAACAAAATGGCCCCGGCGCTGCGCAAGGTCTATGACCAAATGGCCGAGCCGCGCTGGGTGATCTCGATGGGCTCCTGCGCCAACGGCGGCGGTTATTACCATTATTCCTATTCTGTCGTTCGCGGTTGCGACCGCATCGTGCCGGTGGACATTTATGTTCCCGGCTGCCCGCCCACGGCGGAGGCCCTGCTTTACGGAATTTTCCAACTCCAGAAGAAGATTCGACGGACGAACACGATCGTGCGCTGACGCCCATCGGAGGCCACAAATAAGACATGGATGAAGCGCTTCGCGAACTTGGCGACTATATTGTCGCCGCCCTGCCGCAACACGTACTTGTGGCGCGGGTCGCGTATGGCGAGCTGACCATTGCCGTGGCAGCCGAAGGCATCGTCAAGGTGATGACGATGCTGCGGGACGACAGCAACTGTCTGTTCAAACAGTTGTCGGATCTGTGCGGCGCCGACTACCCGGACCGGGAAAAGCGCTTCGAGGTTGTCTACAACCTGTTGAGCCCGTCCCAAAATCAGCGCATCCGGGTCAAGGTGATGACCGACGGGGACACGCCGGTGCCGTCCATCACCTCCGTCTTCAGCGCCGCCGGATGGTTCGAACGCGAGGCCTGGGACCTTTACGGTATCTATTTCTCGAATCACCCGGATCTGCGGCGGATTTTGACCGACTATGGATTCGACGGACATCCGCTGCGCAAGGATTTTCCGCTCACCGGCTATGTCGAATTGCGTTACGACGAGGATCAGAAACGCGTCGTTTACGAACCGGTGAAGCTGGTGCAGGAATTCCGCAGATTTGATTTCTTGAGTCCCTGGGAAGGCATGAACGAACTTCTGCCCGGCGACGAAAAGGCGACAAAGTAATGGCGGAACGCCAGCTCGGCAGCTATTCGTTGAATTTCGGGCCCCAACATCCGGCGGCCCACGGCGTGTTGCGGCTCGTTCTTGAGCTCGACGGCGAGGTCGTCGAGCGCGCCGATCCTCATATCGGCCTGCTGCACCGGGGCACGGAAAAGCTCATCGAGTATAAGACCTATCTCCAGGCCGTCCCGTATTTCGATCGCCTCGATTACGTCTCGCCCATGTGCCAGGAGCACGCCTTTGCCCTGGCCGTGGAAAAGCTCATGGGCATGACGCCGCCGCCGCGCGCGCAATACATCCGGGTGCTGTTCAGCGAAATCACGCGCCTCCTCAACCACCTGCTCCAGATCACCACCTACGCACTGGACGTCGGCGCCATGACGCCGTTCCTGTGGGGATTCGAGGAACGGGAGATCCTCATGGAATTCTACGAGCGGGTTTCGGGCGCCCGCCTCCATGCGGCCTATTTCCGCCCCGGCGGCGTGCATCAGGACATGCCGGCCGGCCTTGCCGACGACATTCTTGCTTTCACCGAGCGCTTTCCCCAAATCATCGACGATTTCGAAAATCTGCTCACCGAGAACCGCATTTTCAAACAGCGCACGGTGAACATCGGCACCGTCACGACCGCCCAGGCGCTCGACTGGGGTTTCACGGGGCCCGTGCTGCGCGCCACCGGCATGCCCTGGGATTTGCGCAAGTCCCAGCCCTATGACGCTTACGAGCACATGGAATTCGACGTTCCGGTCGGCGAAGTCGGCGACTGTTACGACCGTTATCTGGTGCGCATCGAAGAGATGCGCCAAAGCCTCCATATCATGCGCCAAGCGCTCGAAAAAATGCCGGCCGGCGCCATCAAGATCGAGGATCGCAAGGTCACGCCGCCGCCGCGCGCCGTCATGAAGCACTCCATGGAAGCGCTGATCCACCACTTCAAGCTTTACACCGAGGGCTACCACGTGCCCGCCGGGGAAACCTATACGGCGGTCGAGGCGCCCAAAGGCGAATTCGGGGTCTATCTGGTTTCGGACGGCAGCAACCGTCCCTACCGCTGCAAGATTCGGTCGCCCGGCTTCGCATTTCTCCAAGGAATCGAATTCCTGTCGAAGGGCCATATGCTGGCCGATGTGGTCGCAATCATCGGCAGTCTCGACGTCGTTTTCGGGGAGATTGACCGATGACCGCGCGGACGAACGGGAGCGAGGTGGTGCAGCCCGATTCCTTTGCCTTCACGAAGGAGAATCTGGCGCGCCTCAAGAAGATCATCGCCAAATATCCGCCGGGCCATCAGGCCAGCGCGGTGATGCCGGCGCTCGATATTGCCCAACGCCAACACGGCGGCTGGCTGCCGCGCGCCGCCATGGATCACGTCGCCGAGATTCTCGAGATGGCGAAAATCCGGGTTTATGAGGTTGCGACCTTTTACTCGATGTTCAATCTGGCCCCGGTCGGCCGCCATCATGTTCAGGTCTGTACCACGACCCCTTGTTGGTTGCGCGGTAGCGAGGGCGTCGTCGGCACGTGTCAAAAAGTGCTGGGTATTCGCGTCGGCGAGACGACAACCGACGGCACGTTTACGCTGTCCGAGGTGGAATGCCTGGGCGCCTGCGTCAATGCGCCGATGATGAAAATCGGCGACCACTATTACGAAGACCTCGATCCCCAATCGACGGAGAAGCTGTTGATGGCACTCAAAGCCGGCAAGGACATCAAACCGGGCCCGCAATCGAAGCGCAAAGGTTGCGAGCCGGCGGCGGGCCTGACCACGCTCACCGGAGAGCCCGCAGGGCGAGGCGAATAATGCTGAGCGACAAGGACCGCATTTTCACGAATCTTTACGGCTTGCACGATTGGCGGCTTGCCGGTGCCCGGTCGCGCGGCGATTGGGACGGCACGAAAGCGATTCTGGGAAAGGGCTGCGATTGGATCGTCAACGAAGTCAAGGAATCCGGGATGCGCGGGCGCGGCGGCGCCGGGTTCGTCACCGGACTAAAATGGTCGTTCATGCCCAAGGCAGACCCCGGGCGGCCGCACTACTTTGTGATCAATGCGGACGAAGGCGAACCGGGGACTTGCAAGGACCGGGAAATCTTGCGCAACGACCCGCACAAGCTTCTGGAAGGTTGTCTGATCGGCGGTTTCGCGATGAGCGCCAACAGCTGTTACATCTATGTGCGCGGTGAATTCCACGACGAGGCCGACCGCGTTGAAGCGGCCATTGATGAGGCCCGGGAGGCCGGGCTTTTGGGCAAGAACGCCTGCGGCTCCGGCTGGGATTTCGACATTTACGTGCACCGCGGGGCCGGCGCCTATATCTGCGGCGAAGAGACGGCGCTGATCGACAGTCTTGAAGGGCGCCGGGGCATGCCCCGGTTGAAACCCCCCTTTCCCGCCAATGTCGGGCTGTACGGTTGCCCCACCACTGTCAACAACGTCGAAACCGTCGCGGCAATTCCGGAAATCATGCGCCGGGGCGCGGCGTGGTTTGCCGGGTTGGGGCGGCCGAAAAACACCGGCACCAAGATCTTCTGCATATCCGGTCACGTCAACAATCCCTGCACCGTCGAAGAGGAAATGAGCATTCCGCTCAAGGAGCTGATTACCAAGCACGCGGGCGGCGTGCGCGGCGGCTGGGACCGGTTGCTGGCGGTGATTCCCGGCGGCTCGTCGGTGCCGGTGATTCCCAAATCGGTCTGCGACACGGTGCTGATGGATTTCGACAGTCTGATCGAGGTCAAGTCGGGCCTGGGCACCGCCGCGGTGATCGTCATGGACAAATCGACGGATATCGTCCGCGCCATCGCGCGGCTGTCGAAATTCTACATGCATGAGTCCTGCGGCCAGTGCACGCCCTGCCGCGAAGGCAGCGGTTGGCTCTCGCGGGTGATGGAGCGCATGGTCAAGGGCGAGGCCGAGATTGCCGAAATCGACATGCTCGAGGAAGTCACGAAGCAGATCGAGGGTCACACGATTTGCGCGCTCGGCGACGCGGCGGCCTGGCCGGTCCAGGGCCTGATCCGCCATTTCCGCCCCGAACTCGAACAGCGGATTCAGGCGCGCATGCTGTCGTCGCCCGAAGCGGCTTAGGAGCAAGAATGCCGAAACTCACCATTGATGGTGTCGAAGTCGAGGTCGAACCGGGCACGACCGTGATGCAGGCGTGCGAGCGCTTAGGCATCGAGATTCCGCGTTTCTGCTATCACGAACGCCTGTTGATCGCCGGCAACTGCCGGATGTGCCTGGTCGAGATGGAGCGCTCGCCGAAGCCGATTGCCTCCTGCGCCATGCCGACCATGGACGGCATGGTGATCCGCACCGATACGCCGCTCGTGCATCAGGCGCGCAAGGGTGTCCTTGAGTTCCTGCTGATCAACCATCCGCTCGATTGCCCGATTTGCGATCAAGGCGGCGAATGCGATTTGCAGGACCTGACCATGGCCTACGGCATGGACCACAGCCGCTACAAAGAGGCCAAGCGCGCCGTGACGGCGAAGAATTTCGGGCCCCTCATCAAGACCTATATGACGCGTTGCATCCATTGCACGCGCTGTATCCGTTTTGCGACCGACGTCGGCGGCGTCGAGGAGCTGGGGATGACGGGACGGGGCGAAGACAGCGAGGTCGGAACCTATGTCGAGAAGGTTCTGACATCGGAGCTTTCGGGCAACATCATCGATCTTTGCCCGGTCGGCGCCCTGACCTCCAAGCCGTTCGCCTTCGAGGCGCGGAGCTGGGAGCTGGCAAAGACCGAATCGGTCGACGTGTTGGACGCGGTCGGCAGCAATATTCGCGTCGATTCCCGCGGGGCCGAGGTCATGCGTATTTTGCCGCGTCTCCACGAAGACGTGAACGAGGAATGGATTTCCGATAAGACGCGTTTTGCTTATGACGGGTTGCGGCGCCAACGGCTCGACATGCCCTATGTGCGCCGGGACGGGAAATTGCGGCCGGCTTCATGGACGGACGCGTTCCAGGCGATCGCCGGGCGGCTGCGCGGGGTGGCGGGAGACCGCATTGCCGCAATCGCCGGCGATCTCGCCGACTGCGAATCGATGGTGGCGCTGAAAGACCTGATATCGGGGCTTGGGTCGCCGAACATCGATTGCCGCCAGGACGGCGCCAAGCTGGATGCGGCGACGCGCGCCGGTTACTTGTTCAATACGACAATCGCGGGCATCGAGAACGCGGACCTCTGCCTTTTGGTCGGAACGAACCCGCGCCACGAAGCGGCCCTCATCAATGCGCGGCTGCGCAAGCGGTATCTTGCCGGCGGATTTGAGGTCGCCGCCATCGGCCCGGATCTCGATTTGACGTACCCGGTGGATATTTTGGGCGCCGGCCCGCGGACGCTCGAGGAGATTGCATCGGGGTCGCATTCCTTCGCGGAAAAGCTGCGCCAAGCCAAAAAGCCGATGCTCATCCTCGGCCAAGGCGCGCTGGCGCGGCGCGACGGCGCGGCCATCTTGGCGGTGGCGCGCGAATTGGCCGAAAAATACGGCATGGTCCGCGACGATTGGCGCGGTTTCAACGTGCTGCACATGGCGGCCGCGCGCACCGGCGGACTCGATCTCGGTTTGGTGCCGGGCGAGGGCGGGCGCGACGTGGCCGGAATTTTGAGCGGCGCGGAGACGGAGGAAATCGATGTCGTCTATCTCCTGGGCGCCGACGAAATCGACGTCAGCCGGCTGAAAAAGCCGTTCGTGATTTATCAGGGCCACCACGGCGACCGCGGTGTCGAATATGCCGATGTCATCCTGCCGGGGGCCGCCTACACGGAAAAGAACGCAACCTATGTCAATACCGAGGGCCGGGTGCAGCGCGCCAAGCTCGCCGTCTATCCGCCGGGGGAAGCGCGCGAAGACTGGCGGATCATCCGGGCGCTCGCCGAGGTCATGGACCTGCGCGGCAGCTTGCCTTACGACACGCTGGCGGCCTTGCGCCAGCGCATGGTGAAGGCGAACGAGAGTTTCGCGGACACCGATCTGATCGAGCCGGCGGATTGGGGTCCATTCGGTGCCAAGGGAGCGCTCGACAAGGCCGCCTTCGATTATCCGGTGAAAAATTACTACATGACCGATCCGATCTCGCGCGCCTCCGCCACCATGGCGCGTTGTACCGAAGCCTTCATCTTGCGCGGACCGCGGACGGGTACTCATGGTTGACGGCGCCGGTTCGCTTTTGATGCCGCTGCTGGCCGACTTCAGCCTCATGCTGTTGTGGACCGACTATGCCCTGCCGGTTGTCATCATCCTCGCCAAGATCATTTTGGTCTTGATTCCGCTGTTGTTCGCCATCGCCTATTTGACCTACGCCGAGCGCAAGGTGATCGGCGCCATGCAGTTGCGCAAAGGCCCCAACGTCGTCGGACCGTTCGGATTGTTGCAGCCCTTTGCCGACGCCCTCAAACTGCTGGTTAAGGAAACGGTGCTGCCGACCCGCGCCAATAAGGCCGTATTCATTGCGGCACCCGTGATAAGCTTTTCGCTCAGCCTGGCGGCCTGGGCCGTGATTCCCTTCGCAAAGGGGATGGTGCTGGCGAACATCAATGTCGGCATTCTTTATCTATTTGCCATTTCCTCGCTCGGTGTTTACGGCATCATCATGGCCGGCTGGTCGAGCAATTCGATGTACGCCTTCTTGGGGGCGATGCGATCGGCCGCGCAGATGGTCTCTTACGAGGTGTCGATCGGTTTTATCATTATCACCGTGCTGCTTCTGGTTGGCTCGCTCAATCTGAGCGCCATCGTCGAAGCACAGAGGACCGTCTGGTTCGCGCTTCCGCTGTTTCCGATGTTCGTCGTATTTTTCATATCGGGCCTCGCCGAAACCAACCGTCTGCCGTTCGACTTGCCCGAAGCGGAAGCGGAGCTCGTGGCGGGCTACAACGTCGAATATTCGTCCATGACCTTCGCGCTTTTCTTCCTCGGCGAGTATGGGAACATGATCTTGATGGGTGCGATGACCTCGATCCTGTTTCTGGGCGGCTGGCTCCCCCCGCTTAACATTGCGCCGTTCACCTTGGTGCCCGGCCCGATATGGTTTGCCTTGAAGATCGCCTTCGTGTTGTTCCTTTTCTTGTGGATTCGGGCGACGTTTCCGCGGTTCCGCTACGACCAGTTGATGCGTTTGGGATGGAAGGTCTTTCTGCCGCTGTCGCTGGCCTTCGTCGTGCTGACGGCGGCCGTCGTCGTATTCACCGGCTGGCATCCGGGGGGAGGGGCCTGACCATGACGGTGCTCGACCGCGGCGCGCGCGCGATCTTCATGGGCGAACTGCTGTCCGGGATGTGGCTGACGCTGCGCTATTTGTTCAGGCCCAAGGCGACGCTCAATTATCCCTTCGAAAAGGGGCTGCTCAGTCCGCGGTTCCGGGGCGAGCACGCGCTGCGCCGGTACCCGAACGGCGAGGAACGCTGCATCGCCTGCAAGCTTTGCGAAGCCGTCTGTCCGGCGCTCGCCATCACCATCGAGGCCGAGCCGCGCGCCGACGGGAGCCGCCGGACCACGCGCTACGACATCGACATGACCAAGTGCATTTATTGCGGCTACTGTGCCGAAGCCTGCCCGGTGGACGCAATTGTCGAGGGTCCCAATCTCGAATTCGCTACGGAAACGCGCGAGGAGCTCATTTACGACAAGGAAAAACTGCTGGCCAACGGCGACCGGTGGGAAGCCGAGATCGCCAAGAATCTCGAGCTTGACGCGCCTTATCGCTAAGGCGCGGGACGTATGAACAGGGGAGGGGACGTGTCTTACGGCGACGACGTCGTGATCCGGGCTAGGCCGGCATGATCGTCCAATCAATTTTATTCTACGTGTTCGCCAGCGTCGTGGTGGCCGCCGGCGTCATGGTCATATCGGCGCGCAACCCGGTCCATTCCGTGTTGTTCCTGATCCTGGCCTTTTTCAATGCGGCCGGTCTGTTTTTGCTGTCCGGCGCCGAATTCCTGGCGCTCATTCTGGTCATCGTTTACGTCGGGGCGGTCGCGGTCCTGTTCATGTTCGTCGTGATGATGCTGGACATCAATTTCGCGGAACTGCGCCAGGGGTTCCTGAATTATATTCCGATCGGCAGCGTCATCGGCCTCATCCTGTTGGTCGAGCTCGTCCTCGTTTTCGGAAGCTGGGCGGCGGCGCCCGGTGCGTCGGCCTCGGCGGCGGCGCCCGCGCCGGGGCTCGATGTTATGACCAACACCGAGGCGCTCGGCGCCTTGTTCTACACCCGCTATGTTTATCTTTTCCAGGCGGCGGGCCTTATTCTTCTGATCGCCATGATCGGGGCCATCGTGCTCACGCATCGCCAACGCAAGGGCGTGCGCAAACAGAGGATCAGCGAGCAGGTGGCGCGTGGCCGCACCGTGGAGCTTAAATCCGTGCCGACGCGGGGAGGCGTCTAGACGATGACCATCGGGCTCGGCCACTACCTGACGGTTGCCGCCATCCTCTTCACGCTGGGGATTTTCGGGATTTTCCTGAACCGCAAGAACGTCATCATCATCCTGATGTCCATCGAATTGATGCTGCTGGCCGTCAACATCAATCTCGTCGCCTTTTCCGCCCACCTCGGCGATCTTGTCGGCCAAGTCTTTGCAATGTTCGTACTGACCGTCGCGGCGGCCGAATCCGCCGTCGGTCTTGCGATCCTGGTCGCATTTTTCCGCAACCGCGGCACCATCGCGGTCGAGGAAATCGACGTACTGAAGGGCTGATGTTCGCCGCCGCCGTCTTTCTCCCGCTCTTGGGCGCGATTGCCGCCGGCCTGTTCGGCCGGTTCTTGGGCGACCGCGGGTCGCAGATCGTCACCTGCGGGGCCATGATTCTGGCCGGCATCTGCTCGCTCTTTATTTTCAATGACATCGTATTCGATCAGAACACACGGGTGATCTTCCTGTTCAACTGGATCGATTCCGGGCTGTTCCAGGTCGATTGGACGCTGCATTTCGACGCGCTGACCGCGGTGATGGTCGCGTTCGTCACCGTCGTCTCGGCCGCGATCCACGTTTATTCCATCGGCTACATGGAAGGCGATCCGGGAGTCCCGCGCTTCTTCGCTTACCTGAGTTTGTTCACGTTCTTCATGCTGGCGCTGGTGACGGCGGACAATCTCGTTCAGCTCTTCTTCGGATGGGAAGGCGTCGGCTTGTGCTCCTATCTGTTGATCGGATTCTGGTACGACCGGCCGAGTGCCAATGCCGCGGCGATCAAGGCGTTCATCGTCAACCGGGTCGGGGACATTGGATTTGCGCTGGGAATTTTCGGCATTTTCGCGCTTTTCAATTCGATCAGCTTCAACGTGATCTTTCCCAACGTCGCCGAAGTCGCCGGCAAGACCTGGAGCTTTTTCGGGCACGACGTTCCCGCCCTGACGGTTGTTTGCCTGCTGCTGTTCATCGGGGCGATGGGCAAATCGGCCCAGATCGGGCTGCACACCTGGCTGCCGGACGCGATGGAGGGCCCGACGCCGGTGTCCGCCTTGATCCATGCGGCAACCATGGTCACCGCCGGCGTTTTCATGGTGGCGCGGCTTTCGCCCTTGTTCGAATACGCCCCCGTGGCGCTCGCCGTCGTCGCCATCGTCGGCGCAACCACCGCCTTCTTCGGCGCCACGATCGGTACGACCCAGAACGACATCAAGCGAGTCATCGCCTATTCGACCATCAGCCAGCTCGGCTACATGTTCTTTGCCATCGGCGTTTCCGCCTATGCCGCGGCGATCTTCCACGTCATGACCCATGCCTTCTTCAAAGCGCTGCTGTTCCTGGCCGCCGGTTCGGTCATTCACGCCATGTCCGGGGAGCAGGACATGCGCAAGATGGGCGGCATCTGGCGGATGATCCCGCTCACCTACGCCCTCATGTGGGTCGGCAGCCTGGCGCTCGCCGGGATTCCGTTTTTCGCCGGCTATTATTCCAAGGACATCATTATCGAAGCGGCCTGGGGCGCGCACAGTTGGGTCGGGCTTTACGCCTACATCATGGGCGTCGCCGCCGCGCTGATGACGGCGTTCTATTCCTGGCGCCTGATTTACATGACGTTCCACGGCGAGCCGCGGGCCGACGAAAAGGTCATGGCCCATGTGCACGAATCGCCGAAGGTCATGACGATTCCCCTGATGTTCCTGGCGTT
>Ga0307436_1000252_pt1 | contig 24341 bp, 21 predicted proteins | sample SalMarWE160440MG_FD_202513 | JGI IMG/M metagenome (GOLD analysis project Ga0307436, IMG submission 202513) | Salt marsh sediment microbial communities from the Plum Island Ecosystem LTER, Massachusetts, United States - WE1604-40 | ecosystem: Environmental > Aquatic > Marine > Intertidal zone >...
CACGCTCGCCATCGCCATGAACCGCATCGGCGGCAGGTCGAACACCGGCGAAGGCGGCGAGGAGGTGGACCGCTTCAAGCCGCTGCCGAACGGCGATTCCATGCGCTCGGCCATCAAGCAGGTGGCGTCGGGCCGCTTCGGCGTGACGGCGGAGTATCTCGTCAACTCCGACATGATGCAGATCAAGATGGCCCAAGGCGCCAAGCCTGGCGAAGGCGGCCAATTGCCCGGCCACAAGGTCGACGCCACCATCGCCAAGGTGCGCCACTCCACGCCGGGCGTCGGCCTCATCTCGCCGCCACCTCATCACGACATCTATTCGATCGAGGATCTGAAGCAGCTGATCTTCGACCTGAAGAACGTCAACCCGGCAGGCGACGTGTCGGTGAAACTCGTTTCCGAGGTCGGCGTCGGCACGGTGGCCGCCGGCGTGGCCAAAGCCATGGCCGACCACGTCACCATTTCCGGCTTCGAGGGCGGTACGGGCGCTTCGCCGCTGACCTCCATCAAGCATGCCGGTAGCCCCTGGGAGATCGGCCTTGCCGAGACCCAGCAGACGCTGGTGCTCAACCGCTTGCGTGGACGCATCGCCGTCCAGGTCGACGGCGGTGTGCGTACGGGACGCGACGTGCTGGTCGGCGCTCTTCTCGGTGCCGACGAGTTCGGCTTCTCAACCGCGCCGCTGATCGCCGCCGGCTGCATCATGATGCGGAAGTGCCACCTGAACACCTGCCCGGTCGGCATCGCCACACAAGATCCGGTATTGCGCGCGCGCTTCCAAGGCAAGCCCGAGCACGTCATCAACTACTTCTTCTACGTGGCCGAAGAGGTGCGCGAGTACATGGCCGCGCTCGGCTTCCGCACCTTCGCCGAGATGATCGGCCACACCGAGGTGCTCGATAAGGAGAAGGCCATCGACCATTGGAAGGCGCGCGGTCTCGACTTCACCAAGCTGTTCCACAAGGCCGAGGTGGCGGACGACGTCGCCATTTACAACGCCGAGCGCCAAGACCACGGCCTCGACAAGGTGCTCGACAACAAGCTCATCGCACTGTGCCGCGAGGCGATCGAGGACAAGAAGCCGGTCAAGCTTGACCTGCCGATCAAGAATGTCGACCGCTCAACCGGCGCCATGTTGTCCGGCGAGATCGCCAAGCGCTACGGCCATGCCGGCCTGCCTGAGGACAGCATCTGGGTACGCTTCAAGGGCTCGGCCGGCCAGAGCTTCGGGGCCTGGCTGGCGCACGGCGTCACCCTCGATCTCGTGGGCGAGGCCAACGACTATGTCGGCAAGGGGCTTTCGGGCGGCCGCATCATCGTCCGCCCGCCCGAGGAGTCCGGCATCGTGCCGGAGAAATCGATCATCGTCGGCAACACGGTGCTATATGGCGCTATCGCCGGCGAGTGCTATTTCCGCGGTGTCGGCGGCGAGCGCTTCGGCGTGCGCAATTCCGGCGCCATCGCCGTGGTCGAAGGCACTGGCGATCATGGCTGCGAGTACATGACCGGCGGCGTCGTGGCGGTGATTGGTCCCACCGGGCGCAACTTCGCGGCCGGCATGTCCGGCGGCATCGCCTATGTGCTCGACGAAGACGGCGACTTCGAGCGCCGCTGCAACATGGCCATGGTCGATCTCGAGCCGGTGCCGAGCGAGGAGCAGGTCATGGAGCGGCGGCTCCATGAAGGTGGCGACCTCGAGACGCATGGCCTTGTCGATCTGACCGACATGACTCGCTTCGACGAGGAGCGGCTCCACCAGCTGATCGAGAACCACCTGCACTACACAGGCTCGGCCCGGGCGCGGGATATCCTCGACAATTGGGCTGCGTATCTCCCGAAATTCGTCAAGGTGATGCCGGTCGAGTACCGCCGCGCCTTGGAGGAGATGGCGCGCCAGCAGGTCGCCGATAAGACCGGCCTCGGCGAGATCGAGATCGGACTGCGCGGCAACGGCAAATAATCCGGCAGGAAAGCGGCCCTGTCCTGGACTCTGACGCCAGGCTGTGGTCCTGCCACGCAAAGGTGCGGTACGCTTGACGAGAGCAATGGGGGCGTGGCTATTCCTCGCCCCGGCAAGTTGAGATGGATTAGGCGGAGAACGTGACTCTAATGGGTAAGATCACGGGCTTTCTGGAGATCGAACGCGAAGACCGGGCTTACGAGCCGGCCTCCGACCGCGTGCGCCATTTCAAGGAGTTCGTGATTCCCCCGAGCGAAGGCGACATCACTAAGCAAGCCGCCCGCTGCATGGATTGCGGCATCCCCTATTGTCACACCGGCTGCCCGGTGAACAACCAGATCCCGGACTGGAACGACCTCGTCTATCACGCCGACTGGGCCGACGCCCTGCGGAACCTGCATTCGACCAACAACTTCCCCGAGGTGACCGGGCGCATCTGCCCGGCCCCATGCGAAGCCGCCTGCACACTCAACATCATCGACGAGCCCGTCACCATCAAGTCGATCGAGTGCGCCATCGCCGACAGAGGCTTCGAGGAAGGCTGGATTAAGCCGCAGCCGCCGGAAAAGAAGACTGGCAAGCGCGTAGCCGTCGTCGGATCAGGCCCGGCGGGCCTGGCTGCCGCGCAGCAGCTCGCCCGCGCCGGCCACGACGTGCATGTCTACGAGAAGAGCGCGCAACCGGGCGGTCTGCTCCGCTACGGCATCCCCGACTTCAAGATGGAGAAGTACATCGTCGAGCGCCGCGCGGCGCAGATGGAAGCCGAAGGCGTGACCTTCCACTGCAATGTCCATGTCGGCCGCGACGTGCGCATTCTGCAGCTCGAGCGCGACTACGACGCGGTGCTGCTTGCGGGCGGCTCGGAACAGCCGCGCGATCTCGCCGTGCCGGGCCGCGAGCTCGCCGGTGTCCACTTCGCCATGAACTATCTGCCCCAGCAGAACCGTCGCGTGTCAGGCGAGCCACAAGGCGACGTCGAGGCGATTCTGGCCGAGGGCAAGCAGGTCGTCGTCATCGGCGGTGGCGACACGGGCTCCGACTGCATCGGCACCGCCTTCCGCCAAGGCGCCATCTCGGTGACCCAGCTCGAGATCATGCCGCAACCGCCGGAGAAGGAGAACAAGGAGCTCACCTGGCCGCATTGGCCGCTCAAGCTCCGCACCTCGTCGAGCCAGGCCGAGGGCGCCAACCGCGATTTCAGCGTGGCGACCAACCGGTTCCTCGGCAACGGCAAGGTGGAAGCGCTCGAATGCGTCCGCCTCGACAGCCAGATGAAGCCGATCCCCGACAGCGAGTTCCAGATCCCCGCGGACCTGGTGTTCCTCGCCATGGGCTTTCTGCATCCTGTGCACGACGGCATGATCAAGGATCTCGGCGTCGATCTCGACACACGGGGCAATGTGAAGGCGAACGAGCTCGAATATCAGACGTCGCGGTCCAAGGTGTTCGCCGCCGGCGACATGCGCCGCGGCCAATCACTCGTGGTCTGGGCCATCCGCGAAGGGCGCCAAGCTGCGCACGCTATCGATAAATTTCTGATGGGAAAGACCGACCTGCCGCGCTAGGGGCTTTGGAGCGCGGAAAAACGCGACCCCCGGCTTAACTGGGCGGCCAGGCGAAATCGTCCGCCCGGCCCGACTTGGGCTCGAGCTGCTCGCCTTGGATCAGGACCTTGTAATAGGGCCGCTGCGACAAAGGCAGCTTGGGCCGCGACGAGGCGAGCGACAGATCAGCGACCGCCGAGATCGTCGCCACGGCGGTGAACCCGTCGGGCAGCTCGCTCGTGATGACTTCGGGCTCCGTCGTCGCCACGTTGATGGGTTGCGGCGCCAGGCCTGCAGGGGCCTGGACTGCCGCGTTGCTGAGCGTCGGCCTGACGACGCTGACTTCGCCAACTTGGCTCTTATGAAATTCGTCCTTGTTGCCGTCTTCTTCCGCGACGTCTTTATCTGCGTTTGCGCTCTCGGCATCCTGACGGGGGACGGACCTGCCAAGCGCAAACCGGTTCTTGACCTTCTCCTGCTCTTGCTCGTTACCCGCAAGCGGGATGTTCCGCTCGGCTTTGGCCTGCTTCAAATCCTTGCGCAGCTCCTTCTCGACGAAATTGGCAAGCTTGACATTGCCACGCATGGTGAAGTGGACGCCGTCATTGGCGCGTAGGCGCTTCACCTGCCCGGTCATGTCGGGACCGTAGGCGCTGTACCGCCCGGAGTCGTCGACGAAACCGTCCCACGTATCGACATACTTGGCGCCGTTGACGAACGCCTTCTCGCGGTACACCTCATTGAGCTTTTCCGCGTCGTTGGTCTGGTTGGGACTGCGCATCACCGGCAGACCGGCCCAGTAGACAGCGACATTGGCCTCCCGCAGCTTCCTGATGAATTTCTCCACCCGCTTGCCATAGGCCTGACGCCACTCGTCGGTGCCGACCTTGAACACCTTCTTGCCTTTGCGGATGGGCTGCATGTCATCGCCGCCGAACATCACCACGGCGATCTGATAGCTGTTGTCCTTCAGGATCTTGTCGAGCTCGGCGTCCCAGTTGTAACGGTCTGGACGCGCAAGGCCGGTCGAACTGTTGGCGCGCTGAATGAACTCCAAGGTCCGATCGTCCTCGAAGGCCCGGTAAAGACCGCCCCATAGCCCCTCGCCCATGGAATCTCCGAGCACGACGATGCGATAGCGGTCGCCGTTTGGGAACGGGGTGATATAGCTGCGGTGGGCTGGCGTCGGGCTTTGCGCCACGGCAGGCTGCGGCAAAAGGCACATCGCAAAAAGGGGTACGAGGGCGGCAGCAAGAGCGAATGCTCTTGCGCGCAACCCCGGCAGGCCCTGGCCTGAGCGGTAACCCAATGCGGAACGAGACGTCGTCAATTTCACCCTCTTAGAGCCTTCCCTCGGCAGATCGGCAACGAAGCCCCCCTATACCACTAATTCGGAGCGGACGCGCTTTTCGGCACCGCCGTCGTTTCGGGCGCCACTTGAATCGGCGTGCTCACTGGGGGTGCGCTTTGGTCCACGGCGCCTACAGCCTCGGGATTGGCGGCTGGGGTTTGGGCTGCCCGTCGTGGCGCTGGCGGCGGCGCCTCGGCGCGCAGCATCTTCAAGATGGTGAGCGTAGGATAGCCGTCGACCGGCAAGCCCTTGGCGCGCTGATAGGACCTGACGCCATCGAGGGTCGCCGGGCCGATCACCCCGTCCGCCTCCCCGTCCAAATGCCCCATATCGATCAAACGCTGTTGCAGCTCGGTCCTCTGCTCAAGCGAGAGATGCCGCTCATCGGTGGGCCAAGGCTGGACGAACGGCCCGTAGCCCGCAAGCCGGTCAGCCAGATGCCCAACAGCAAGCGCGTAGGACTTCGCCTGGTTGTAGCGGAGGATCGACCGGAAGTTGTTGAGCACGAGGAAGGCCGGCCCCTTTGCCCCCTCGGGCACGAAGAGCTGCGCCTTATCCCCAGGGCGCGGAAAAGGCTGCCCGTTGACCCGGACAATCCCCAGCCGCTGCCACTGCGCGAGGGACTTATAGTTCCTGTCGCTGTAGCGCCTAGGATTGAAGCCTTTGGGCAAGCGGACCTCATAGCCCCATGTCTCGCCGGGGCGCCAATGGGAAACTTTGAGATAGCGCGCCGTCGAGGCGAGCGCGTCGGGGATCGTGCCCCAGATATCGCGGCGCCCATCGCCGTCCTGGTCCACGGCATAAGCCGTGTAGGTCGTGGGAATGAATTGGGTATGGCCCATGGCGCCGGCCCAAGAGCCGTTCATGGCTTCATGGCTGACGTCGCCGTGCTGCAGGATCTTCAGCGCCGGAATCATCTGCGACCGCGCGAACTTGGCCTTGGTGCCTGAGCAGGCGAGTGTCGCCAGGGATTGGATGACGTTCTTGTCGCCGGGCTGCGTGCCGTAATTGGACTCCACCCCCCAAATGGCGATGAGGATGTGCCGGTCGACGCCGTATTTAGCCTCGAGCTTATCGAGCAGCGGCTTGTATTCGATGAGCTTCTGCTTGCCGGTTTCGATACGCTTGGCCGAGACGGCGCGGTCGACATATTCGCCGACGGGCTTCTTGTATTCCGGCTGGTAGTTGGCGGCCTCGATAACCTCCGGGTCGAAGGTGATGCCCTTGGTCGCCTTTACGAACGTGGCGCGGCTGACCCCTGCCCGCTTGGCGGCCGGCCAGAACCGCGCCACGCAATCCTGGAACTTGTCCGCGCGCACGGGCTCCGGCAGCATAAGCGCCAGGACCAGCACAGGGGCGGCGCCCAAGATTAAGGCCTTGGAGTATCGGTCGATTCGCATGGACACAAATCTAGCAACCGGCCCGGGCAAAACCGAGGCAGGATCAACCTCACCAAAATAAATTCTGGTCAGTTCTGGGCCGCCTTGAGCACCCGATCCACCAAGGCATGGGAGGGATAGCAGGTGAGCGGCAGCCCGAGCTTCTTCTCCTCCTTGCCGATGGTCTGGCGCGTCTTGAAGCCGACCAAGCCGTCGACCTTGCCGACGTCATGGCCTTGCGCCACCAGGACCTCCTGGAAGCGCTGGATACGGTCCCGGGAAAAGCGCTCGACCGGCTTCCAGGTGCCCACGAAATTGACCGGCGAATTGTAGGCGATCATATCGGCCACGTGGCCGACGAAGATCGCGTAGACGTCGGAGTTGTTGTAGAGCTTCAACACCGAGAAGTTGTTGGTGGCGAGGAACGCGGGCCCCTTCATCCCGGCCGGCAGCACCAGAAACGCCTGGTCATTGAGCCGCGCTTTCGGGAATGGACGCCCCCGCACCCGCGCCACGCCGAGCTTGATCCATTCGCTGATCGGCCGCGCCATGTCCGGCCCTTGCAGGGTGCAGTCGAAGCCTTTCGGCAGATCGACCTCGTAGGCCCAAGGCTGATGTCCGTCCCACCCTTGGCTGTGTAGCGAGTTGCCGGCCGACGCCAGCGCATCCGGCACCGAGTTCCAGATATCGCGCCGGCCGTCGTTATCGAAATCGACGGCATAGTTCTCGAAGTCGCCGGGCAGAAACTGCGTGTAGCCCATGGCGCCAGCCCACGAGCTCTTCATCTCGGCGCGGGTGGCGTGCCCCAGCTGGATGATCTTGAGCGCGCCGATGAGCTGCGGGCGAAACTCCTCCTGCCTACGTCCCATGAAGGCCTGCGTGGCGATGGCCGTGAGCGCATCATAGGGGAGCGCCGCCTGGCCGAAGCCGGTCTCGCGGCCCCAGATGGCCACGATGATGCTGGCCGGCACGCCGTACTGCTTTTGGATCGCCGCCAAGGTCGGCGCGAGTTGCTTGTATCGGGCGCGCCCGCCCGCCGCCAATGCGTTCAGGCTCCGGCTGCTGAAATATTTCGCCGGAATATCGAACTCTGCCTGGTGGCGCGGCTTCGGCTTGAGGCTTGCGGGCAGCGCCGGACCACCAGGCGCCGCTGGATCCGGCGGCACGAGTTGCGGCAACGACCAGTCGAGCTTGAGGCCTTTGAGCTGGGTGTCGAAGGTCTTACGCGACACGCCAGCCGCTTCCGCGTCGGGCCACAGTCCTTGGAGCCACGTTTCAAAGCGCGCTTCGACGGCCTTCTTATAGGCCGCCACACCATCCGCGGCGTACGCAGCCTCTGGCAGGAGCCACTGCACAGCAAGGCTCAGCACGAGACCGGCCTGCCACAGCCTAAATCTTCGCATCCACTGCCCCTATCGCACCCAGACGATTCGACGTCTCGAGGCTGATTGTGGCGAGCGGTTTTGACGCTGGGAAGGCGAAAACGGCGAAACTCAGGACGCCGCGCGGTATTCCTTGAGGCGCTTTTCCCAGGAAAGCGCGTCCTCGACGATGGTGTCGAGATTGTTGCGCTGCGGCACCCAGCCAAGCACCTCACGGATGCGGTCAGCGCCGGCCACGAGCGCGGCTGGATCCCCCGGCCGACGGTCGGCCATATGCACGGCGAAATCCTTCCCTGACGCCCGCTTTACCGCCGCGATCACGTCCAGCACGGAGAAGCCTTTGCCGTAGCCGCAATTCAAGACGATGCTCTCGCCGCCCTCCCGCAGATAGCGCAGCGCGTCGAGATGGGCGCGCACGAGATCGCTGACATGGATGTAGTCGCGGATGCAGGTGCCGTCCGGCGTCTCGTAGTCCGTGCCGAACACTTCGAGCCGGGGGCGCATGCCGAGCGCCGTCTCCGAGGCCACTTTGATGAGATGCGTGGCCTGCGCGCTCGACTGCCCGCTCCGGCCCTTCGGATCGGCGCCGGCCACGTTGAAATAGCGCAACGCCACGAAGCGCAGCGGATGGGCCTTCGCCGTGTCGCGCAACATCGTCTCGGTCATCAATTTGGAGCTGCCGTAAGGCGAGATCGGCTCGAGCGTGGCGTCCTCGGTGACCGGGTTGATCTTCGGGATGCCGTAGACCGCGGCGGTCGAGGAAAAGATGAAGTTGGGGATCTTGGTCTCCACCGCGCACGCGATCAGCGACCGCGACTTGCAGGTGTTATTGAGATAGTAGCCGAGCGGATCGACAACGGATTCCGGCACCACGATCGAACCGGCGAAATGAAGGATGGCGTCGATGTCATTGCGCAGCAAGAGCCGGCGCACGAGGTTGTGGTTGCCGACGTCGCCCTCGACGAATTTGGCGCCGTCCGGCACGGCCCAGCGGAAGCCGGTCGACAGATTGTCGAGGACGAACACGTCCTCGCCCGCGTCGAGCAGCTCAAGCGCCATATGGCTGCCGATGAACCCAGCCCCGCCGGTAACCAGAACGGCCATGCTTCCGCTCCCCGAAAAATCGCGATTTGCAATTCCCCGCTAGCTATCGCAAAGAGGTTGAGGGACTTCTAAGCCCTGGGATGGATACGCCTTTTCTTGCTGATCGTTAAGCCTAACGAGGACTAAATGCCCGCTCGCGTCCGCACGGCCGTGTTCCCCGTGGCGGGGCTCGGCACCCGCTTCCTGCCGGCCACCAAGGCCATGCCGAAAGAGATGCTGACGGTGGTCGACCGGCCGCTGATCCAGCACGTGGTCGACGAGGCACGCGACGCCGGCATCGAGCATTTCGTCTTCGTCACCGGCCGTAACAAAGGCGTCATCGAGGATCATTTCGACAGGCAGCCCGAGCTCGAGGAGACCCTTGCCGCGCGCGGCAAGACGGTCGAGTTGGAAGCTCTCTTGCGCGACTTGCCTGAAGCCGGATGCGCGAGCTTCGTGCGCCAACAAGAGCCGCTCGGCCTCGGCCACGCGGTGTGGTGCGCGCGAGACATCATTGGCAACGAGCCCTTCGCGCTGATCCTGCCCGACGTGCTGGTGCAGACGCCGGGCAAGAGCTGCCTCGCCCAGTTGCTCGACGTCTACGAGAAGCGCGGCGGCAATATCATCGCCGTGGAGCCTGTGCCCAACGACCAGGTCAAGAACTACGGCGTGGTCGCCGTCGGCGAGGCCGATGGTAACGTCTTCCCCATCACCGGCATGGTGGAGAAGCCGGCGCCAGGCACCGAGCCGTCCAACCTCACCATTCTCGGCCGCTATATCCTGCAGCCTGAGATCTTCGATTTCCTGTCGGCGCAGGAGAAAGGCACGGGTGGCGAAATTCAGGTCACCGATTCCATGCTGGCGCTGCTCAAGAAGCAGCCCTTCTATGCCGTGGAGTATGAGGGCCGCGCTTTCGACTGCGGCTCGAAGCCTGGCTTCCTCGCCGCCAATATCGCCTTCGCGCTTGACCGGCCCGACCTGCGCGATGCCGTCATCGACGAGATCAAAAAGCTGATCTGAATCGCTCCGGCTCAGTGCCGGATCCGCATGCCGATCCGCACCTGGTTTTCGAGGAAGTCACTCTCCTCATCGGTGGAGAAGAAATCGGTGTGCTCGTAACGGGCATAAACCGACATAGTCGGGTTGAAGTAGTACTCGGCACTGGCACCTTCCTTCACCCGCTGATCGACCAAGGGATTGTCGGCGTAGTCGGCGATTTCGTAGGACACGAAGCCTCCGACAACGAGATAGTTCCAGAAGGCGTGCTGCAGGGAGAGCTGGTAGAAGCGATCGATCGCGCCGAGCGAGTCCACGAGCGTCGAGGTGCTGACCTCCGAGCGGGCGATGAACTCCATCATGGTCAGCGGCGACGGCCGCCAAATGAGGTCGGCATTGATCAGCATGCCTTCGATCGGACCGACCTTGTCATCGATCGATTGCTGCTGGCCCCAGCCGACTCCGATCTCCCCCGACAGCTGGTTGGCGAGGGAGAGATTGAGGCCGGACTGGATGGTGAAGCCGGATGAGTCTCGGACAAGACCGCTGACGCTGACAGGCTGCTTATACTTATCCCGAATGAGCGTGCCTTCGACGAAGGTCGCCAAGCGTGGATTGAACTCGTAGGTCCCGCGCAATCTCAACTCGTCCTCGCGATAGTCCCTGACGTCCACTGTCGGGATGCCTGTGGACACCGTTGGATCAAAGGGGGCACCAAAGTCGCTGTAATCGTAAGTGGCGGCCGACCCTTCGGCCTTGAGGCTCAGTCGGTTGAACGTATGGTCCGCGCCGGCCGTGATGTGCTGCTCTTGAACGTTAGTCTGCGTGCCAGCGATATCGGTCAGGCTGATCGAGTTCCGGCCTTCCTGGGTTTGTGATTTCCCCAGTTGCATATTGGCATGCGTGCGGCGGGTCACGTCGAGGCGCCCATTGAGGCGTGCATAATAGGTCTCGTCGTCCTGGACGGAGAAGTCCTTGTACCAGCTCCGATCGGCGTCGAACTCCGCACTGAAGAAGTGCCGGCTCCAGTTCGATTCCAGCCGGACGTTGGGGGCAAACTCGAAGGCCTGATCCGGATGGGGGTCGGTCTTCGTGCCGAGCACGTTATCGGTGAGGATGGTGCCGACCTCCGCCTCGCTGAACAGCAGAAAGCTGCCGAGCTTCATGCCGATCGGAACGTAGGGATCGAGCTCATGGCCCTTGGGCGGCAGCGGTTGGTTGGTGCCCGCGAGTTCTTCCGTTCCCGGCGCGTTGATCAAAGGCGCACCGTTTGGCTCGGTAATGCCGAAGCCCGGGATCTGGGGCACCTCTTCCTCCGGTTCATCGCCTAAGCCGCCAAGCGGCGCCGGGGGCGCCGGGGGCTGCGGCAGGAGGGATTGGTCGGTGGCGAGATTGTCCGGAATGGGGGCACCGGGCTGCGAGCCCTCTACGCCCATGACCCCACCGGCTTTTTGGCGCTGCTTCTTCTTAGCCTTGGCCTTGGCGCTGGCCCTGGACGAAGGTTGCGCTGGGGGCTCCGCCTGCTGCACGCCGATGCTGCCGCGCAAGGCCGGGCCGACCACCTCTTGGGCGGCAGCCGGCACGCATGCGGCGGCAATTAGAATGGCAGCGAGAGCGCCCGCTGCGCTGGACGTGTGGCGACGCGGCAAGGACGCACCTCGATCGACGCTGGGCAAAACGCTGAGAAATCCACCAAAATGTGGGCTCCCAGAACCCAGCTCCCCTGATAATCAGAGCCTAGGAGCAAGAGGGTTAACGAGGCGTTTAGGCCTGTTTCGAAATGGCGCTGACTTGGACCTTCCGTTGCCTTAATCCGTGCTAAAATCAGGGCATCACCCAGGGGGAGCACGAACACATGCCAGCCGGCCTGAAGCGGGACCTTTCCCTGTCAGAAGACCGTAGCGAAGCGGTGGCTTCGGCCACACGCACCCTCCAGCTCGAGGCGGAGGGCCTCAGCGCGCTACAAGTCGCACTGACCGATCACCTGACCGGCAGCTTCGCCGAGGCACTCGATGCGCTCCGCGGCTGCAGCGGCCGCGTCATCGTCACTGGCATGGGCAAGAGCGGCCATGTGGGTCTGAAAGTCGCCGCCACCCTCTCCTCAACCGGAACGCCTGCCTACTTCGTGCACCCGAGCGAGGCGAGCCATGGCGACCTCGGCATGATTACCCGCGACGATGTGATCCTCGCCTTCTCCTGGTCGGGCGAAACCATGGAGCTCGGCAACATCGTCTCTCATTCGCGGCGCTTCGCCGTGCCGCTGATCGCGGTCACTTCCAATCCGGAGTCCACGCTGGCGCAAGCCGCCGAAGTGGTGCTCGTCTTGCCGCATGCCAAAGAGGCCTGCCCGCACGGGCTCGCGCCGACGACGTCCACCGTCATGCAGCTTGCCCTCGGCGACTGCATCGCCATTGCGCTTCTCGAGAGCAAGGGCTTCACCGCCATCGACTTCAAGGCGCTGCATCCCGGCGGCCAGCTTGGCGCGCGGCTTAAATTCGTGAGCGACCTGATGCATGAGGGCGAACGCCTGCCGCTGACATCGGCCGATGCGGTGATGTCCGAGGCAATCGTGGTCATGACCGAGAAGGCGCTCGGCTGTCTCGGCGTCGTCGATGGCGACGGTCTGCTCAGAGGCATCATCACCGACGGCGACCTGCGGCGAAATATGGGCAACGGCCTGCTTGGCCGCCGCGCCGCCGACATCATGACGCCCGAACCGAAAACAGTGTCTCCTGATCTGATGGCAAGCGCCGCGCTCGAGATCATCAACGCCTCGGCGATCACTGCGCTGTTCGTAGTCGAGAATGGGCGCCCCGTCGGCGTCATCCATATTCACGACCTGCTCCGCGCCGGCGTCGCGTAAGATCAGGCTGCGGCGCGCTCCACCGGGGGGCGTTTGGCGCGCGAGAACGACCGTCCCGCATCGGACATGCCGCCCGTCTCCGGGTCGACTTGCGCGATCGAGCGCGCCACTTCGGCATAGTGATAATGCGTCGCCACCTTGAGCGCGTAGATGAACAGGATATGCGGCTCACGCCAGCGCGCCCGCACCGCGCGTGACAGCTGTTCGCGGTACCGCGCGCGAAGCGCGTCGTCCTTCACCAGGGCCAAAAGCCGCGAGGCCACCACGCCGAACCGCACATAATTGAGGAAGGAACGCTTCGCCCAGGCCCAGCGGTGGTTCGCCCAATAAGGGAGGTCATGCAGGGTAAATTTGAAGTCCTGGTCGAAGAACTGCGCGTCGAGACGTTCGAAGTAAGGATCGGCTCCGTAACAGTCCTGCATCACCTGGATGAAGCCGTCGCGCAACTCTTCGGGTGACATGCCGAGGGGCAGGACATTGGTGCCATAACGGTCGCTCGCCTCGTCGTCGTTCAACCGGCCCGCCTGCTTCAGACGTTTGTAAAGCGGCGTCGTCGGGATGGCGTGCAACATTCCGATGAGCGCGGTCGCGATACGCGCCCGAGACAGGAATTGCGGCACGGCGCCGAAAATCGATGGGTCGTCGTGATCAAAGCCGACGATCATGCCGCACCATACGTCGATGCCTCGCTCCTGAATGCGATGCACCCGTTCGATGAGAGTCCCGGCGTTCGGCCGCACATTTTGCAGCTTCTTCGTCTCGCGCAACGACTCCTCGTTCGGGGTCTCGATGCCGATGAACACGTTCTGGAAATTGGCGAGCCCCATGAGCTCCATGAGCTCCTCGTCCTCGGCAAGGTCGAGCGAAGCCTCGGTGAACAGCGTGAGAGGATAGGCGCGCTCCTGCTGCCACGCGATGATGTCGCGCAGCACCTCCTTGATGGCCTTCTTGTTGCCGATGAGGTTGTCGTCGACGATGAATACGATCTTGAAGCCCTCGCGCCGAAAGGCTTCCAGCTCGGCCAGCACCTGCTCGCTCGTCTTGAGACGCGGGCGGCGCCCAAAGGTGATGATAATGTCGCAAAACTCGCAGGTGAACGGGCACCCGCGCGAGATCTGCATGCTGCCGAACATATAGCGCTCGGTCTTCAACAAGTCCGTGCGCGGCAGCGGCAACTTGGTCACATCGGTCTTTTCCGGCTGCTCGTAGCGCACCTTGTGGGTCCCCTCTCCCCACTCTTTCAGAAATGCCGGCCAAGTCTGGTCCGCTTCGCCGATGAAGATGACGTCCGCCAGCCCTTCTAACGATTCCGGCTCGACCGTCGCCATCGAGCCGCCGACCACGGTCATGACGCCTGACGCATTGACGCTTTCGAGGATTTCGATCAGGCGCTGGCCTTGGATGCTCATGCCAGTGAGGCACACGAGATCAGCCCGCGCGAGCCGGTCGAAATCGATATCCTCCACGTTTTCATCCACCAGCGTCACGTCGTGATGATCGGGGACCAGGGCCGCGAGCAAGCCCAGGCACGCGACCGGCAAATTCGCGCGCTTGCCGAAGAGCGGCATGCAATGCTCCAATCCCCAGAACGAGATATCGAAGCGTGGATTGATGATAACGATGTCTGCCAATGGTACCTTCCAGCGTTGGAGATGAATCATAGTAGAGTAGGCAAACGTGGCGATAACGCGCCGCAAATACCCAATAGCCCTTCCGCCGCTTTAACCCTCCTTTGTGGCAAGGCCAACTCCGAGACCTAGAGCGAAACGCCCTTGACCGCCGAAATGTTCGATATCCTCGTCATCGGCGGCGGCATTCACGGTGCCGCCGTTGCCCGCGATGCCGCAGGGCGCGGGCTGAAGGTGATGCTCGCCGAGAAGGGCGATTATGCCTGCGCCACGTCTTCTGCCTCGTCCAAGCTGATCCATGGCGGCTTGCGCTATCTCGAGCACCTCGAGGTCAAGCTCGTGCGCGAGTCGCTTGTCGAGCGCGCCGAGCTTCTGAAGGCCGCGCCCCATCTCGTCGCGCCTCTGAGATTTCTGTTGCCCATCTATCGGTGGCAGAAGCGGAGCGCATGGGTCATCCATGCAGGCCTTGCGCTCTACGATCTGCTCTCCATCGGCGATCACTTGCCGGCAAGCGGCCGGCTCTCGGACAAGGAGGTCAAGAAGCTCCCACGGCTGCGCCAAGATGATCTCACCGCCGTGATGCATTATCCCGACTGCCAGACGGACGACGCGCGCCTCACTTTGAGCGTGGCGCTCGATGCCCGTGCCCGCGGCGCTGACATCCTCAATCGGCGCGCCGTCACTGCCATCACCGCGCGTGAGAACGGCTACGCCGCCACGCTTGACGAGCGCGGGGTGACGCGCCAGATCGAGGCGCGCTTCATCGTCAACGCCGCCGGGCCCTTCGTGCCGGAGATCGAGGCGATGACGGAGGCGGCACCCCCACTTCAGGAGCTGCGGCTCGTGCGCGGCAGCCATATCGTGCTGCCGATGCCGGAGCCGGCCGACCTTGACGCTTACACGTTGCAAGACGAAGGCGAGCGCATCGTGTTTGCCATTCCTTGGCTCGATGCGCGCTTTCTCGTCGTCGGCACTACCGACGTGCCGCACGAAGGCGATCCCGGCGATGCCCATTGCTCGCCGGAGGAGAAGGCCTATCTCCTTCACGCCTATAACCGGTACTTCACAAGCAAGCCCAGGCCCATGACCGAGAGGGATATCGTCTTCACCTGGTCGGGGGTACGCGCGCTCGAAGGCGGCGCGGAGGAAAGGCCGAGCCGCATCAGCCGGGGGCCCTCGCTGGACATATGCGCACAAGGGACAGGTGGCTTCGTCACCATCTCCGGCGGCAAGCTCACGACCCACCGCGCCTTGGCCGAAGACTTGCTCACGATGCTCAACACGTTTGGCTTGGAAATGAGCGGACCCTGGACCAAGGACGTGCCCGTTTACGGCGGGGGCTTGCCCCGGCCTGCGCTGCTCGCCCGTGCCGAAAACGGCCCGGCAAGCGTCTCGCCGGAGACGCGCCGCCGCTGGGCCCTCACCTATGGCGATCAAATCGATGCCCTGTTCGCGCGCCTCGAAGCCGAGCCGGCCGCGTTGGAAGAGATCGCGCCGGGCGTCCCCCGCGCCGAACTCGAATACGCAGTCGAGGTCGAGGACGCCATGACCGCGGAGGATTTTCTGCTCCGCCGCACCAAGTTACAGCTTCTGCTTGACGAAAGCGGTCGTGACGCGGTCAGACAATGGTTCGCCAAGGCCTGATTTCTCAAGACACATAGCAAGAGGGACCATGCGGCGCTTCACCGTCGAGAAGGACAAACGGTACCGGGCGAGAATCACGCTCGGCTTCGTCCAGCGCTTTGCCACCAACGAGATGGTGGCCGGCAAGTTCATGGAGGTCGGCTTCACCGACGTCGTGGTCACGGGCTCGGGCCGCGAACGGCACGCGACAGGGTTATGGCCCCACCAGGATACCACTGCCGAGATCCCCACCGAGATCGACCACATTCACGAGGTCACGCAGGAGGCCTAGGCGCGTTCCACCTTGAGCACAGAGCCGTCGACGCCGACCACCTTGATGCGCGTGCCTTGCGGCAGCTCGGGCCCTACCACCCGCCAGATCGTATCACCGGAATGGATACTGCCGCGCCCGTTGACGATGGGATCGACGAGATCGAAGGACTTGCCGATCAGCTGCGCCGCCCGCTCGTTCAACAGCGGCCTTTCGCTCTCAAGCGGGTGTTTGCGCAGATATTTGTTGGCGAGCAGCACTGAGGCGAGGGACAGCGCGCAGAACCACATGAGCTGCCACTGCCAGGTGATGTCGTAGCGAAACACAATAAGACCGGTCACCAAAGCAGCGACGCCAAACCACATGAAGAAGATGCCGGGCGCGAGCAGCTCCAGCACGAACAGGATCGCCGCGGCGATCATCCAGCTCCAGGCACCGAGCTCAGCGATGGTTTCCATGGCTTTCGTCCTTCGCCCGTCACACGGAGGGAACGGACCCGCCGCCCCCGCGCTGACCGCCCCGGTCTCTCGACGGCGCCGCCTTGTCGTCACCGCCCCCGAAGGCTTCCCGCGCGATCTCGCCAACACCGGCGATGGCGCCGATCACCGATGATGCCTCCAGCGGCAGGATCAAGACCTTCTGGTTCTTCGCCTCGGCCAGTGCCTTCAACGCGCCGACATAGTTGTTCGCGACGAAATAGTTGATCGCCTGCACGCTGCCTTTGCCGATGGCCTCGCTGACCACGGTAGTCGCCTTGGCCTCGGCGGCCGCCTCGCGCTCGCGGGCCTCGGCGTCGCGATAGGCCGCCTCGCGCCGGCCTTCCGCCGCAAGGATCTGCGCCTGCTTGGCGCCCTCGGCGGAGAGGATCGCCGATTGCCGCTCGCCCTCGGCGACCAGAATCGCGGCCCGCTTGTCGCGTTCGGCTTTCATCTGCCGCGCCATGGCGTCGACCAGATCGCGGGGCGGCTCGATGTCCTTGATCTCGATACGGGTGACCTTGACGCCCCAATTCTCGGTCGCATCGTCCACCACCTTGAGCAGCCGGTGATTGATCTCGTCCCGCTCGGACAAGAGCTTGTCTAGATCCATGGAGCCCATCACCGTGCGTATATTGGTCATGGTGAGGTTGAGGATAGCCCTCTCGAGATTGGTGATCTCGTAGCTTGCCTGCGCGGCGTCGAGCACCTGGAAGAAGGCCACACCATCGACTCGCACCATGGCGTTGTCCTTGGTGATGACCTCCTGGCTCGGCACGTTGATCACCTGCTCCATCATGTTGAGCTTGCGCCCGACGCGGTCGATGAAGGGGATGATCAGGGTCAGGCCCGGACGGAGCGTGCGCGTGTAGCGGCCAAAGCGCTCCACGGTGTAGTTCCACCCCTGCGGCACGATCTTGACCCCGGCCACCAGGGTCAGGACGAACAGGACGAGCAGAACAAGGACGAAGATATTGAAGCCAAGCATTTGGCACCCCTCCCAGGTGTGTGGCGGCGCTGCCGGACTAGGGTATCGCGCCTGCCTCACTTGCGGCAGAGCATAAATGGTGGAGCTTGATCGGTGTTGTAAGGGGCAATCGGCGCCGCGGGCCCCGCTTTATGACGGTCATCACGTTAGTGCGGTAGGAGCTTCAGGATGTCGTGCGCCGCGGCGTCGGCGGCCGCGTCAGCCGCCGAGCCCCAGTGCCGGTCGAGCGAGCCTTTGCGGATTTCCTTGACCTGCGTGACGTTGCCGAGCCGCGTCCCCTCGGGGCCGAAGATCGTCCAGTCGATGCGGACGTTTTCCTTGCCACGCGCCGCCGGGGCCAGCCGGACGGTGCCTTGAATCTCATAGGCGTCGGCAGCGGGCATGGTCTTTATGGCGAAGCCCTGATCCAGCAGGCGGTCAGACAAAGCGCGCTCCAACGCCTGCTCGCCGTCGCCAGGCGCCCCAGCGACATCGATGAAGGCGGACCGCTCATCCCCCGCAAGCACCGGCGCCGCAATAAGCAGCGCTATGCCAAGACTAATGGCTGAGACGCCCACGCGAACCATTACCCCTCCTCGCGCAAGAACATGTCAGCAAGAATACGCGCCCGCGAACGGACCTCCAACCCTTGGGCCAGTCGGCCAGCACTGCCCCTCAGTCGATCCAGCCTTTGAGCTCGCGTTCGACGAGATGCACGAGGAGGCGGATGCCGCCTTCGCTGTCGTTGAGACAGGGGATGAAGCTGAACTCCTCGCCCCCATGCTCCAGGAAGATCTCGCATGCCTGGCCGGCGATCTCTTCCAGCGTCTCCACGCAGTCGGCGGCGAAGCCCGGCGTGACGACGGCGATCCGCTTCACCCCGTCGCGCGCGAGTCGCTCCACCGTCTTGTCCGTGTAGGGCTGCAGCCATTCGGCGCGGCCGAAGCGGGACTGGAAGGTGAGCTTGAGCTTGTGGCCCAGCGGGCCCAGCGCTTTGCGCAAGGCATCTACCGTATCCATGCACTGACACTGATAGGGGTCGCCCTTGTCCACGTATTCCTTCGGTAGCCCATGGAACGAAGCGATGATCACCTCGGGCTCGAAGTCGAGGCTCGCCAAATGCGCCCGAATGGAATCGGCAAGAGCCTCGATGTAGACCGGATCTTTCGGGTAAGGCGGCACGGTACGGAGCGCCGGTTGTGACCGCATCGTCTTCAGCTTGTCGAACACTTTGTCGTTGACCGTGGCCGTCGTCGCCGCTGCGTATTGCGGATAGAGCGGAAAGACCAGCAGCCGGTCGCAGCCTTGTCTGGCGAGCGCATCGATGCGCGACGCGATGCTCGGGTTGCCGTAGCGCATGGCCCAATCGACCACGATCTCTTGGCGATGGCCGAGGGCATCGGCGATCTTCTCGGCCTGGGACCGCGTGATGGTGCGCAACGGCGACTCGTCGCGCTCCTCGTTCCAGATGGAGCGGTAGGCCTCGCCGCTTTTCGAGGGGCGCGTGGTAAGCACGATACCGTTGAGGATCAGCCACCACAGTACCGGGTTGACCTCGATCACCCGACGGTCGGAGAGGAACTCCTTGAGGTAGCGCCGCATCGACCAATAGTCGGTATCGTCCGGGGTGCCGAGATTGATGAGGAGCACGCCGATCCGGCCGAAGCCCGCGAGCCCCTTGTCCGCCTGCTCGGCGAAAGCGTCCGTTCGCGGGGTTTCATTCATGCCGGGCACTCCTCAACCTCCAAGCCCCTAGATAGGGCATCAGGCGAGACGCGCCTAGCCTTGCGCTTTGCGGGCCAGCATTTTCTCCGCATCTTCAAGGATTTGCGCGTGATCGAAGGCGAGAGGGTGGCCCCACCAGTCGTCGACCCATTCGGCCGCGGCGGCGTCATCGCCAGCGCTCGGGGGCGTCGCAACAGCCAGCCGCGTCATAAAGACCGCGCTCACCGTATGTCCCCGCGGGTCGCGCTGAGGGTCCGAGTAGACGCCGACAAGCGCAAGGTCATGGACCTCCAACCCGGTCTCCTCGCGCACCTCGCGGCGGCAGGCCGCCTCGACCGTCTCGCCGATATCGACGAACCCGCCGGGCAGCGCGAAGGCGCCCTTGAACGGCTCGTTCTTGCGGCGGATGAGGAGCACGCGCCCGTCCGGGTCGTGGATCACGCAATCGACGGTGAGCGCTGGCGTCTTCGGCAGTCCCATGACCGTAACTCTACCGGCACGGCGGGCGAGCCGCGAACCAATCTGGGGCCCAATCGCACCGAAGGCTTAAGCGATCAATCCCGCGACAAGCGCCGGGCCTCCCTGAGGGCCATGGCCAGAAGATATGCGAGAAAATCGAAACGCTTGGATCGCGCGACCTTCATAAGAGGCGCGATCTGGTCGCCGATCTGCTTTGCGCACTCGCGCGGGTCATCCCCGCCTCCGGGCAACCCCGGACCGCTTGGATCTGACATTCTTTTTACCCGGCTTTTCTGATCGGCCCCGAAGGCACCGACTCAGCGTTCCACTGCTTTGGCCACGAACCGGTATGATTTGTTGGCGCCCGCTTCTAACACAAAGCCATCAACCGCTTCCAACCGAAATTGATCATTTTCCTCTGTCATCTGACAGAATGGGCTGAGATTAAGTCTGAAAAGTCCAATTTGGGCCTACGATTTCGGCTGCGGCACGATGCGGATATAAGGCCGAGGCGCCTGCCACCCCTCGGGATAGATCGTCTTGGCCTCCTCATCGGACACCGACCCGCCGATGATGACGTCGTCGCCCTGCTTCCAGTTGACTGGCGTCGCCACGCGATGCTTGGCCGTGAGTTGCAGCGAATCGATCACGCGGAGCACCTCGTCGAAATTGCGCCCGGTGGACATCGGGTAGACCAGGATCAGTTTGATTTTCTTATCCGGCCCGATGATGAAGACGTTGCGCACTGTCTGGTTATCGGCGGCCGTACGGCCCTCCGAGGTGCCCGCCGTGCTCGCCGGCAGCATGCCATAGAGCTTGGCGACCTTGAGCTCCGGATCGCCGATCATCGGATAGCTCGGCGCGGTGCCTTGCGTATCTTTGATGTCCTCGATCCATCTCTTGTGCGACTCGACCGGATCGACGGAGAGGCCGATGATCTTGACGCCCCGCTTGTCGAACTCAGGCTTGATCTTGGCCATGTAACCCAGCTCGGTCGTGCAGACCGGCGTGAAGTCCTTCGGATGGGAGAACATCACGGCCCAGGAATCGCCGAGCCATTCGTGAAACCGTATGGGGCCTTCAGTGGTGTCGGCCTCGAAATCCGGGGCGGTATCGCCGAGTTGGAGTGCCATCTTACCTCTCCATGACTACAGGGAGCGCTGGGGCCTGACTGACCCAAGCTCGGCTCCCGTATGCCACAGATAGGATGCCTTGCTCACTCCCCGCAATCGAGGTGCGACAAAAAGAAATATCTTTCTCGGCGGCTCCGTAAGGCGGGCATGAACATGCCGCACGTGGCAAGTTCGCGCATTGGGCGGTGCAAGCGCGCGCTCGGCGATCAGAAGGGTCTCGCCGGACCCAGCGAGGCAACGAACAGGGTTGCGCCAAACAACAGGATGAGCGTCGCCCCGCCGATGGCGCAGGTCGTCCACACAGCATCGGCCCACGCCCCACTCTTGCCGCCCAGCTTCAGTGCAAGCTCGCGCGAACTGAGCGCGAGCGTCGCCAAGGCTGCGACGGTTAGGGCCGTGCCGAACGCCATGGCGAAGGTGGCCACAACGCCGGCCCAGAACAGGCCTTGGGTAAGCGCGAAGACGAGCACGAGGATAGCGCCGGAACAGGGTCTGATGCCCACCGAGAACACCACGGCCATTATTTTGCGCCACGACATCGGACCGGAAACGGCTTTCGCGTCCACGATGTGGTGACAGGCCTCCCCGTGGTCGTGATCATGTCCATGATGATCATGACTATGAGCGTCATGGTCATCGAAATCGACCTGAGGGATTCCGGCGCCCACCGCAACGGCTGCGGGAGCCGATCGCCAGCGGCGCCAGAGGCCGCGCAGCTGACCGACCAGGAGCCATAGGCCGACCAGTGCAATCAGCGCATAGCTCGCGCTTTCGAGCTGGAGCGACCATGCTTTGATGGTGAGCCCGCTTGCGTTCAGGGCGATGGCGAAGACACCGATAACCGCCACCGCGGTCATCGCCTGGATGGCGGCAGCGATGAAGGAGATTATCACGCCGCGGCGGACCGTCTCCTCGTTGGCGACGACGTAAGACGAAATAACGGTCTTGCCATGCCCGGGGCCGAGCGCATGAACCACGCCGTAAAGGAAGCTCAGACCCGCTAACGCGACGGCAGCGGCAAACCGATTGCCGGTCTTGAGCCGTTTGACCGCGCCGGCCAGCTCGCGCTGCATGGTTTGCTGCGTATCGACGACCCAGCTGAAAAACGCACCGACGAGACCCGGCGCATGCAACGGCGCGGCTCTTGGCGTCCCGAAAGCGGAAGGTGGGCTGGGCGCGACGGCGGAGGGAGCAGGCGTACTTGGCGCCGCAGCCGGTGGAGATCCGAAGGCAGACGGTGGCGCCGATTGAGCAGCGGCGCAACAGACGCCAATCACCAAGGCAAAACACGCGAGCAATGCAGCCCTGATAGATCCCCGCATGACCGCGCTCATTTCGTGCTGCAGATGATATTGACCGTCTGGGCGAATTGCGAACCGAAATTCGAATTCGGCCCGAGCTGGCTGAAGAACGCCTCGCTCAAGGCTTTCGCATCTGCTTCCGCCTCAGCGTCAGGCTTCTCGAGTTCGGCGGTGCAGCCGGGCGCCGGCGCGCCAGACATCTTCACGGGGTCTTTCGTGGCAAAGCCAAAGGCGACAAAGAAGGACGGGTCGTAGACTTCAACTGCGACTGGCCTGGCCCTCGGGTCGAGCGGCGTCTCGAGCGGCAGCGTGAAGTGCAAGGTGCTCACGGGGTCTTCGTAGTCGACCCAATAATCCTCCGGCGGCTTGAGCGGCAGGAGTTTTTCGTCGTCGCCGAAATGGACGAAGGTGAAATAGCCGAACTCGTGAAGCGACTCGACATTGACCTTGGCGAGCGGCGCAAGCTCTTCCCTCGAGTAGACGCCGTCGCCGTTGGTATCGAGACCCTGCACCGCCATGGCGGTATAGAACTCATCGAAGGTCCACGCTTGGCGAATGCCAATGATTTTGTGACCGGGGCCGAACACGATTTCCGAGCGCACCGTCGCCCAGACATGGGGGTGCGCGCTCGCGCGCGGCGCAAAGACGACCGTGGCTGCACCGGCAAGACAGGCAGTCAGAAAAAACAGGCGCCCCTTAAGGGCCCATTGCAGCAAGGCTTAAGCTCCCTCGAAAGTGAGCCTGAACCTATACGCGAATTGAGGAAGATTGTGGGCCCGGGCCTTCAGCGCCGCACGCGCGGGCCCGTGGCAAAACGATAGGCGGGACCCAGCTCCGAAGGAACTGGATCCCCACCTAATTGAAGAATTAGGAACTCAGGCTTAGCCGGCGTTAAGTCCCTTCAGCTTGGTATCGACATCAGTGAAGATACCCTGGAGCGTGCCGCCGAGCGTGCCCACGATGGTGATGATTGCCACCGCGATACCGGCGGCGATAAGGCCATACTCGATGGCCGTGGCGCCCGACTCGTCCTTGACGAAGCGTGCAACAGAAGTCCTCATTTCGACACTCCCTTTCGATCGGTCTCAGAAAAGGCCCCGCACCGCAATCCTGTTCGCCGGTGGAACCTGACGCGAAAGCTACCACCCACCCGTTAGATACAGGTTAAATCATTACAATAGCGAGAGGGTCTTCAAGGTAAACAAATGGAAAATGCGAAAAGCTAGGAATCCAGCAATTTCGCCGATTTTTGTTTCAAGTTTATCGAAGCTTTGTCTTACCTTTACCGCGCCTTTACCACATGACAACAACATGGGTTCCGATCGGCACGCGCTGATAGAGATCGGCGACGTCCTGATTGAACATCCGGATACAGCCATGGGAGACCGCCTGGCCCACCGTCCAGGGCGCATCGGTGCCGTGGATGCGATAGGTGCTGTGGCCGAGATACATGGCCCGGACGCCCAGCGGGTTGCGCGGATCTCCGCCCGGGACGAAAGCAGGCAGGCTCGGATTTTCCTGCCGCATCTCGGCCGTGGGCGTCCAGCGGGGGTTGACCTTTTTGGCGCTGACATAGGTGTCTCCCGACCATCGTGCCTTGCCCATGGGTGCTGCAATCGGGTAGCTGATCGCCCGCTGTTGGGGCAGCACGAAATAAAGCCGGCGCGCGCTGAATTGGACGATGACGGAGCCGGGCTCGTAGCCGGGTGGGAACGACACCAGATGGCGCCCCACCACGGACTGCGGCTGATAGGAATCCCCGAAGAAATCGAAGAGCCCCGCCGAGGCTTGGCCCGGCGGAAAGGCGGTAATCAAGGTCGCTACGGCCGCGGCAAGCGTCGCGGACCAGAGACTGAGGCTACGCATCACAAATCCCCCGTCTGACTGTCTGTCCTTTGTCGGGTGATTCTGGTTAGCGAAATCCAAACAACTGTCTTGGCGGGAGAACGGAGCCCGGAAATCCGGCCCCGGAGCGGACCTCCTTGACTCGGACGCGACTCCAGAATAGAACAAAACAGGAACGAGAGTTGGAGTGTCAGTCGTGCGTAACAACGTTCCAGGCGGCGATCTTAGTGGGCTCGTTCCGCCGGCTGGCGTTGAAAAAAGAGCAGGCGGACCCACGGGGAGGGTCCTGATTGAGCAGCTACGTGCTTCGATCCGTGCGCTTGAGCAGGTTCCCGTGTCTCTGGCCACACCCCCC
>Ga0307436_1000253_pt1 | contig 24303 bp, 22 predicted proteins | sample SalMarWE160440MG_FD_202513 | JGI IMG/M metagenome (GOLD analysis project Ga0307436, IMG submission 202513) | Salt marsh sediment microbial communities from the Plum Island Ecosystem LTER, Massachusetts, United States - WE1604-40 | ecosystem: Environmental > Aquatic > Marine > Intertidal zone >...
CGCGTCAGAGTCTCGATGGGAAAAAGGATGGTTGGAGTATCGCCATTGAGTTTCATCGGCCACACCCTCTTCTTCGGGCACGCGATCCGTCGCTTGTCCTGACTTGCATTACAACCCCCCTTGGCTCAGCCTTACGCAACGTTCCTACCAATGCCACCCCAGATTGTGGCAAGATCACGGCTAAGCCGTACTTCCAATCGCCTGACTTCGGGAGCAACTAACCAGCTCAGACGCTCCACCACTGCTCCATCCGCTTGCGGCGGTGCACGGAAGAATAGCGCGCCCCGCATCCGCGCGTAACCTGGCAATTGGCGCAATAACGTCCGGCCGGGAATGTTACTTAGCGCACTTACGAGCCTGGGTGTAACTACCAAAGCGGTACGGTTTTGATGAAGGTCCAAATCCGGCGGGAAGAGACATGAGTCGAGGCCGAGGAAAGCGGCTACCGAGGCCAGCGACGCATGAGGTTCACGAACGAACTCCTCGAATAGGATGACCTTCACGCGGTCGGCACCGAAAAGCGACGCGAAGCGCTCAATGTCATCCGTATACATACTATTTCGAAGATATCGAAAGTTCCACAAGGGATCATCGAAGCGCTCGCCGTCGCTGGAGATGTCCACTAGTCCATCTCGGATGGCTCGATCCAAATTCTCGTGCTCCTCGCACAAAGCGGCTTCAACTGTATCGCTGGCAAAAGACAGCGCGTCCGACAACGGTCTTCGCTCACGTCCTTTCTTTGCTTGATGCCAGTAGCCGGAAATGGCCCGGGCGACAGGCTCACGCAAGCAAAAGACGAACCTCAGATTCCCGCCCAGCATGTCCCTCATACGTCCAGGAACCGAAGGGTCGACCATATACGCGTTTGAGCCGTCAATGATAGTTCTCGGCATGGTGTCATGCTTCATGCGGAAGTTCTCTTTGTAGAGCTCCGGCGCGGTGAGGTTTGCAGCGCACGAAAAGAAGGCGGGCTCCTTGGGAGTTGAAACCACCGCCTGGGGGTGCTGCTCCAGCGCATGACACAAGGTCGTCGTGCCGCTCTTTTGTGCTCCCGCTATGAACGCGTTCGGCAACATAAGCGACGACTAGCTTTTCTGGAATGCCAGTGGCATGCCAAGCGGTGATCCGTTATATGAGAGGCGGTTGCTGGCCATTTGAGGAAGACTGTTTTGACCAAGATTTTTTTTCATCTCGGTATGCACAAGACTGCCACGACGTGGTTCCAACACCAGTTCTTTCCAAGCCTCGACGGTGTTGAGGTGTTACACACCCGCCACATCGACAAAGTTCCTATTCCCGGTCCAGACGCTCCGATGTTGATCGTATCCCATGCCGGGCTAAGCGGAAAACTATCCATGAAGAAGTCGCCGGGCACCAACAGCCAGTGGCTTGCCCGAAATCTCACGCTCATTCAGGATGCCGCTCCGAACAGCGCCATTCTTATAGGCTTTCGGCAGCACCGGTCTTGGCTCGAGGCGGCGTACTGCAACAAGGCAAAAAAAACCTGGGGCATGAGTCGACCAGCCTACCTCGAGACCTTCTCGCCTGAAGACCTATCCTGGTGCAAAGCCCTCAGAACCATTGAAGGCTCGTTTAAGAGCGTCTTTCCCTTCCTGTATGAAGAACTAGTGAGAACGCCCCACAGTCTGATCGCTGACTTATGCGGATTCTTAGGCAAAGCGCCTCCCGCAGATCTTGATCAGGTCCTGAAGGTGCGCAGAAATCCATCGCCGCGCAGCTCAGCTGGTCAATTTTTATCAAGGTCGCTCTATGCCGTTTCCGCCGCATCTCGCAGAAATCTTCTAAAGCAGCGCTGCGGGCGGTTCGGCGCGGCGCTTGACCGCTTTTTCCATGTACCGCCTTTTGACCTCCCGGCGGACTTGGACCAGAAGCTAACTCAGGATTGGAACGATCTAGTGCGCCTCGTAGCAGAGCGGCGCGGTAGAGATCTATCGCCCCTATCGCTGCACGCCACTGAGCGGAACTAGTGGACCCGTGGCTAAAATCTTCTTCCATGTTGGCCTGCACAAAACAGCCACTACTTGGTTTCAGCGCCAATTCTTTCCGCGACTCGAGAACGTGCACGTCCTGCGCACGCGCCAGTTGGATACGATTGCTCTGCCTGCCGATGATAGCCCTACGCTCATTGTGTCGCATGAGGGACTAAGCGGCACGATCTCTGATTTGAAAACGCCGGGGGCTCCGACAGCCCGACTGTCATATAGCTTGAAAGTCATGAAAAGGGTGGCACCAAATAGCGCAGTCTTGATCGGCTTTCGTGAGCATAAGTCCTGGCTACAGTCGGCATTCCGCCAGAGGCTCGCAAAGAACCCAAATATCACTCAGGAGGACTATGTCTCCTTATTTTCGCCTGAAGACCTGTCCTGGTGTCTAAAGATGCAGATGATTGAAGCCTGCTACCCCACGGTCTTCCCCTTCTTGTACGAGGAGCTCCTGCTGTGGCCAAATCTATTGGTCGGAGATCTGTGCAGATTCATCGGCAAACCTCCCCCGGGAAATCTCGACACGCTGTTGGGCCGACGCGAGAATCCGTCGCCGCGCAGCCACTTTGGTCGGCTCATGTCGCGTTCATTGCTAAGCCTCGTTCCCCCATCGCGCCGGAAACGGGCCACCAGCTTGGCTAACCGCGTTGGTGCATGGCTTGACGGTTCTTCCTCCCACCATTGGGAGAAAGACTCGTTGGATATCGTTCTCCCTCCAGACTTGAAACATAGACTGAGCCTAGACTGGAAGAGCGCCCTCGTACGCATAGGTGAGCATCGTTGCCGCGACTTTTCGGAGCTCGCTGCAGAAGAAGAAGATTAATCCGCGGCCCACGGGTTAAGCCGTGCGCTCCGCGCGGTTGATTTCAACGATACGACATATTGCTGCCGCGGTTCGCTCGCCCGCTCGGCCGTCATCATTGCCCAACCATTCTTGCAAAAGGGAAAGCGTCGGAACAGGCAGGTCCCGCTGTACCGGTACCCTTTCCCGGGCCCGGGACTCAAGTTTCTGGATCAATTCTTCCGGTGACAGCGCAAATGTCACAGCCGAGCCAAGGTTGAATACGTGCCTGCGTATGTCTGGGTCGCGGATCTCCGCAAACCAAGGAACGACCACGGTTCGTCCCGCAGCCAAAGCCTCCAGCAGCAAAGTAGAATGGAAACCGCACACAACTGCAGCCTCAGCGATTAGCGGCAAAGGTCCGCCGCCGTGTACAAGACGCATATTATTCGGAAGGTTCTTCTCGTCCTCTATCCCAAGCCACTTTGGCACATCGCTGCGGTCGCGTGGTCGGCCCTTCGTTTTCACTACAATTTGGATATCTGGGCAGGCGGTGGCGAGTTTCACCATGGCCCGATGTGTAGCAAGACACAGTTGGGTCACGGAGAGCGAGTCTGCGCCTTCATTCATTACCTCCGCATAGCGTCGCAAACCCGTGGGTCCGTCGCGCAAGGTCCCCTTGCGGAGAACCGGCATGCCAACATCGGATGGAAAGCTAGCAAACAGCACCATTGGCTTAGGAATGGTGCCGACATTCGCTTCGCGCCAGCGATGGACCTCGTCGAGTCGGGGCATGCCGACTACTTCGATACGGGGAGCGTCAACAATGCCCGCACGGACTTGAAGGTCACGCTCAAGAAGTGAGTACACAAGGATCCGCCGCCCGAGAAATCGGCCCCGGCGCTCACGATAAATCTTGCCCCAGAAGGCTTGTGTCCCGGGGGTCCAGGCATTCTCCTTGTGCAGCACGACAAACGGGACCCCTAGAGCCTCCAGCGCGGCCGCAAACTCCCGCTCCGCATAGTAAGCAAAGTTTCCGGATACAACGGCGTCGATGTGTCGTTTCGGGTCAAGTGCGCGCCAAAAGCGCGTGAGAAAGGCACGGTAGCGGAGCATCGCCTCTTGTGCAGCCGGGGACGCAGACGAATAATTGTTGTCGTTGACTTCGCTTGGCAGGAACGCACGGGCGACAGTCTTGAGGAGCCGGCGTGGTAACGTGACAATCTCAACACCGTCGATGCCATTGAATGTGTTGGCGACATCGTCGAGCAAGCCAGCTTTGGGGAGTAGCAAGATGCGCAACTTTGCGCTCTTCTGTTCGTTTACGGATGCACCGAGCGGGACACGCTGCATAGCGAGCCATGCGACCCAAGCGGTTACTGAAGCAAGATCAAGGCGGGCAAATATCCGGATCAGCAGCTTTGCCACTCGAGGCGGTAAGCGTTTCCCTTTTAGGGTCATTGATGCACCCGGACGAGAATCAGTGGATGCAAAGGAGATCCTTCTCCAGCTCCTCAACGCGCACCCCTGCAAAACGTCCAGTGACCCGCTGGGCCGCCTCAAGGACATCTACGAGCTCAATCTTTCTCAAATCGTTGTCTCTGAGCGCGTGACGGCGGCGAAAACTCACAGATTCGCGGCCGTCTAGCGTGCGCCTTATCCGCCTCACGCCCCGTCGAAAAGCAACTCGAAGACTCCGCAAAGGCCCTGTGGTCGCCACCAACTGCTCCTCGGGAAGATCGATGGTATCGAGTGCATCCAAGATTCGATCGCAGGCATTCCTCCCCTCGCTATTCGCAATGAAGTCGCGCGCGAGTTCGGCCTTTTCAGCATCAGTTTTTGCGCTGGATAGAGTACCGCCAGTCATCGTCTGCTCAAGCAGGTTGAACAGGCCGTCGACGTCAAAGGCTTCCGCACTCAAGGCATTGGGGAGAAATAGATCGAATCTTGGATCACAAAGGGGGCGATAGGAAATGGCGGGCTTTCCTAACAGATAGGCCTCCACGCCTGTGGTGCAGTTGTTGTGAATCAGAACTTCCGCACCCAGAATCCACTGCGCAACGTTGCCTTCGCACAGCACCTTGACGTTCTTGAGGGTTGCCGCCTTCGCTCTCCATGGCTCATGCCGCTCAGACGGATGGGGCCGTACGATAATCGTGTGGCCGGGATAGCGGCGACTCATCGCATCGATAGCCTCCATAAATCCCATAAAGCCGGCACGGTGAAACTCCATCTGGCCGCAGGCCTCTCCTTCTTGTTCGTCATTTTGCACTTTACCAAGCAACTTCATCTTCTGCAGGGCTGCGTCTTTGCTTACGTATCCATTGTGCTGCGAAAACTTAGTTGTGACGAGGATGTATGGTCCATAACTACGCCTGAGACGATCGGCCCGCTCACCAAAGATCGCTCGCATCTCAGGCCGGTGCAGATCAAAGCGGGGGTTACCGGTTATGGTGATCTTTCCAGAATCGAGTTGAAGCGTATCGACCATATCTCGGGCTTGATGTTCCCCCCAGCAATAGAACTGCTCCAGCAGCTCATAGGCACGACGTTCGATCTTGCGGCGCCCGTATTCCTCAGCATTCGAGTAGACAAGACCCTCCTCGCAGCAAGCGCTAAGCTTGCGTCCAATCGCGAGGGCGCTTGTCATCTTCGACGAAGTTCCCGGAGCGATATTCTTTTCTATGTGCATGCCGCGTGGCAGATCAGTGCGGTAGCGTATTGACTTATGACCAAACAAGACGCCCCACCCACGTTCAGCGGCCGTGAAGGCTAGCATAGCATTTCCATCGAACTCGCGTGCCTTGAGGGCAAAGCCGATAGGCAACAAGATCCAACGCCGCGGCGATATTTCAATACGATTAGACATCAACCCTTTCACAGCTTGCCAATCTCTAGGGGCATCCATGGCCAAGCTGAACGTCCTCCAACCGGCCGCACCCCCAGGGTCAATTTTTCTTATGAGTCTCGATGCCATCGCTGAAGCCTATTTTCGCTCTGCCTTCAGCCATGGGCGATGCCGAACCGCGGCGTGACATGATAAAATCTACGAGCGCCAGGTCCCACTCTGTATCAATGGAAATATGCTCGCCTTCAATCACTACCGCGCCGGCTCGCCTGCCCTTAATGCTTCGCTGCTTTAGCAGGCATTCCCGCGTAACCGCATAGGCGATGCCGTTGCGATGATACACAGGCTTTAGCTGCTGACGAGCCACGATCTCAGCACCACGAGGATCGTAGTAATCGAGGATGCCGTCATCAGAGACCATAAGCTGTTTCAAGGGATGCGCTTTGGTATCTGTAGGGGAGACCGTCCAAACAGAATCCCAACCTCCCTCTGAAAGCATACGGATGGTGGCTGAAACATCGGAGGCGGTTCTAAGTGGCGAGGTCGGCTGGAGCATGACAACGATCTCGTAGTGCGTCTGATCGATTGCTTCAGTCGTCACGAGCGCGTGCTCAAGTATCTCAAGGTCCCCAATCAGGTCCCCTGAAAGCCGGTTCGGTCGGCGGAAGGGTGCTGCGATGCCTGCAGCTTCTGCTGCGCCGGCAATGTCATCATGGTCGGTTGACACAATGGCGCGATCAATCTCAGGCACGTCCTTTATCACGTCTCCCACGCGGGCAATCAATGAACGTCCGCCCACCTCACGCAGGTTTTTAAGTGGTATACCTTTTGATCCCCCGCGGGCCGGAACCACTGCGAGAATGCGACGTTTGCCAATCATGTTGCATCCGCGGCGTCTTTTTTGTCAGCAATAACTTCTTAGTTTATCTCGAAGCGGCCCCAATGCTTGACGACGGTCTTGCGTTCCTCGCGAGGCATCTTGTTTATTTGTGGATCTTTATATACCGAGTCATTGTTGTGATGGGTGGTTGAGATTTCTTCGACCACGCACCCACGATCAGTCCGAAACTTGTGCCACGCTCCCGGAAGCACAACTGCAGTATCCCCAGGGCGCAGCCGGCGTTCTTCACCGTCGATGTCGAGGTACATTTCGCCCCACAGCACCTGAAACGTTTCTTCCTTCAGCCGATGGAAGTGGTAGGGGTGCGACTGGCCAGGCAGTTGGACCAAAATCTTTTTACAATATTCGCGATTCACGCAGTCAATAAGCACACAGCCGGTGCGGCCAAAATTTGGGATACCATAGTGATGGGAATACTCCACATAAAATTCCGGCCCGAGCTTTACTCCGGCGATATTGAGAATCGCCCTGACATCATGCACGTAGCCCTTGAGCTTCTGACCATCGCTCAGCTCCGGCAACATGAGTCCATTCTCCATCAGCGGTGCGTCCTCATCAGCGTCCTGCGTGATCACGATGCCTCCGCGGAATCGGCCGCTATCGAGTTGGCCATCCTGCAAAGGCATCGCGAAAAAGATGTCTTCGCGCTCTAGCAGGTCACCTGCTTTGAGTGGCCTTTTGGCAAATACTCCCCGCCGAAGGCTTTTGAGCGCTTCCGTCTCTTCGGCAAGTGCTGCCTTCCGCTCATATTCGCCAGCTAGACGTTTCGCCATCTTCCATGCGGCGATCCAGCCGTCGGTTTGCTCTGGGGTCGCACTGTAGGCGTTCAGAGTTATCGCATCCGTCGGAACCCCAATATGGCGCTCGAAGAGGAGCGCGCCATACGCGACCGCCATCTGGATGGGGGCCGTAGCGTCCGGATCCTCGTGCGTAGACCAACCGATGCAAATGCTCGGGTAGCGCTTCCGCAGCATGGCGATGTTACGTAAATTGCAAGCCTCGGGCGGCGTCGGGTAAATGGATACACAATGCATGAGCGCGAAGTTCAGCGCCCGATGCTCACTAAAGGCGACTAGGTTATCTACGTCGGCGATTTCGAGACCGCCAGTCGAGAATACCACGGGCAAACTTGTTTCTGCGACTGCCTCGATGAGCGGCCAGTCCTTCGCCGAGCAGCTTGCCACCTTGATTACGTCGAAACCCATATCGAGGATCGTCGCCACGGAACTCTCATCGAAAGGCGTACACATGGTGTAGAGCCCCTGTCGCTTAGCCTCTTCGAATAGTTGTTGATATTCCTTGCGATTGAGCCGGGTGGAGAGAAAGCGCGGGATATGCTTATTGGTGCTCTCATGCGCATGGCTTGGATGAACGAAGGTATCTAGGTCGCGGAATTGGAACTTGATAGCCGCGCGAGTTCCATGTTTCTGCACGGTCGCTGCATGACGGCGTATTACTTCGAGCCCATGCTCCACCGATCCCTGGTGATTGTTGGCGAGGTCTAGAACAAATAGATCGCGAAAGTCGAAACTTGTTTCCATGACATCCCCCTGACAGGCTCTCTCTAGCTCTTGAGAGCTCGGTCCGAGTAACCCTGATCCCACTCTATCGCAATTGATCTCCCCATCTGGGCGGAACAGTGGCTTGCCGCAACCACCATCATAGTGTCGAGCCCCCGCTCGATGGCCAATGGTGAGCTATCAGTATCATTCTCCATGGCGGCCTGAATGTGCCGAAGCTCGAGAATGAAATCTTCCGGACGCGTTTTGCTGAAGGTCTCAATCACCTCACCGTCAGGGCCAGAATACTTGACCGCGTCCTTGCCTGGTTCTTTGCCGCAGATCCATTCGATAAAGCCATCCTCGCCTTGCAGCCTCGCACATTTACGTACCGGCCGCGTGACCACATCCTGAACCACGCGGCCCATGAGCCCATGCTCCGTCTCCAGGTTAGCAAGGCAAAGACGATCGTAACTCGCCCCATTTTCTTCGGCATAATCAAGGCTGGCGGTAACACGGCTTACTCGACCCTTGCCAAGCCGAAGAGCGAAGTGCTGCCATAGATTGAAGGCATGAGAGTGTTCGCCGGCCGCTCCCCCACCACGGCGCCAAAAGCCAAGATATGTGTCGGATGGACCACTGAGCCATGGGTGGGCCGCGAAGATTCCCCCCCAATGCTCGCGGAACTCGACATCGAGGGTCTCAGTCTCCCCAGCCCTCCCCTCGTCGACCAGCTCGCAAAACCGCTCCGCGGCGGCGCCCACGACATGATCATAACCAACAAAGAGCCTGCAGTTCTTGTCTTTGGCTGTATCAACGAGCGCTTCGGCTCCACTTAAGTCCGGGGTGCAGACCGGCTTCTCGACGAGGATGGCACGTGGATCCTCGTCAAGCGCCGCAAGGGCAAGTGGCATGTGGCTGTCGGGCGGTGTGCCAACTATGATCATGTCATACCCGCCTTTGGGAGCGGCATCTGATGTGAACAGACCGATGGCGCTATCCCAGCGACCATAGCGGTTGGGATAGATTTCATCACGCGCACGCTCGAGCGCTGTGGGATCGACATCCACGAGATCCACGGACCACCCCAATTGACGGGCCGCATGGGACAAGTGATTGCCGATCGAGCCGGCTCCAAGCATCTTGATCTTCATTCGAACGCACCCCTGGCCAGGCTCCGATGGAGCTCACGGCGCTAAAACTCCCTCGTTCAAATCTTTCCATAATCTTCACCGACTGAGGCGCTGTGCCTTTCCACCGCCTCGGAAAAGACAGCTACCTAGCTTCCGCGCGCACCATCGCGTGAAATTCGTCGCTCACGTCGGTCAACTCGTCGTAGGTTCCACTAGCGGCAATCGTTCCGCTTGTGAACAAGTAGATCATGTCGCAATCGCGGACGGTGCTTAGCCGGTGGGCGACGAAGATCACGGTTCTTTCCCGTCCTAAGGCGCGTATGCCCTGCATGACGGCCTTTTCCGTAGTATTGTCAAGGGCACTGGTCGCCTCGTCGAACAGAAGAACTTTTGGACTGCGGTAAAGTGCTCTCGCCACGCCAATTCGCTGGCGCTGGCCACCAGATAAACGGACCCCACGCTCTCCCACCATCGTCCTGTAGCCCTGCGGCATATCGTGGACGATGAAATCATGGATGCAAGCAAGCCGCGCCGCCTTTTCAACTGCAGACTGATTGATTTTTCTCTCAGGCACGCCTAGGGCGATATTGCTGGCGACGGTGTCGTCGGCCAAGTAAATGTGTTGGGGAACATATCCAAGCCCGGATTGCCAAGAGCGCATGTTACCTTGGTTGATCGGCGTGCCGTCGACCAGCAGCCGACCTGAGGAGGGGGTCAGGAGACCCAAGATCAGATCAATCATCGTCGTCTTGCCACTTCCCGTAGCACCGACAAAGCCAACGCGCGCGCCCATCGGGATCTCAAGATTTACATTGTTGATGGCTGGTCTGGAGGCTTGGGGATAGGTGAAGCTCACGTTGTCCAGAACGAGGGCATGCTGGATGGGTAGCTGCCCTATCGTAGACACTTTGCTTTGCTCTTCGATCGATTCAGTCTGGTGAAAGTCCTCGAGCAGTCGGTTGACGGCCGGTTGTGAATAACGCAGCTGAGTGGTGGCTTTGAAGATGTTTTGTAGAGCGGGAAGCATTCTCCTGGCGCAAAGCAGATAGAGAGCAATCAAGGGTAATGCCAGCGACAGCTCCCCGGAGCTGCGCAAAAAGTAAAGAGCCACCAATAGCCCTCCGCCATAGGCCATAAGTTCCAAGGCGTAGACAGGTAACCCTCCAGCCAAGTTGGCATTGGCTTGGGCGCGCGCTACGCGTGCAAACGCTTCCGAGAATCGCCTAAAATAAACCTGTTCGTTTCCCAGAAGCTTGATTTCCTTGATACCTCCAAAGACTTCGGTTGCAGCCAAGAAGCGCTGTTGGTTCGCCTTTAGTCGTGTTTCGCCATTGCCCTTAAGCCACCTCCTCATGGCGAAGAAAATAGCGGCATAGATTGCGGCAATAGCCGCGGTCGCGCCAAGCGCCAATGCGGGAGTTGCGATGCAAAGTAGCGCCAAGAGAAATGTTGCCGATATCAGACTGGCAACGATGCTGATCGCAGGCGAGAGAAACCCCGAGACGACCTGCGACGTCTCGGACAACACCATTTTTGTCAAATCGGCGCTATTTCGAGCCAAGAAGAAGGGGTAGGGCCGCTGCAGGTAGCCGGTCATCAAGCGACAGGCAAGACCATACTCAAGTGACCGGGCGAAGCGAACCTGACCCCAGCTGTTAAGCGCTCTACAGCCAGTGCCACTAACAAGCCCAGCGAATGCAAGCAGTCCGAGCACAAGAAGGAATTGGTCTCTGCTTTCGCTGCCTATGAGCGCGTATGCCCGACTTAAATAATGATTCTTTTCAACAATTTGTGGATCGGCCAGCACCGCCAAAAATGGCGTTATGGACGCGATCCCCACGGCTTCCGTCGCAGCCGTGAACACCATAAGCAGTATGAGAAGCCCAGTCTTCACTCTCTGTCTCCAAGACAAGAGAGCAAGCATCTTATCGGCCACGCTCATCGACTCACTTGTTAGCATTCGCGTAACCTTGCGTTGGCCAGTTGGACGAGAATGGCGGCTTCACCATTGCTACCGCAGTGCAGGTGAAGGCACCTACACCGAATACTGGGCCAAATTGCGCTCCAATAGCTTCTGCTCAAGCCGCCTCGATCGCGTAAGACGGCAGTTGAAGGGCTACTTCGGCACCGAGAAGTGTGAGCAATATTTGGACTCGGTGACGCCTGTCCACGCAGATTTCGGTCACCTTGCCCATTTGGCCTGCAAAGACGCCGCTATTGACCTTGACTTTGCTGCCTTGGGTGAGAAGACCTAACGCGGCCAACGTCGTCCTTCCCGTTCTGTCACACTTCGCGCGCAAAGCCTCAACCACCCCGGGGGGGGCTGGAAGTGGGTTTGAGCCCCTGGTCAGGAGGTTGACGACTCCGCGCGTTCCATTGATGGCTCGCCAAGAGGCAAGATCCAGATCAAAGCAGACGAAGAGGTAACGGGGAAAAAGCGGGCCAAACGTGCGCTTGGTTTGACGGGCGTGACGCTTCAGCTCGGGAATCCATGGCATAAAGGAGCAGAAGCCTTGGTTTTCAAGGTGCCAAAGGGCCTTCGCCTCAGCCCGCGGTTGGGTATGAACCACGTACCAACGCATCATTTGGGATTTCTCGCTACGAGCGAACGCAACTGCTGCGGAACAAAAACCGGCACCGTGGGATGCTCTGCGCAAAAGCTTTCGAACTCAACACGTGCATTCTCAAGCGTTGCCAGCAAAGCTCCATCGGCATCGCCCACAGCAGCCCAGTCCGCCACCACGGGGCGGCCGGCAATACTCTGACGTGGACAATTCGGCGCGATGAACCCAGCTATCTCCACCCCCGATTCCTCACTGACGATTGCCGTGATTTCCGCTAACTCGCCAGCGCCGAGCACAGCCAGACGACGATGCCCTTGGGCCGCCGCTTCAGCCATTAGCACCCCCATGTCGGCGCGCACATTGCGATAGAATTGATAGGAACTTGTCAGGTATTCGGCTGTGAGCCGCGCCTTCTCAGCAAAACCCTTGGGCGTAAGGTAGTAAAGAAAGCGCTGTTTGGGCACTTGGCGAAGCCGGATCCAGCCCTTCTTTAAGCATCGGTTAAAATAGGCATTGGCCAGGCCCTTGGCGATACCTAGTCGCTTGGCAAATCGGTCTTGGGAAACACTGTCGTCAGCCTCAACCTGCTCCAGTAGCCGCAGCACGATCTCCTGCTGGCCCTCGTTTCGCTTCTTTTGGATTAGTGCTCCCAAGTCGCAATTCCCTCAGTCACGGACTGACCGCGGTCACAACATGACCATTACACGCGACAATCGCCGTAGGCAAGTCCTTCTCAGCGGCTTCTTGCCTTGGGCGTCCATTTCCGGCCAAGACTACCCATGGCGTCTCCCATTGGCGTCTTCTCGCTCTAATCGGACTGGTCGCAAAATCACCCGAGCATTGGGGCATTGCCGCCCGAAATTGTGAACTGGGGGCTCGATTGACACCTAGCGCTGTGAAAGTGCCGCCCCCGCCAGCGCTGCTAGCTTTATGGCGCCAGCATGTATAATCAGGCTTGCCAGAATTCGTTTTCGTATGGGGATTGGCATGTTACGGGCACGCCGCGCATGGAATCGGCTTAACAAGATACATAGAAGCACGCGTGGCTCGCCCAAATCAAAATCGGCAGGGCGAAAGGCGTCAATTCGGCTGCCGGCCCGGCCGCTCTCGGAGCCATCAGGCTATCTGGCCGTCACCGTCATCGTAAAAAATGAGGGCCGTTACTTACGTGAATGGCTAGAATTTCAGCGCCTCATGGGCGTCGAGCAGGTGTATCTGTATGATAACGGTAGCACCGATTACACCGCCGAAATACTGGGGCGCTATGTCACTGAAGGATTTGTGAAGGTGATCCCATGGGCGACATTCGACGATGACGTAAGCCCTCAGCGCCAGGCCTATGCACACGCTTTATGTAACTTTGGACCTAACTTCCGTTGGATGGCGTTTATCGATGCCGACGAGTTCCTCTTTCCAGTCAAGGCACCTGATCTAACTACAGCGCTTTTGGATTACGAAGATTGCTCCAGCGTTTGCATACCGTGGTTCATGTTCGGCACCTCAGGTCACGAACTACCCTCTAAGGGTCTCGTGATAGAAAGCTTCACCGAACGTGCTTATTTCCCCCCGCCGCCTGAGCGTAAGAAGCTCCTAAAGTGGAAGAGCATCGTTGACCCCTCACAAGTCGTCGAAGTGAATAATATTCACATGTTCCAACTCGCCAGCGGTAGCCCTGCTAGTGTCGACGAACGCAAGGTCCCACTTTCAGAAAACGGTGAGATTCAAAGCCCCTCGGGGACGGTGCTGCGCATCAACCACTACTACACCCGGTCACATCAAGAGTTCGTGGCGAAGCTCAATACGGCGCGGTTTGCAGCCTCAGGCCCGAGCCATAAGGCTCACACCGACCCCCGCAAGCGTCAACACGTGCGGGACATGATCGAGCAGCAAATCGTTCACGACGAAACGATATTCAGATTCCTGCCAGCATTACGCACCCGCTTAGAGCTCAGCGGACAAGAGCTTTCACCCTCCTCTGACCTGGCAAAAAGGGCATAACCTTCGAAGGCCATTTATACGCACTAGAGGGTCGCCGGAAGTGCCTCGGACCCCGAGATCGAAAGCCACCTTCAATACATGCCTCGCTGGAGCATAGAAGGCCGGTTGCGAGACGCTTAATCCCCTAGCTCGGCCGCGTGACCTCCTCGCACTCAAGCTGCCTGACCCCTTCTGGCTAGCAACTGGGCTGCCGATTGGACCGATCGAGTATGATGTGGCTCGAAGCAGCCTCGGGCCCTTAGCAACTCGGTTTTCGCAGCATCAAGGAAAGGACTGTCCGATCCGAGTCTATAAGATGTCGCGACGAATATTGTCCCGGCGCCACGCCTCGAAAATCAACACATTCCACAAGAAATGTTGCCAATTGCGAACGCCTGATTGGTGCTCTTTCCATTTTTCCGCGATTGCGACTGGCTCCAGAAGACCTGCTTGGTTTAGCACGGATGGGTCTAGAAGATTTTCCGCCCATTCCTTAAGCGGGCCTTTCAACCACTCACCGATGGGGACACCAAACCCCATTTTGGGCCTCTCCAGCAGCCGCTTCGGAACATGCTTCCAGGCAATCTGCCGCAGTAGCCATTTACCTACACCTCCACGCAGTTTGAGGCGCTGAGGTAGGCGCCATGAAAGCTCCACCACCCTATGGTCGAGAAGTGGCACTCGCACCTCAAGCCCAACAGCCATGCTGGCCCGGTCAACTTTGGTCAATATGTCGTCTGGCAAATAAGTAGTTGCGTCCAAATACTGCATCCAGGAAACGTCATCATCGAATTCCCCTCTTGATGCACCCGAATAAAAAAAGTCATCGGGTGCGGCTACGCCACGCACCAAAGTGAAGGCACCAGACCACTGTGTGATAAGACGTTTATAGTACTCAACAGGCTCGGCCGATAACACGCTCGCTAGCTTGTGCATTTTATCACCCAGCAGACGCGGCCGAACTTGTTTTGGCGCGCCAAGTGCCAGGATATCCCAAACGCTTGGCTTCACAGCGGTTACCACATCCGCCACGGTATGCCGCACGTACCTCGGCAGAACGCGCATCATTCTGGCTAAGCGAAGGCCTTGCGCATAACGATTATAGCCGGCAAAAAACTCATCTCCTCCATCACCAGAGAGTGCAACTGTGACGTGGCCTCGCGTCATCTCCGAGACGAGGAACGTAGGGATTTGGGAGGAGTCGGCGAACGGCTCATCATAGATCACCGGAAGCTTTGGTACCACGGCCTGCGCTTGCTCGGGCGTCACGTAGAGTTCGGTATGATCGGTGCCGAGATGCGCCGCGACGGCCTTTGCCTGCGTCGCCTCGTTGTAGCCTTGTTCGTGAAACCCGATCGTAAAGCTCTTAACCGGCTTTACGCTGTTCGCCTGCATCAAGGCCGTGACAGTCGAGGAGTCGATGCCACCGGAGAGGAACACTCCGAGAGGTACATCGGCCACCATGCGCCGCGTGACGGCATCAGTTAGGAGCGCCTCGAGGCGGTCGCAGGCCTCCCCTTCGCATAGGTCGAGCGGCGCTCTCTGCCCGCGTGTCGCCACCTCGAGCAGCGACCAATAGCGTTCGCTGCGCGTCTCGCCGTCTGCGCCAATCTCGAGCAACAGGCCAGGCTCAAGCTTCTCGATCCCGCGATAGATGCTGGACGGCGCCGGCACGTAACCGGTGCAGAGATAGGAAGCAAGCGCCTGGCGGTCGATCTCGGGACAGAAGTCTGGGAGCGTGGCGAGCGCCTTCAGCTCCGAAGCGAACGCGACGCGCTCACCGACCCGTCCCCAATAGAGCGGTTTGATGCCGAGACGGTCGCGGCCCAAGGTCAGCGTGCCTTTGGCTTGATCGAAGGTGGCGAAGGCGAACATGCCGACGAGGCGCTCGACCGTGGCATGAACACCCCACTCGGCGAAGCCTTCCACCATCACTTCGGTGTCCGAGTGGCCACGGAATGTGTGACCCGCTTGCTCGAGCTCGGCGCGAAGTTCGCCCGCGTTGTAGATCTCGCCGTTATAGGAGAGCGCGAAGCGGCCCGAGGACGACAGCATGGGCTGCGTGCCCGCCAAGCTCAGATCGATGATAGAAAGCCGGGCGTGCCCGAACGCCACACCGGCCTTCTCGTCGACCCAAACTCCTTGGGCATCAGGCCCGCGATGGCGCAAAGCGCCGGCCATGCTCGCGGCCAGCGCCTTCAGCTCATTGTCGCCGGAACGTCGTTTGGGATCGAGAAATCCCGCAATTCCACACATTTACGGGACCTTTTCCGCGGGCTGAGCGACTCGTTTTTGTCATGCCGAGAGACGGCACTGTCGCGCCTCCCTTGTCAAGGCGTGCAAAGACCGGCCGGCGGCTGTTTCGCTCGGTCTTGCGGCCCCAAGGACGTGCTATTGAAAGCCTTGACCGACACCAATCTTGACATGCGCACCCACACCCTCCGCCTCCAATGTCGCGGTGATCTCGGGCCACATGTTCCGCGGCACCGAGCTCGACCCGAAGCCGCGCTCTGCACGGCTGCCGAGGACCTGCTCGCCGCCCATGCTGTCGGTTTCGTCAATGGCGCGCTTGCCTGTGGTGCCAACATCATCCTCGCCGAGACGGCGCTTCATGCGGGTGCTGCGTTCGAGGCGGTGCTACCGTTCGCCGCCGCGCTTCATCGACGTCTCGGTCAGGATCGGCGATCCGACCGGCGAGCCCGGCAAATGGGAGAAGCGCTTCCGGCCATTCTCGATGGTGCGTTGGGGCCCTGCACGCTCACCATCATGGCCCCGCAGGCCCCCTATCGAGCGCGACCTCGACGGCTACTTCTTCTATGGCTTCCGCTTCGCGGCAGGCTGCGCGCTGCAGCGTGCCGCCATGCTGCACTCCGTCTGCAGGCTCATTGTCGTGTCCGCCGACACCGGAACCGACAGCGTCGCCGGCACCAACCGGGTGCTTGCCGACTGGCGCGCACGAGGCCAGCCTTCGATCTCATTCCTTACCCGTACACGCGGGCCCCGCAGCTCGTCCCCGCCCGGGGCGAGACCGCCTTCCGGCCCGTTGTGTTCGTGTGGGACGGCGCGCTGGAGGCCAAGGACCAGCGTCTCGACACGCTCGTCAAGGAGATCGGCAAAGGCTTGGACATGCTCGAGCAGACCCGGCGGTGGACGGCTTGGCGTCTGCCTCGTCACCGAGACGACCACGGACGCCATGGCGACGGCCCGAGAGGCGGTCGAGGCAGCGCGGAAGGCACAGCACCCTTTGCGCGTCATCTGCGATTTCGGGCTCGTGCTCGGCGCAAGCCTCAATCTGGACAAGACGCTCATCGCTCTCCTCCAAGCAGCTGACGATCTGCCTGGGCGTCCCTTGGACCAGGTCCTCGCCACGGAAGCCTTCGCCGCGCAAGCCAAGTTCGATCAGGGAAGCGCTGTGGTACTTGCGCCGGTCGGGCGCGCCGAAGTTACGCCCCCGCGCCCATGATGGTGAGCAGCCTCAGGCCTGCGGCCGCCCGTCGCTTGCCGTCTTCACCGCTAAGCCTGCTGACTCTGAGACCTGAGCACCTGCGCGATCCCGGCGAGATCGCTTGTCCGGTCCTCCGGATTCTGTTGCAGCATCCCGCGCACCAACTCGCGGATCGCGCGCGGCATCGGGGCCGGCGCGTTTCCTTGGCGTAACTTGCCGAGCCCAAAGCGCGGCGGAATCTTGCCACCCCAGATCTCGGCGACCATCTGGCCGAGGGCGTAAATGTCGGCGCGCTCGTCGACGGCTCTGCCGGCGACCTGCTCCGGCGCCACATAAGGCTGCGTACCGAAATGCTTGGGCTTGCCGTTGTGCCTTGCCGCCAAGGCGATGCCAAGGTCGATAAGGACCGGCCACTCCAGCCCACGCGCATCGCACACCACGACGACAGTCTCCGGCTTCAGATCGCGATGCACGATTCCCTTGCCATGCAGCACGGCGAGCGCATCGGTGACACCGGCCAGCAGTTCGAGCAACCTCTCGGGCCGCGTGCCGGTCCCATAGAGATCGCGGAGCCTCGGCCCTGGCACATAGCGCTGCACCACATAGAGCGGTCCATCCGGTGCCAGGCGCAGATCGAGAACCCGCGCCACGCGTGGGTCGTTGAGCGGTCCCGCCTCGGCGTATTCCGTCTTGACCGCGTTCATGACGGCTTGGCGCTGGTCTTCGCTCAGCCCGCTGAGATCGATCGTCTTGAGCGCCACATGGCGTCCATCGGCGAGGTCGATGGCGAGCAACTCTGCGCCGGCGCCCTCCGTGCCGAGTCGGTCAAGACGGATAAAGCGCCTACCGATCGCGCCGCCGCCGATGAGGTCGATCGTCTCGGTGAGATCCTCCAGACGCTCGGCGCCAGCACTTTTCAGCAATTCGGCGCGCATCTCGTCTGCGACCTCGACAAGATCGTATCGAAGCGCGCTGCGCAGGCCTTGGGCAAGAGCCTCGCGCGCCCGGTCATCTTGCTCCAGCCTGAACAAGGCATTGGCCAGCGCCCGGCGGGCCACGGCCTCCTGCACCACGAGCCGCTGCTTGGCATAGCTCTCTATCAGGTGTTCCAGGCTCTTGACCGCAGGCGGGCCTCCTTTGGCCTCCTGAAATTCGGCCACCGCCTGGATGAACACGGAGCGCTCGAAGGCGCTGTCCTTTGCCGGCAACAATTTCTGCGCCTCGTGCAAAACCTGCTCGGCCACATCGAACCGGCCCCGCCCACCATAGGCACGCGCTTCTTCGAGCCGCGTGAGGAAGCGGAGGCGTTTCTCGCTTTCCGGCAGCTCCGCCTGAAGACCTGCGACATGCTGCAAGGCCTCGTCATTGGCGCCAAGCCGGTTCAGCGCCTGGCAAAGATCGATGCGCACGCGCTGAAACTCACGCGGCGGCAATGCGGACGCGCCGTGCGACACAAGGCTTCCATATAGCCTGGCGACGGAATCGAAACGTCGTGCGTCGCGCGCGATGCGTCCGAGCGCGGCGACGATCTTGGCGACCTCGCGCCGGTCGCCTTCGAGGGCGGCAAATGCGAGCGCGGTTACAAGCGTGTCGGCGGCACGCTTGACTTCGCCCTGCCCCGCATAGACCGCCGCCGTCTCACGGCCGATCTTGGCGAGCTCGCGGTAGTCGAGCCGCTTGGCGGACTCCGCAAGGGCCTTCGCCTCGCCGAGCTCGCGCAATGCATCGCTATCGAGCTTGAGCCGGTTGTGCACGGCGCCGAGCAGCCGATGCACGCGGGGTCTGAGCGGCGAGTCGCCTTGGAGGCTCAAAAGCAGGGTCGCGAGCTTCGGCAAAAGGACATCCGCGTCGGCGCGAGCGAGATCGATATCCTCTTCAATCGCGTCAAGCGCGGTCTTGGCGTCCTGCGTTCCCGTGGTCATCCGAGGCTCACATCTGGATCCCTTTAACAGGCAATTTACCTCGTTGTCGGCGGCAGTTGAAACGTCGAGGCACACCAATTCGATTGATAGGGCGCAAGCCTTTGGCTAGGGTCGCGGCCTAAGTCAACCGCACGCGAGCACCAATACATGCCCCTGTCCTTCGGCCCGCTCTGGAAGGCCATCGCCGTTTTGGTCGCCCTGGCCCTCACGCTGTGGATGATCTACACCTATGTCTTCGCCACCGACGAGGTGGCAGATCAGGCGGAGCAGTCCGGTGCCATCGAGATGGTCGTGACGCCGGTGGCTTAAGCAGGCGCTCCACGCGCCGAGACAACCCTGCCAAGCAGATAAACAACATCGGTTCTGAGCCCGCTAAGGCGCGCGAGCACAACTGCGGTCGCCCCGAGCCAGAACAGCGTGGCGATGGCGACGGCAAGCGCCGCGCCGATGACCCCATGGGCCGGCGCCAGCACCACATTGCTGATCGCGAGCACGACGAGCGCCGCGATGGCCAGCGCTGCGTTCTGACGCTGTGCCCCGATCACCGTGAGCAGCGGCACGTTCGGGCCAAACAGGGCGCGGGCGAGCTGACAACTGAGCAGGATGAGAAGGGGGATCTTCGCGCCAGTGAACTCCGGGCCGAACAGCGACAGCAGCGTCTCACCCCACAAACCGACGACGATCAGCGCGGCGACGGTAACGGCGAGCGGAAAGGCGAGCGCCTTGAGCACCACGCCGCGGATCGCGCCGTGCTCCTTGCGTGCATGCGCGTCCGCCAGATCGGGTACCACTACCTGATGCGCCACCTGCACGGCAAAACCGACGAGCAGCGCCAGCTTGAGGCAGAGCCCGACGATAGCGGTATCAGCGCTCGGCAGCAGCGGCGTGACGAGAAGGATGTCCACGTCGGCGAAGAAGAAGGTGAACAGCGCGACCAGGATCAGTGGCCTCGCCTCGCGCTGCCAGATTTTGACGAGCCGTGGGGGCGACGCCTTCGCGGCGTCTGCGAGCTTGGGAATATCTTTGCGCAGCAGGAGATATTGCGTGAGCGCGAGCCCGGTGAACACAAGGGTCAGAAGCAACGTCACATTGGCTGCCGTGAGCGCCACACCTGCGGCGATGAGAACGAGCACGCCGCCAAGGAGTACGAACGGCCTGAAGCAGGTGTCGGGCAGATAAGCGAGCGCGAAGCGCCGGATGGCCGCCGCAAGCGAGCCATTCAGGCGCAGTGACGCGTTTGCCGGAATAGACAACGCCGCCGCAGCCGTGGCGAGCCGCGCCTCGACGCTGAGCGATGACCACAAAGCGGCGATCGCAAGCACGGCCACTGTAATGACCGCTGCATGGACTGTGGCGTCCTTCCGCGCCCGAGCCACGAAGGCCGCGATCAACCCGTCCTTACCTTGCTCGCGATAGCGCGACATGAAGCGCGCCGCGATGGTGGGATAGCCGTGTGCAGCGATGAGGCCGGCCACGGCGGCAAGGCTTGTCACCGAGTAGAACACGCCGAGCGCCGTGGCATGCAGGGTTCGCGCCAGCACGACTTGGGTGACAAAGCCGGCCACCGCGCCAGCGACGCGCGCCAGCGACAGCAGCGACGACGTTGTGAAGAAGCGCCCGGCTTGCGCGAGGAGCGGCGCGAACCACGCGCTCACCTGGGTGCTGGCGCTTGGCCGGCTTAAGGAGCGTGCCATACGGGACGCCTCAGGCGACTTTAAGCGGCGCCGGGGCATGTGCCGGCTCGGCATCGGAGGACTTCGCCGGCCAGTCTGTGAAATCGAGCAGCGTGGGATCGACGTCCCAGCGGCCTTCATGCCCGGGCTCGTCGATATACCACTGGATGAGAGACCGGAAGTCGTCGCGCGCCATGGGCCTGAACCCGAGACTGGCGAGGTCCGGCGTCATCCACTTGGCGTCGCGTAAATGGTAGCCCCACGCCGCGAGGTGCCGGTGAAGCACGGCGGTGGCCACTTTCGAGGCATCTCTTACCGCCGAAAATTTCGACTCGCCGAAATACGCCTTGCCGATGGTAATGCCGAAAACCCCACCGACGAGACAGCCCTCCTCGTCCCACACCTCCACGGAATGCGCGTGGCCCGCCTTGTACGCGTCCCAAAACGCTTGCATGACGCGCGGCGTGATCCAGGTAAGTGGCACCTTGCCGGGCCGCGGCCGGGCGCACCCTTCCATCACCCCGGCGAAGTCCTTGTCCATCGTGACGGTGAATCTGTGCTGGCGAACAAGGCGCCGCGTATTCTTGCTAATATGCGTGTGCGCCGGATCGATGACAGCGCGCTCTTCGGGGCACCACCACTTCATCGACCCGACATGACAGACGGGAAAAAGCCCGCGCGAATAATTGGCGACGAGCGCGGGAACAGAGAGATCGTTGCTGATGCCGACAAGCCCGCGCTTTGAGTAGAACTGCGGTAGCTCGGGCAGCTTATCGCGCTTGGACTTTGGCTTGAGAAGGTGCTCCAGGCTAAGCAGCGAAATGCGGGGTAGAAGCGCGATGCGGTTCGGCCGGAGCGCGTAGGCAGCGCCCAGCACCCAGCGCCTCAAGCGCTGCATCAGCGTCTCATGAAAGTGCGGCTCTCCCTCAGGCAGGCTTGGTATGGCCTCGGCCGCACGGTTCCCTGGATGTGTCATCGAGCCCATGCAATCTGCATCTATCCCAATCCAAACCCTGGTCTTGTCATTTGCGCGCTTGCCGCGGCGCTTGGCAGGGTTGCGTCATTCCTCTTACGCCTCCACTCCTTAACAACACGAATAGGCGCTCGGCCGGCAGCGATCTGTTAACGTTGCTTCGGCGTTAACAAGGGGAGGCGTGATGGAGTACCGCGAGCTTGGCCGCACCGGCGTGATGGTAAGCGCGCTGACCCTCGGCACCATGACCTTTGGCGAGCAAAACACCGAGGCCGAGGGCCACGCCCAGATGGACTATGCGGTGGATCGCGGCATCAACATCTTCGATGCCGCGGAGATCTACCCGATCCCGCCCAAGCCTGAGACCCAAGGACGCACCGAGGCGATCATCGGCACCTGGCTTGAGGCCCGCAAGAACCGCAAAAAGGTCGTGATCGCGACCAAGGTGGCCGGCCGCAGCTCGACGATCAATTGGCTGCGGGGCGACGGTGCTCTATCGCGGCAAAGCAAAGGCCAGATTCTGGAGGCGGTCGATAAGAGTCTAGCGCGGCTCAGAACCGACTATATAGACCTCTATCAGCTTCATTGGCCCGACCGGCCCATGCGCATCTTCGAAGGGCTCGAATATGTGCGCCTGCCAGGCGACTCCCACCCGATCCACGACATTCTCGCAACCCTCGGCGCCCTCGTGCAGCAGGGCAAGGTGCGCTTCATCGGGTTGTCCAACGAGACGCCCTGGGGCGTGATGACCTTCCTGAGACTCGCCGAGCAGCATGGCCTGCCGCGGCCTGTCTCGATCCAGAACGCCTTCAACCTGGTGAACCGCTCCTACGAGGTCGGCCTGTCGGAGATCGGCTACGAGGAAGGCACAAGCCTTCTCGCCTACTCGCCGCTCGGCCAGGGCTACCTCACCGGGAAATACGAGAACGGCGCGCTCCCGCCCCACTCGCGCAAGACGTTGTTTGACCGTCTCGGGCGCTACGAGAAAGGCAACGGCCCGCGCGCCATCTCGGCTTACGTCGCGCTCGCCAAGAAGCACGGCCTCGACCCCACGCAAGTTGCGATCAGCTATGCCGTGTCCCGGCCCTTCGTCACCTCCGTCATCATCGGCGCCACCACCATGGAGCAGCTCAAGACGGACATCGACGCCGCCGACCTTAAGTTGCCGGACGCGGTTCTTGAGGACATCGACCAGATCCACCTTGACTATCCCAACCCGTGCCCTTGAGACTCCGATTTGCACGAACCACTTATCAGGCCATGCCCCGTCTCTTTTCTGCGATCGAGATTCCCAGGAGCATCGCCGAGCGGCTCACCATGCTGCGCTCCGGGTTGAGCGGCGCGCGTTGGATCGATCCCGAGAACTATCATCTCACCTTGCGCTTCATCGGCGACGTCGACGGCGCCACGGCGCGCGACTTCACCAATGCGCTCGGCGCGATCGACGTGCCGCCCTTCGAGCTGAAGCTCCGCGGCCTTGGCAGCTTCGGCGGCAACAAGCCCCGCGCCATCTTTGCCGACCTCGCGCCGTGCGAGGCGCTGGAGACCTTGCAGCGCGCCCATGAGCGCGCCGCCCGTGAAGCCGGCCTGCCGCCGGAAAGCCGGAACTTCAAGCCCCATGTCACCCTGGCGCGCTTGCGCGGTGCCCGCGCCGATGCGGTTGCCGCTTATCTGGAGCGCCAGGGCGGCGCCGCGGCAGAGCCCTTCGCCGTGAACCGCTTCGTGCTCTATTCGTCGCGGAATTCGGTGGGCGGCGGCCCTTACGTGATCGAGGCCGCTTACGACCTCGAGGGGCCGCGCGACGCTGCAGACGAAGACCCTGACGATTTCAACTTCGCGGAAGCCTTCGGCGTCGAGGACTAGGCGCCCTTCTCGGCGGGCGCTTTGTCTTCGGTGAGATCGGCGAGCAACGCACGCGATGCCGCCTCGATCAGATCGAGCGCGCGATCGAAGCCTGCGACGCCGCCATAGTAAGGATCCGGCACATCCATGGTGCCGAGATGCGGCGCGTATTCGAGAAAACGGCGGATCTTGTGCCGCGCCTCGTGGGGGGCAAGGTCGTAGAGATCGGCCACGTTCGAGGCATCCATCGCGATCAGGAGATCGAAGTCGTCGAAATCCTCGAGCTCCACTTTGCGCGCTGTCTGACCGGAGATGTCGATGCCGCGCCGCCGCGCCGCCTTTTGCGCGCGGCGGTCCGGCGCCTCGCCCTTGTGCCAATCGCCCATGCCGGCCGAGTCGATCTCGAAGAGATGGGCCACGCCGGCGCCCTTGGCGACGTGCCGGAACACCCCCTCGGCCATGGGTGAGCGGCAGATATTGCCGAGACAGACAAACAGCAAACGATGCTTCGCCATGGCGGCTCCTTCGCATGAGCGGATAGGCTTGCGCAAGCCGGACCCGCTTCTTGCACGGAGGTAGGCCGCTCCCTATGTTTATCAAGGGCTTGGGGTTCTTCAGACAGTCCGCGAGGTAGAGACAGATGGTCGCCTTTGGTGATGCGAGCAAATTGCGGGAGGCAGCGTTGGGACGGCAGGTCTCGTTGCGCGCGTTTGCCGAGCGCGAGCGCAAGGTGCGCCAGGAG